>Ga0302180_10000465_pt1 | contig 33321 bp, 26 predicted proteins | sample I_Palsa_E3_2_FD_200575 | JGI IMG/M metagenome (GOLD analysis project Ga0302180, IMG submission 200575) | Peat permafrost microbial communities from Stordalen Mire near Abisko, Sweden - I_Palsa_E3_2 | ecosystem: Environmental > Terrestrial > Soil > Palsa > Peat permafrost | place: Sweden...
CTTCATCTTCTGCTCCTGATTAAAATATTTATTTTCGTCGCACAATATTAAGGACATCAACTTCGTCAATCTCATTTGTCTTGCGGTCATCGTCTGATTTATCTACTCCAGATGTGCGCAAGTCTGGGTGTCCGGTTTCTTCAAAAAAATATATACCCACGCCATATTTCTTTCCCGCTGTCGCGCGTTCAGCCGGAAGAAGGCCTGTTAAAAATGTGTCAAGATCTGTAGTCAATTCCTCGCCGCGTTCAGCAGTCATAGCTAGAAATTGGTCTCGGCCCCTCTCAGTAAGCAAATCATCCGAGACAACTGTGCGCTCGAAGTACGATGGCTCGTCAGCTGAACGCAAAAGGTTGTGGACGAAATTCCCTGCTGCAACAGCCAAAAATCTACCCATCCTTTCGATACGAGTCACGTCGGCGCCGCGCGGAACGTAGGAACGGGATAGACACCTAACTGTCGTGCCATCAACGACCTCGACGGATCCGGCTGCCAAAAGCTCGTCTAGCAGAGACTCGCGGTCTACGCCTGGGCACGCCGTCTCTGCGAGATCAGCAAAACTGCGGCGCGGCGAACCGGGTATTTCGGCCAAATCAAGATCCATCGCTAATCCATACGCGCCTGAAAAATTTGAATTTGTCTGCCATATCGTTAGAACACTAGTGATCTGATCCAAACTTGCCGCTGTTCGAATGCTAAGCGCGGCACCTACTCGCATCGCTTCTCGAAGCGCACTCACATCTGCCTTCGGCAATCCGGAAATAACTCCAAGCCTAGAATCGGTAGTCGGTCGGTTCTGCTCCCGTAGCCGTGCCTCAAGAGCCTCGATATAGCTCCTCCGCACCGCTCCTGAGGCCTCGCCAGCCGAGATACCGTATTCAAATGCGACGGGCATGAGTGAACGCAGCAGCCCAGCGAATACATCTAGGACCGCTTCCTTCTCGGTCTTATTCACGTTCTTGCACGTCCCCTAAGTGACATAACGCTAAGCGACTCAATAGCTTATGTCAATCTGATGTCATAGGATCTGACGCCAGCTCAGCTACCGTTCGCTAGTAATCTTAATAAAAACAATAGATTATGATCTAGAGCTTAGCCGTAGGCGGCTAATTTCGCAGATAGCTGGGCTCGTCTTCCTTCGGAACAGCCGTACGGTTCGCTTCGGCTCTTCAGACGACGAGCTACGTCCTTTCCGCGGGGTCAAACAGCCGGCGGTGCTCGAGAATAGCGTATCGATCTGTCATGCCCGCGACGTAATCCGCGACTGCCCGCGCCCTCCCCGACATCCCGTGATCTTTCTCTCCCCGAAGCGCAGCGTCCAAGTGTTCCGTAGGCATCAGGTGGACATCACCGAAGAACGCGTCGAACAGCTCCTTCAAGACGCGCCTCGCCTTAGTCGTCATGCGTAGCACCTTATAGTGCCTATAGACGCGTTCGCGAAGAAACCTCTTGAGCTCATCGTGTTCAGCTCGAGTGGCATCACTCAGACCCACGAGCGGCTTGGTACGGCGCCTGACATCTTCTATTGACCGCGGTCGTGCGTCATCGAGGCGGCTTTGCGTCGTGTTAATGAGATCCGTGACCACAAAGTTGATCATCCTTCGAACAATCTCGTACACGAGCCGGCGCTCACCTAGATCCGGGTAAAGGGCTGTCACACTGTCGTACTCGCGCCGAAAGAGTCGCACGTCGCTCAGGTCTCGAAAGTCGATGAAGCCGGCGCGGATACCGTCATCGACATCGTGATTGTTGTAAGCGATCTCGTCGGCAAGATTGGCAAGCTGCGCCTCGAGGCTTGGCTGTTGGCGAAGGATGAAGCGCTCGCCGAGCTCACCTAGAGCGCGTGCATTGCGCACCGAGCAGTGCTTCAAAATGCCTTCGCGACATTCGAACGTCAGATTGAGACCGCGGAACTCTGCATAGCGCTCCTCGAGCTCGTCGACCACTCGCAGTGACTGCAGGTTGTGCTCAAACCCCCCGTAGCGACGCATACAAGCGTTGAGGGCATCCTGGCCAGCGTGCCCAAACGGCGTATGGCCCAGGTCGTGGGCGAGGCTCACCGCTTCGGTCAGCGCCTCGTTCAGGCGCAGAGCCACAGCGGCCGAGCGTGCAATCTGTGCAACTTCGATCGAATGGGTAATGCGGGTGCGGTATAGATCGCCCTCGTGATTGACGAACACCTGGGTCTTGTAGACCAAGCGGCGAAACGCATTCGAGTGAATGATCCGGTCGCGGTCGCGCTGGTACTCGCTGCGAAAGTCCGGCTTGGGTTCAGGATAGCGCCGGCCGCGCGAGCGCGCGTCGTGCGCCGCGTAGCGCGCGAGCGTGATCGGGGCCTTGACGCTGCGTTTCACGCGACTCATCCGAAACAGGCAGCGAGCGTGCGCTGCAGGGCCGCATCGGAATAATCCGCGCTGATGAAGCACTCACCAATTGCCCGCGGCACGACGAGCCGGATACGACCGCCCTGAACTTTCTTGTCCATTTTCATGTGTTCGAGCGCCGCAGCAACAGTCACTTCATGCGCGCTGACCGGGAGGCCCGCGTGCACGAGAAGTCGTTTGATTCGCTCGACATCGGACGCCGGCAGCAGACCGCTTTCATGTGACAGCGTGGCCGCCATGAAGAGGCCCGCTCCAACGGCTTCTCCGTGCAGCCAACGGTCGTAGCCCGTCGCAGCCTCAATGGCGTGCGCAAAGGTGTGCCCCAGGTTCAGCACGGCGCGTTCACCGTGCTCGAACTCATCACGGCCAACGATTTGCGCCTTGATCTCGCATGAGCGCCGAATCACGTACGTCAGAGCTTCGCTATCGCGCGCCAGCAGCTCGTCGATATGCGCCTCGAGCCAACCGAAGAAGGGCGCGTCGCAAATCAAGCCGTATTTTATGACCTCCGCAAGTCCCGCACGCAGCTCACGCTGAGGTAGGGTTGCAAGCGTGCGCACATCCGCCAGCACGGCATTCGGCTGATGGAATGCGCCAATAAGATTCTTGCCGCCCGGATGGTTGACGCCCGTCTTGCCGCCCACCGAGGAATCCACCTGGGCGAGCAGTGTCGTCGGCACCTGCACGTAGGCGATGCCGCGCTGATAGGTTGCGGCCGCGAAACCAGCCATATCCCCCACAACTCCGCCGCCCAGCGCGAGCACTGTGCAATCGCGGCCGAAGCGGTTGGCGACCAGGACGTCGATGAGCCGCGCGACGTTCGCCAGAGTCTTGTGCAGCTCGCCATCGGGCAGGATGGCCTCAACGACTCGGCGGGATCCTAATGCGCCGACCAGGGCAGCGGCATAGAGCGGCGCCACCGTCGTGTCGCTGACGAGCAGCACATCGCGGCCAAAGAGGTACTGGTCAAAAAGATCCGGACGGCCTATCAGTCCAGCACCGATGATGATCGGATAGCTGCGACGTCCAAGTTCGACTTTGTAGGTATGCACGTGCGCCAGCACCCGCACGCAGTGGGCGTGCGCAACGTATGCAGTATACAGTCGCGAGCCTCTGGCGGCTGTGCCGCTAGCTGGGACTGCGCTCCTTGAGGCTGCGGATAATATCCGCGGCGACAGCGCCGACTCTGCGACCGTCCGTCGGCACGATGATGTCCGCGACCTCCATATATAGCGGCTCTCGGTTACGCATGAGCTCGGTGAGTTTCACGGTAGGGTCGGCGTCCGCCAACAGCGGGCGGTTGCGGTTGCTGCGCACCCGGTTTTTCTGCTGCGCGACGGAAGTTTCGAGGTACACGACAAAGCCACGAGTGGACAAGGCGCGCCGGTTCTCCTCCAAAAGCACCGCGCCGCCGCCCGTCGCAAGCACGATGGGCTCGAGCTGCGTCAGCGCTTCAATCGCTTCACGCTCGCGCTGCCGGAATCCCGCTTCGCCTTCCTTCTCGAAGATGAACGGGATGTCGACGCCCGTGCGGTGCTCGATCTGCGCATCGCTGTCATAGAAGGGTGCGTCCATCAGGCGCGCAAGACATTTGCCCACGGCAGTTTTCCCCGACCCCATCGGGCCCACTAGGAAAACGCTGAGCTTCCCAAGCATGATGGCGAGCAGAATACAGAATCAGCACGCGGTGCGCGCCGGTCGCCCGGCGAACCCGAGACCATCCAGCGTCCCTTCGTACATTAATGTACTCGCCAGCTGCCGTTCACCGACGCGAAGCGCGATTGCGTTGGCCTCCACAGTGAGATTGCAAACCTGGGCGGTCGCCGCGGCGCTGCCCAATCATGCTCAGCCCATAAAGGCGCGGCCGCCCGAAGGCGGCCGCAATTTCGTCTGCACTGAGCTTGAACGGTGGTGAATCAGGTGACCGATGCGGCAAAGTTCGACACAGTGACGATGCCACTCGGAGAGGTGACCGTGATAGTCACGATGCCGCTTCCGGGCGTCGTAGCTGCTGTGAGGAACGCTGTGTAAGACGCGCCGCCGAGCGCCGTGCTGCAGGGTATGGTGAAAGTACCCTCGGAGATCGTGCCAAGAGCCGTGGAGGCCGTGACGAGCACCGTAGTGCCGGCGGGAAGGGGATTGTTGTTCAGATCCTTCACGTTGAACGTGATCGCGTTCGTGCTGCTCGCTGCATATGGGGGACTACCGTTTGAAGTGACGGTGATAATCGCGCCGCCCGTCGACATGGTGAGGAGCAGGGAAGCGCCTATCGCCCAGGTATCCGTCGTACAGGTGGAGCTCGCCGTACTACCGTTGCAGGTGATGCCCTTGAAGGTCCCATCGGGCGCAGCCCACACCCCAGTGTGGAGGAAATCCAGGAAGTATTCGCCCAGATCATAGGTGCCGTTTTCATTGTCGTCGCGGTACGGCTCGCCCAGGTTCGCAAAGGGATCGCCCTGGACGTAGAAGCCGCTGCCATTGACATCGGTAAATGACTCCTCCCCTATCGCGGTGGCCAGGATCATGGTGCGTCCGGCTGCCTTGATCGGGGGGGTGTCGCCCGCCGGCACCGGCCGCGGATCCGCGCTGGTCCAGGTCACGCTGCACGTCCCGTCGCCAGGGGTGGCCGTTGAAGACGGCGTCGTACAGTTCCCGACGATGTGTCCGCCATCGGTTGTAAAGGCAACCGCGGTGCCATCGGGCGCCGGATTGTTGTACCGATCGGCCAGGCGAACGACGATCGGAATCGTGACGCCGTCAATGTTGTAGGCCTCGACGTTCGGACAGGCGTTACTGGAACTGCCGGTTCCGGTTGCAATCGAGAATGCAGCCGATGCCGGAAGGCCGGTCGTGACTGCGAGTACGCTCGAATTGGTACTCAGTGCCGGCGAGGCGATCGTGGCCGTTACCACGACCGTCGTGTGCACGGTTCCCGAACTGACAATGGTCTGCACCGTGCCATCAGACCCGGAGGTCGCGGAAGTCGGTGTCAGGCCGAGTCCGCCCACCGTCGTGTTCAGCGCAAAAGTGACCGGTACGCCCGAGCGCGGACCGCCGCTCGAGTCGACCACCTTGAAGATGATGGTGGAAGTCTCATTGAGACCGGTGCCCTTCAAGCCAATGGTCGGGGGCGTCGCGGAAATAAATTGGATCGATCCAATGGCCGCCGCAGCAATCGTGATGCTGCCCGTCGCACTCAAGTTAGTCGCCGTGCCGTTCGAGCTCGTTACGGTAGTCGTCGCCGTAATGACATCCGAACCACTGCAGCCCTTTGCGGTATATGTGGCCTGTGCTATGCCGGTGCTGGTGGACACCGATCCGGCAGCCAGTGTCGAGCCGGCCGGGCCCACGATCGTCGCAGTGCCGTTCCCGACGCAGGCAGAATTGAAGACGATGGTCAGCGGGGTCCCCGAATAGAGCGTCCCGGTTTGATCAACAACCGAGGCCGAGATGGTGGCTGAGCCTCCCGCGCCTATCGACGTCGGGGTGATATCGAGCGCGCCTGACTTGAAGCTGCTGCCGCTGCCGCTGCCAATTGAATAAGTCGTGGTGGTCGTCGTGCCGGTCGTGCCCGTGCCAGTCGTAGTTCCGGTCGTCGAAGTGCCCGTGCCCACGAACGCAGCATTGTCGCTGCCGCCGCATGCGGATAACCCGATTGCGGCCGCCAGCAGAACGTTTATAGAAGCTAATTTTCGCATGTACCACCCAAATTTGATGACCGTCCGGCCAATTCCGGTGCCGGTCAGTAGACGTTGACCCCTTCACGAATAATCTTCGGTGTCACAAAGATCAGCAGCTCGTCTTTGTCGTTGGTCTTCGTCGTTGTTTTGAAGAGGTTGCCGAGTACCGGGACATCGCCCAGAAACGGCACCTTGGTCTCATCGGTGCGGTGCGTCGTCGCCAGAATGCCGCCCAGGACGACGGTCTGGCCGTCGTTGACGAGCACCTGCGTGCTGATTTCCCGCGTGTCGATCGAGGGCACGTTGATGCCGCCCGATGCCACTACCACCGTACCGACGTTGTCATCCTTGACGTCGAGACTGAGAATGATCCGGTTGTCCGGCGTGATCTGCGGCGTGACCTTCAATGACAGCACCGCATCCTTAAACTGCACGGATGTTGCACCGCTTGCGGCCGACTCCTGGTAGGGAATCTCGACACCCTGCTGGATCGTCGCTTCCTTCTGGTTGGCGGTGATCACGCGCGGCGAGGAGATGATTTCGGCGCGCGTTTCGGTCTGCGCGGCCGAGAGCTCCAGGTCCACCAGGTAGTCCGACCCGAGCACACCCAAGGCGATGCTGCCCGCCGGAGTCGGGGCCTCGAGATTCACGTTGTAGCGGTTCAAGGCCGTGGTGCCCGTGGGTATCGAGACCGGGAACGGCCCGTTGCCAGCGTTCACATTGGTCAGCGCCGACCCGAGTATCTGGTCAGTGCCGGCAGCGGTGCCGGTCGTCGTGACGATGCCATTGGCGCCGTTCTTGGTCACTCCCGTAAAGCCCAGTATCGCCCCCAGCGAGCGTGCGAAGTCGTCGTCGACGATGACGATGCGCGCCTCGATGAGCACCTGCCGCACCGGAATATCGAGAGTTGCGACCAGTCGACGTATGTCGGCCAAGCGCTCGGCGGTGTCCTGCAGCAGAAGCGTATTGGTGCGATCATCCACCGCGACGTTGCCGCGCGGCGACAGGAGTGAGCGCCCCTGCGACTTGATGAGCGCCGCCATGTCGGCGGCCTTCGCGTAGTTCACCTGCAGATATTCCGAGCGCAGCGGTGAGAGCTCCGAGATGTCCTTCTTTGCGGCAAGCTCGGCCTTCTCGCGCGACGCGAGCTCCTCGGCCGGTGCCACGATGATGACGTTGTCCTGGCGGCGCTTGTCCAGGCCCTTCGTGCGCAGCACGATGTCGAGCGCCTGATCCCAGGGCACGTTCTGCAGCCGCAACGTGACGTTGCCGGTGACGGAATCACTGACCACGATGTTCTGGCCGCTCGCATCCGCGAGCAACTGCAGCACCGCGCGCGTCTCGATGTCCTGGAAGTTCAAGGTCAGACGCTCGCCGGTGTATTGCGGCTTGTCGTCCTGAGCGGCGGCGGCCTTGCGCCGCGGCTGTACTTCAACCACGTACTGATCGTCAGACTGATAAGCGAGCTGCTCGTAGTCGCCGGTCGCGTCCACGACGATACGCGTGCCGTCGCCAAGGCGAGTCGCGTCGAAGCCCGTAACCGGCGTGCCGAAATCGGTGGCGTCGTAGCGGCGCATCAGGTTCTGCGGCAGTTCCGCGCCGCTGAATTCGACGATGATCTGATTGCCGACCTGATGCAGGTTGATGGCCGTATGCGGATCGGTCAGCTTCACGATGATGCGACCGGCGCCGTCGGCACCGCGGCGAAAGTCGATACTGCGAATGGCGCGTGCGGGAGAGCCGCTGGCCGCCAGCTGCGCCGCGCTCGGCGCAGCCGCAACCACCGTATGGTTGGCGGAGCCCAGCATCACGACGATATTATTGCCGTCGACGCGGGTGTCATACGGCACGAGTTTGTCGAGATTGAGGACGAGGCGCGTGCGGTCCTTACCCTCAGCCGCGAGGATCGTGTCGAGTCCCGCCGAATGCACGTCGATACGTCGCGAAGGCAGTGCAAGCGCGACATTCGGCAAATCAAACGAGATGCGCGCGGGGTTGTCGATGGTGAACGACAGCGGTTGCGGCGCTGGCCCCGAGAGCCGCATCGTGAGCTGCAGTTGCTGGCCGGGCAGCGTCTGCACGTCTATGGCCTGGAGCTTCGCCGTCGCATCGGCGGCGCTTGCTGCGGCGCTCCAAAGCGCGCCGAGAGCGCAGGCGACCGTCAGCCACGCAAGCGTGGTCAGGGTGCGGTTCGTCGGGCTGTGACGTTTCATTACTTTAAAGCTCCTGCAACTGCCGATGGACTACTCGTTCAGGCCTAGCGACGCACGTCGCTCCATATACCCGCCGAGGCCGTCGGGAACGATTTCATTCACACTGATCTTGGATGGGGTGATGTCCGTGATTTTGCCGTCGGCCTGGCCCATGTAATTGCCTGGCACGACGCGATGCACCAGACCGTCCTTGGTCTGCACGAGGCCAAACATCTGGCCAGATAACTTCAACGTTCCGACCATCTTCAAAGTGTCGAGCGAGAACTGCTCGAGGAATTCGCGGTTGCGCTTTGAATCGGGGCGCAGCCCCGAGCCCGGGCCACCGGCGCCGCCGGGCTGAAATGGCGAGCGCATGGTTCCGGCGGAATAGACGAAGGTTTCGTAGGGTTTGACTTCCGGCAGCGGTTCCACGCGTCCGCCCGGCTCCTTCTTCGTATCCTCAATGAAGCGCGCAAGGTCGTTGTCAGCGCTCGAGCAGGCCACGAGGCTCGCATACAGCACGCACGCGAACAGCCCGCAGGATTTGAAGAAGATGTTTTCGGATTTCATGTAGATGATCTCAAGCGCTGCGGCGTTAGGTGCCTGGATGGTGCAAGGCTTTCTGCTCTTTGCGCCGCTCCGTCTCCGCCGCTGCCAACTCCTCCTCGTCGAGGTAGCGATAGGTCTTCGCTGTGAGATCCAGAACGAGCTGGTCGTAGCTGTCCTTGTTTGCCGGCTTAATCTCAATGTCGCCCAGCGTGACGATGCGCGGCAGCGCCGCAATGCCGCTGACGAATTGAGCGAGCTGGTGATAGCCGCCGGAGAGCCGAATCTTGATGGGCAGCTCAGCGTAGAAGTCCTTTTTCACTTCCGGAGCGGGCTGGAAGAGCTGCTCTTCAAGGCCAGCCGCGAGCCCGGTCTGCGAGATGTCGACGAGCAGATTCGGCACCTCCGTCTTACCTGGCAATTGCCGCAGGAGTGCGCCAAAGGAGCGCTCAATGTCCTTCAGCTGCTGCTTGTAGACGTCGAGATTGACGGCTTTCGCGTGCTTGTTATGAAACTCGACGCGCAAGGCCTGCTCCTGTGTCTGTGCCGCCTCGAGCTCCGGGTTCTTGGTCTGCCAGACCCACACGTAGCCGAGCACGAAAGTGACGACAACGAACCAGATGACAACCGCGCCGACGCGAAAGGCAAGCGGCCAACGCCCTGGATCACGCGGGTCGAGCGCACGCAGTTCCTCAACCACACTCATTGCGGACTACCTCTGCTGGCCATGACCTTGCGGGGGGGCTTTGCCGGGGCGTCATCCGGTCCGCCGGTTGTGACTTCGTCCGCGAACAGCGTGAAGCTCGAGCCCGAGACCTTCTTGTCCCCCCCCGACTGCACTACTTCGAGTTCGGGGTTCTTCAGCCACTCCGAGCCGTCAATATTACGCATGAAGGCAGATACGCGGGTGCTCGACTGGGCGACGCCTTCGAATTTCAGGCGCGCTTTGTCGGTCTGCTTGACGCTCGTGAGATATACGCCGTCAGGCAGCGTGCGCACGATCTCATCAAACAGGTGCACGATCTGGGGCCGAGAGCGCTGCAGCTTCTCGATGATTTCCATGCGCGCAATGAATTTCTGTTTGGCGCTCTCCAGATCGTTGATCTCCTCGATCTGCTTGTCGAGCTGCTTGATTTCGGCGCGCAGCATCTCGTTACGGTGCTGCTGCGCATCGACCATCGAGCCCATCAGGAGGTACGCCGCAAAAGCCACGATGACCGCGCCGATCGTGCCGCCGCCCAATGCCACGAGGAAGGCAAGCTTGCGCTCGCGACGCTGTTCTTCACGCCAGGGAAGTAGATTAATGCGCGGCATATTAGTCAAAACTCCGCAGCGCGAGGCCACAAGCGGTGAGCAGAGCGGTTGCATCGCGCTGTACGGCCTGAGCCTTGGCGCGCGAAGAGAGCTTCATCTGCCCGAGAGGGTCGCCTTTTTCCGCCGCGATGCCGACGCGGCTCGAGATCACATCCGCAGCACCAGGAATATTGGCGCAGCCGCCACACACCAGAATCTTCTCCGGCTGTTCGCGTCCCGAGCCTGAAGCAAGGTAGAACTGCAGCGAGCGGCTCACCTGCTGCGTCATGTCGTCGGTGAACGGGTCAAGGACTTCGGCCTGGTAGTTGCCCGGCAGTCCGCCTTCTTTCTTGGCGCGCCCTGCCTCTTCCATCGACAGCCCGTAGGTGCGCATGATCTCTTCGGTCAACTGCTGGCCGCCGAACGCAAAATCGCGTGTGTAGACTACTTTCAGGCTGCGCAGCACGCTGAAAGTGGTGCTGCTTGCCCCGAAGTCGACTACCGCAATGGTGCGATCGATGCCGCCGTCGGCCATCTGGTGCGTCATCAGTTTGCAGGCGTTTTCAAGGGCGAAGGCCTCGACATCGACAATCCTTGCGGTAAGCCCGGCAGCTTTGACCGCCGCCTGGCGCTGCTCGACGTTCTCGGTGCGGGTGGCAACCAGCAGCACGTCATTCGTCTCCTGGTCCTTCTCGGCGGCGCCCAGCACTTCGAAGTCGTAGCTGACCTCGTCCATCGGGAAGGGAATGTATTGGTCGGCCTGCATCTCCACTTGCGCTTCCAGGTCGGCCGTGCGCAGGCCGCGCGGCATCTGAATCACTTTGGTGATCGCGGCATCGCCGCTGATTGCGACCGCAACCTCGGTACTGCGGGCGCCGGCGCGCTTCACGGCGCGTCGAATAGCCTCGCCAACCGCTTCGGCATCGACGATCGCCTTCTCGTTGATCGCATTCTGGGGGGTCGGCTCCGCCGCATACGCCTCGACCCGATATTGACCCCCCGCCATGGCGATCTCGATGAGCTTCACCGAGGAGGTGGTGATATCGAGCCCCAACAGCGGGCGATACTTACGCTGGAATAGGAACAATTTTATCTTCCCTTTTCAGTAAGTTACGCCCGAAAGCGCCCGCCCCGCGTTAATTACGCATGCACTATATATCAGCACAAAGTTAAATTGAACGTGAGACGGCTCACGGAATGGCAGGAATCCTCCGGCACGGCCACTGGCACTGGCGCAAATGTGCAGTGCGACAGGTGAATTTGCCGAGCTCAACGATTTGTGTAGTGCGTGGTCCAAGTGCCGTTGGAGACGCGAAACCCGCAGCCGTGGACTAGTGTGCTGAAACGTCTGGGGTATGCAGCTCGAACAAACCGCGCTTCCGCGCATAGTCCGCGGCTGGAAGATGGTTTAAGGTTCGCGCCGGCAACCCCGCTGTCGTAGGCACCCATGTCCCGTAGACCGGAGGCTTTGCGTCCCCACCTTTCGGTGAGTTTGCCCTCGAAACGCCGTCTACTATGCATAGCGACCGGCGCTAGTGCAAGCCGATAGGGTCGCGATCCGTGAAACAGAAATATATTCGATTACTGATAGTTGCGATGGGAAGTGTGCTCTTCGTCGCACTTCTTGGGGCTTATGCCCTCGCCGCAAGCTACGTCTATCTGGCGCCGGATCTGCCCTCCAGCGAATCCATGCGCAAGGTCGAGCTGCAGATACCGCTTCGCGTCTACACCAGAAATGGTGCGCTCATGGCGCAGATCGGCGAACAGCGCCGCATTCCGGTCACCTACGAGCAGATTCCACTCATCGTCAAACAAGCCTTCCTGGCGGCCGAGGACGAGCGCTTCTTCACTCACCATGGCATCGACTTTCCGGGCGTGATGCGCGCCATTTTCGTGGATCTGCTCTCGGGCGACCGCACCCAGGGGGCGAGCACGATCACCATGCAGGCGGCCCGCAACATGTTCCTCTCCCAGGACAAGACCTGGCGCCGCAAACTGCAGGAGACGTTTCTCACGTACCGCATGGAGCACGAATTCACCAAGGAGGAGATATTTGGGCTCTATCTGAACGTCATCTTCTTCGGCCAGCGAGCCTATGGAGTCGCCGCCGCGTCCGAAACATTCTTTGGCAAAGGCCTTGGTGAGCTCACCGTGGCGCAGGCGGCAACCCTGGGCGGCATTCCCAAGGCGCCATCACGCTATAACCCGATCGTGAGCCCGCAGGCGGCTGCCGGCAGACGCTCCTACGTTCTGCGGCGCATGCTCGACCTGGGTTTCATCGACGCCGCCGCGGCGCAGAATGCGAATCAGGAGCCGATGGTCGCGCGTGCACATGCTCCTCTATATGACGTCGAAGCCCCCGACGTGGCGGAAATGGCGCGGCAGGAGATCCGCACGCGCTTCGGCGCCGGGGCGGAGAACGCGGGCTACCGCGTCTACACCACCGTCGATGGCCGCCTGCAGACCGCGGCGACACGCGCGGTGCGGATCGGCCTCATCGAGTACGACCGCCGGCACGGCTGGCGCGGTGCGCTCGCACATAAGATTGTGGGGACGAAGAGCCGTCCGGAGGAGTTCGAGGCACTCCTGGATCCCTATACAACCGTCGGTGACCTGTCGCCGGCGGTGGTGGTCTCCGTTGCGGACCGGATAGCGCGGGTCTACGTAAAGTCGCGCGGCCCTGCCCAGATCGACTGGGACGGTCTAGCCTGGGCGCGCCGCGAGGTGCGCCCTGATGTGCTCGGGCCGGCGCCAAAGGATGCGGCTGACGTCCTTTCTCCGGGCGATGTCGTTTATGTGGTCGCCGACGGGGGCGGCACGGCGCAACTTGCACAGCCGCCTGCTGCGCAGAGCGCGCTCGTCGCGCTTGATCCGACGGATGGCGCCGTCGCAGCGCTCGTCGGCGGATTCGACTTCTTCACGAATAAATTCAATCGCGCAACCCAGGCGCGCCGCCAACCCGGCTCGGGGTTCAAGCCGTTCCTATACTCGAGCGCGCTTGAGAACGGCTTTACGCCGGCATCGGTGCTCCTCGACGCCCCGATCGTGATGGAAGGCGACGGCCTGGAAACTGCCTGGCGTCCGGAGAATTCGACCGGCAATTTTAACGGGCCTATGCGGCTGCGCGAAGCACTCGTGAAATCGCGCAATCTGGTATCGATCCGCCTGCTGCGGGCTCTGGGAACGCCGTACGCGATAGACTACATCTCGAAATTCGGTTTCGATCGCGCGAGCCTGCCGACAAACCTGACCCTCGCCCTGGGAACGGTGCAGGTGACGCCGCTTGAGCTCGCCGCCGGTTACGCCATCTTCGCCAACGGCGGCTTTCGGGTGCAGCCTTACTTCATCGACCGCATCGAGAACGCCGCAGGTCAAGTGGTGTGGCGCGCCGCGCCACGCATAGCGTGCGACGCATGCACGCAGCCGGTCAGCCTGAGCGACCTCACGCCGAGCGCCGATGCCGCAGCAGCCCTGCGCAATGCCGATTCACTGCGCGGCGGACCGGGTTTCCTGCCGCCGGCGCGCCTCGCCGAACGCGTCATCAGCCCGCAGAATGACTATCTCATGACGGACATGATGATGGATGTGATCAAGCGCGGCACCGGGCGCCGCGCGCTCGCGCTCGGCCGCGCGGACCTCGCCGGCAAGACGGGCACGACCAACGAAGCGAAGGACACCTGGTTCAACGGTTTTACGCGCGATCTCGTGGTCACCGTGTGGGTCGGCTACGACCAGGAGCGGCCGCTTGGCGAGAGCGAGGAAGGCGCCAAGACCGCACTGCCGATCTGGATGCACTTCATGCGCGAGGCATTGCGCGGCGTGCCCGAGCGGCGGCGTCCCATGCCCGACGGACTCATTCAGCTGCGCGTCTCGCCCGACACGGGCATGCTGGCGAGCGCTGAGAATCGCGACGCGATAGCCGAGACATTCATGGTGGATCATCTGCCCACGGGCAGCACGCCGGGGGAGGAAGGATCGAGCCCCGCAAGCGCGGAAGGATCTGCACCGGCCGAGCCTATTTTCTGAACGAGAGCGAATCGCATCGATGAGCAAGCGACGTGCGGTGCGTAGCGAGAATCTGCGGCTTGCGCTTGCGCAGGAAGCCGCACGCGTCATGGCGGAGCATGGCATCCGCGACTTCCTGGCGGCAAAGCGCAAGGCCGCCGAGCGCTTTGGTGTCATCGATGGCGCGGTGCTGCCCAAGAATACCGAGATCGAGGCGGCGCTCGCCCAATATCAGCGGCTGTTTGCTCCTGAATCCCACGCCGAATCTCTGCGCACCCAGCGTTATGCAGCGCTGCGGGCGATGCGCTGCCTTGCGAATTTCGCGCCGCGCCTGGTGGGCTCCGTGCTGAGCGGCACCGCGACCGCCCATTGTGACGTGCAGCTGCACGTGTTCGCCGACACTGCCGAAGCGGTACTGATCAGTCTCATGGACCGTTCGATTCCGCACGAGGTGACTGAGCGGCGCGTGAAAATGAGCGTCGAGCGCGTAATCGCCCACCCGGCAGTGCGCTTTACGATCGACGATCAGCCCATCGACGCGACGGTGTTTCCTGCCGACGGGATCCGCCAGGCGCCGGTGAGCCCGGTGGACGGTAGACCGATGCGCCGCGCAAACCTCGGCGAGGTCGAGGCACTGATCGAAGAGTCAGCCGCGCTGTGACATCGCGACGTAATCGCGGCGCGTAGCCCCGGTGTACAGCTGCCGCGGCCGCCCGATGCGCATTGCAGGATCGGCAATCATCTCCTGCCAGTGGGCGACCCAGCCCACGGTGCGCGCGATGGCGAACATGACGGTGAACATCGAGCGCGGTATCCCGATCGCGCTGTAGATGATGCCCGAGTAGAAATCTACGTTTGGATAGAGCTTGCGCGCGATGAAGTAGTCATCCTTGAGCGCGATCTCCTCGAGGCGCAGCGCGAGCTCGAAAAGCGGGTTATCCGAGCGTCCGAGCGCGGCCAGAACCTTGTGGCACATCGCGCGGATGATCTTGGCGCGCGGGTCGAAGTTCTTGTAGACGCGGTGCCCGAAGCCCATCAGACGAAAATGACTGGATTTGTCCTTCGCCAGCGCCAGAAACTTCGGGATGTGATCGACCGTGCCGATCTGCTCGAGCATGGCGAGCACCGCCTCGTTGGCGCCGCCGTGCGCCGGGCCCCACAGCGCCGAGACTCCCGCGGAAATGGCGGCGTACGGGTTCGCACCGGTGCTGCCGGCAAGACGCACCGTTGAGGTGCTCGCATTCTGCTCGTGGTCCGCGTGCAGGATGAACAGCAGATCGAGTGCCTGCGCCGCCACCGGGTCAACCTTGTAGGCCTCGCACGGCACGGCAAAGAACATGTGCAGGAGATTGCTGCCGTAGTCCAGATCGTTGCGCGGATAGACAAAAGGCTGGCCGAGGGAGTGCTTGTGAGCGGCGGCGGCGATGGTCGGGATCTTCGCGACGATGCGATGCGAGAAGATCTCCCGATGGCGTGGATTATAGATATCCATCGTGTCGTGGTAGAACGCGGACATCGACGACACCACCGCCGAGACCATCGCCATGGGATGCGCGTTGTGGTGAAACCCGTTGAAAAAGCGCAACAGGGTCTCGTTGATCATCGTGTGGTAGCGGATATTTCCGGTGAACTCGTCGAGCTGCTTTTTGTTCGGCAGATCTCCATGCAGCACCAGGTACGCCACCTCCATGAAGGTGCTCTTTGCGGCGAGCTGCTCGACCGGATAGCCGCGGTAGAGGAGTACACCGGCCTCGCCGTCAATGTAGGTAATGCGGCTATCGGTGCAGGCGGTGGCGCCGAATCCCGGATCGTAGGTAAAGACTCCCAAGTCGCGCTGGATCGCGGAGATATCGACGACCGCGGGACCGATGGTGCCGCGGAGCACCGGAAGTTCGGATTTTTTGCCGGACTCCTCGTCGAGAAGCTCGAATTTCGCCGCGGTCATGACTGCTGCTGCATCCTGATGAAGGCTCCTGAAGGATCACGAGCCCAAAGGCAAGTAACGGTCAGGGATACAGGGTCCGCCCAACGAAATCAAGGCACGCGCACGCGAACTTGAGGCCGTTCAAATGACCTCAAGCTCGCGCTGCGTCGGTGCGCCGTTACTTCAGCGCGCAGCAGCGGGCGCGTATTTCTTGCGGAACTTGTCGACGCGGCCAGCGGTATCGACGATCTTCTGCTTGCCGGTGTAGAACGGATGACAGTTGGAGCAGACCTCGATTTGCAGATCGTGGCCGAGCGTCGAACGCGTGGTGAACGCATTGCCGCAGGCGCAAGTTACCGCCATGTCCTTATATTCCGGATGAATCGCGGCTTTCATGGGCTGCTCACAGGGGTGGGGGACGCAAAAGGGGGCGCAAGTCTAGCGGCACATCCGGCGCTTCTCAAGCGTCGCGATGCGCACATGTCTGGCGGCTTTATATCGGTGCGGGGCCTGCGCATTTCTTGGGTTCCTTTATCCACAGAAGCTGTGGATAAGTCTGTGGACTTTTGCGTTTTTCAAGGTGCGATTTCCGGGCAAAATTGCATATTTATTACATTGGCTAATTATTGACCAATATAATCTACCCAGTGTTTTCAATGCGTTACAAGCATCTCATTCAGCGACTTGGGTGGTTTAGCACGTAATTCGCTCATTTGTGGGAGGCACGCGCCCGGCTGTGCATAAAGACCGCCGTTTGGCCCTTCGATCTGCCTCACGAGGCGGTTGACATTGCCGAAAGCTCGGTCGTTGCCGCACTTTCCGGCAGGAATGCAAGGAGCACGTCGTTCAGGAAGCTCAAGCCCTGCGCCGTCGCCCGGCAGCGCCGGCCATTTACCTCGATGAGGCCGCGCCGCACGAGACCCTCGACGTCGGCGGCCACAGCATGCCAGGGCAGGCCGGTGCGCGCCGCGAAGACTTCGATCTCAAAACCCTCAACGAGGCGCAGGGCATTGAGCATGAATTCGAACGGCAAATCGCGCGCGGCGACTCTGCAGCGCGACTGCGCCACTGGCGCCGCGCTCATGTAGCGCCGCGGCTCGCGCCACTGCACCGTGCGCACGATTCCGGCGTCCATCCCGAGGGAGATCTTGCCGTGCGCGCCCGCACCCACGCCGAGGTAATCGCCAAATCTCCAATAATTGAGATTGTGGCGGCACTCAAAGCCTGCGCGTGCATAGGCAGAGATCTCATAGCGCGCGAAGTGCGCCGCGCTGAGGCGGCGCTGGCACGCCTCGAGGATCTGCGCGGCGCCGTCATCGCTTGGCAGCGCCGGAGGATTGGCTGCCAAAGCCGTGCCCGCCTCGATGGTGAGCTGATAATGCGACAGGTGGGCCGGCGCAAGCGCGAGTGCCTGCTCAATGTCGCTCAACGCCGCAGCCACATCCTGGCCCGGCAGCGCGTACATGAGGTCGATATTGAAGTTGGCAAGACCGCAGGCATGCAGCTCGGCCGCCGCACGCTGCGTCTCGAGCGGCGAATGGATGCGTCCGAGGGCCTGCAGCTGCCGCGCATCGAAGCTTTGCCCACCGAGGGACACGCGGTTGATGCCTGCGGCCCGGTATTCAGCGAATCGCCCGCGTTCGACCGTGCCCGGATTCGCCTCGAGTGTGACTTCCGCATCCGCCGCGATGTTCAAATGCCGGCGTGCGGCGGCCAGCACGCGCGCGACGGCGTCCGCGGAAAAAAGGCTTGGCGTGCCGCCGCCCAGGAACACGCTCAGGATGCTGCGCGTGCCGACCTGCACGCTCTGGAATGCAAGGTCGCGCTCCAGAGCTTCGAGGTACTGGGATTCGGGCAGCGCATCGCGCAATGCGTGGGAGTTGAAGTCGCAGTAGGGGCACTTGGCTACGCACCATGGGAAGTGCACGTAGAGCGAGAGCGGCGGCAAGATCACGCGCGCGTACCGTTGAGCTACGCGGCGCGCAACTGTGCAATCAGCGCATGCAGTGCGCGTGCGCGGTGGCTCACGGCATTTTTTTCACTGGGCGCAAGTTCGGCGGCGGTGCGTTCCTCTCCGGCCGGCACAAATATCGGGTCGTAGCCGAAGCCGCCCGCGCCGCGCGGGACTGCGGCAATGCTGCCCTCCCATGCTCCCTCGGCAATGACGGGATCCTGATCCGCCGCACTGCGCACGAACGCTATGACGCAGCGGTAGCGCGCGCCGCGGCGCGCTTTAGGCACGTTGCGCATCTCACTGAGGAGCTTCCTGAGATTCTCTTCATCCGCGGCCGCTTCCCCCGCGAAGCGCGCGGAGCGCACTCCCGGGGCCTTCTCGAGCGCATCGACTTCGATCCCGGAGTCATCGGCGATGGCGGGCAGGCCGCGCCGTGCCGCGGCATGGCGCGCCTTGAGCAACGCGTTATCGAGAAAAGTCTCCCCGGTTTCCGGCGGCGACTCGATGCCAAGCTCTTGCTGCGGCGTCAAATCAAAGCCGAGCGGCTCGAGCAGGGCTCGCAGCTCCGCGAGCTTGCCCGCATTGGAGCTTGCCAGGATCACCCGTCGTTCCTTCACGGCGGCGGCGCATCCAGACTCTGTGCCTGCAGCGCGAACAACTGTCCGATGCCACCCGCGGCGAGATTCAGCAGTGCGTCGAGCTCATGGCGCCGGAATGCGTGCCCCTCGGCAGTGCCCTGGACTTCGATGAAGGCGCCGCCGTTATTCATGACGACGTTCATGTCGGTCTCAGCCTGGGAGTCCTCCGCATAGTCGAGATCAAGCGCGCACAGGCCGCCGACAATGCCGACGGATATGGCGGCGACCTGGCCGTGCAGGGGGCTGGCGGCTACGGCGCGCCGGCGCACGAGGCGCTCGCACGCCTGCGCAAGCGCAACGTAGGCGCCCGTGATCGCCGCCGTGCGCGTCCCGCCATCCGCCTGCAGAACGTCGCAATCGAGGGTGATGGTTCGCTCACCGAGGGCTTTGAGATCCACCACCGCACGCAGCGCGCGCCCGATGAGACGCTGAATCTCCTGAGTCCGGCCGCTCTGCTTGCCGCGCGCCGCCTCCCGCGGACTTCTGGAATGAGTGGCGCGCGGCAACATACCGTACTCGGCAGTCACCCAGCCCTGACCCTTGCCGCGCAGGAAGTGCGGCACGCCATCTTCCACGCTCGCGGTACACAGCACGTGAGTGTCGCCGCATTCGATGAGCACGGAGCCTTCCGCGTGCTTGCCGAAGCGGCGCGTCAACTGCACGGGCCGCAGCTGATCGGCAGCGCGTCCGTTGGGCCGCATGCTCATGGAATCTCCAGTTCCTTTCGGTTCAATCGCCAAGCCAGCGCAGGGCAGCGGCGGAAGTGTTGTCGCTGCCCGCGCCGCCGCGCGCAATCGACAGTTCGCCCAACGCGAGCAGTGCCTCACGCAATCCTGCGCCCGGGGCCTCGAGCCGGTCCGCCATCTCCGTGTCGCGCAATGCACCCCACAGTCCATCCGTGCACGCAAGCAACACGTCGCCAGGTTCGATCTCCTGGCGCTCGGTAATCGACATTTCCGGCAGAATCGGATCACCGCCCAGGCAGGACTCGACGAAATTGCGCATCGGATGCATCTGCACTTGCTCAACGGTAATCAGCCCCTCGCGCAATAGCAGCTCGACGTGACTGTGATCGCGGGTGCGCGCGATGAGCGCGCCTTGGCGCATGTGGTAAACGCGACTGTCGCCGACGTGCGCCCACCACGCCGAGCGCTGCTGTACGAGACACATGGCACAGGTTGCTCGCGGGCGTTGCTCGAGGGGCAGGTGCGTGCCGATCCTGACCACTTCCTCGTGTGCGCGCCCCAGTGTCATGTGCAGAAAACCGAGGGGATCGAACAGCGGCTGCGGGGTGTGCCAGAAGCTCTCCAAGAGGACGCGCTGCGTCACCTCGGCGGCACGAGCGCCGTCCGCGTGACCGCCCATGCCATCGACCACTAGCAGCAGCGCGGCGTGTTCCGCCACAGCCGCCGTTACCCTGTCCTGGTTCTCTTCGCGTGCCCCGAGAAGGCTAATATCGGCGTACTCGACCTTCAAGAAGCCGCCTTTGCATCTGTTAGACTGGATGCCGAGTCTATATCCCCCGGCACATGAGCGTAAGCCGTAGAACAGCGCCCGCTGTGCGCGCGCCAAGATCCCCGCAATGATCACGAGCATGACCGGATTTGCGCGGTGCGAAGCCGCAGGCCCCTGGGGAACGCTTGTGTGCGAGTTGCGCAGCGTGAACCATCGCTTCCTCGAGAGCGGTTTCCGCTTGCCCGATGAGCTACGCGCAGCGGAGCCTGAGCTGCGGCAGTGCCTGATGCGCGAACTCAAACGCGGGAAGGTTGACTGCACGATCAGCCTGCGCTCGGCGCAAGGCGCGCAAAGCGCGCTCGAGCTCGACGCCGAGGCGCTCGAGCGCCTGCTCGTACGCGTGCGCGAACTGGCGGGCGCATTTCCCGCCGCGCACACCGTGAACCTTCTCGATGTGCTGCGCTGGCCGGGAGTGATACGCGACAACAGCACCGCCGGCGAGGAGTTGCAGGGCGTCGCCAAGGCCTTGGTAGGTGAGACGCTCGCGCAGCTCGTCGCCGCTCGTAGCCGCGAGGGTGAGCGGCTGCGCGAACTTATTGATCAGCGCTGTGCGGGCCTTACAGCCCTGGTCGCCCAAGTGCGTGTGCGTTTGCCTGAGGTGCAGCAGCGCGTGCGCACGCGGCTCGATGAGCGCATCGCGGAACTCGCCGTGCAGGTCGATCACGAGCGTCTGGAGCAGGAGCTTGCGATTCTTCTGCAGCGACTCGACGTGGATGAGGAACTTGACCGGCTTTGCGGCCACATCGATGAGATCCGGCGCGCGACCGCTGGATCAGAGCCTGCCGGACGGCGCCTTGACTTTTTGATGCAGGAACTCAATCGCGAAGCCAATACGCTGTCGTCGAAATCGCAGGATTTGGAAACGACGCGCGCTGCCGTGGAAATGAAGGTGATCATCGAGCAGATGCGCGAACAGGTGCAAAACGTCGAATGACGTCTTACGCCAGCCGTACCGCTCTCTGCAGTTGCATTAAGCCTGGCAGGAACGCAGTCGGGCCGCCGTCGCAATGATCGAAGCCCAAAAGAATGCACTCACGGTCGGGGCGCTCGCGGATGAATACTAGGCGCGCAACATCCTAACGGGCGCTGACGCATCGAGCTTTAGAGCCTCAGGCTTGCCTCTCAACGCCATCGCGAGCATTACGCATGGGACCCGACACTCAATGCATGAGCGATGCCATGATCGGTCAACGCATTTGCAGAGAAGCCGTGACCACTGAACGCCGCAAACGCGGGCTCCGGCTGCGGCAGCGGAGCAGAACCGAAGCTGTGGGCGCCGAGCGTGAAGCGACCATCCATCAGGGCGCGGTGCTCATCGCCCATGAAGTTCGTGATGTCGTGACCTGCAGCTGCAAGGGTGGCAGCCGGGGTAGCTTGCACGGTGACATCGGTGCCGGCGCCCTTGGCCGTGAACACGAAGGTATCGCCGCTGATGCCGTTGAATTTCAGCCTGCCGTCGCTCGCTGTCGTGATTACATCGGTCGTGGGGTTGAAATCCGCTGCCACCTGAGTCGGGGTCAGGTTCGTGATATCGATCGTGTCGCCGGTGGTGAAGCCGTTGATGGCAAGGCCGCTGCTGGGCGCGGCATGCGCACCGGCATCCACTATCCAGGCGGCGCCGGGAAGGAACGTCAGCGTCGAAAAATTGGTGAACTCGGTACCGAGCTTGATCGCGGTGCCGCCGGCTTGAGTGCCACTGAGTTCCAGCCCATCGTTGACAGATGCGTTGGCGACTACGTGGCCGTTGAACACCGCACCCGGATCCACCACCAGCGTGCTCGCGGCGCTGCCGAACTTCACCGCATCGCCCGCAGCGCCGGTCGTGGTCCCCGTACCGCCCGCACCACCTGAGATCGTGCCGGAAGTGGTCAGCATGCCACTGTTCAGTAAAATGCCGGCCCCACCGGCCCCGCCCGCAACACTGCCTATCAATGCGTAACCGTCGCCGCCGCTGCCGCCGGTGATGTCGCCGGCATTGGTCAGTGTTCCGGCGCTTACCACGACCCCAGCACCGCCGACCGCTCCGTTGACGGCAAGGCATCCGCCGCTTGCGCCACCGGTGATGCTTGCGCCGCTGTTGTTGGTCAAGGTTCCGCCGTTCAGAGTGACGCCCGCAGCGCCGGCCCCGCCCGCGCCGGTCCCATAGACTCCCGCGCCGCCCGTGATGCTGCCGCCGCTCTCGTTGGTGAGGCTGCTCCCGCTGATGGTCACGCCCACGCCGCCCGCGCCGCTGGCGGCATTAAGCGAATGGTGAGAGGGGCTACCGTTGAGGCCGCCGTAGCCGGCGTTGCCGCCGGTAATGTTGCCCGCGTTGGTGAGCGTACCCGAAGAGGACAGCGCGACGCCCACACCACCGTGGCCACCGACGGCGCCAATGCCGCCGTGGCCGCCGTTACCGCCGGTCCCACCATTGCCCCCGGTGCCCCCAGCGCCGCCCGAAATGCTGCCGGCGCCGTTGTTGGTCGCCGTACCGCCGCTCAGACTCAGGCCCACACCGCCGTGGCCGCCGGCGCCGCCGCTTCCGCCGCTGCCGCCTGCACTATTAATACCCGCACTCCCAGTGCTGCCGGTAGCGCCTTGAATTGCACCGTTGTTCGTCAAACTATTATTTGAGGCGTTGCTGAGCACGCCGGTCGCCCCCGCCCTCGTGGGTGCCACGACGCCGGTATTGGTGATGATCAGCGGGCTCGGATGCGCGGTGCTTCCGAGCGTGACCGTGCTCGTGATGGTCGAGGAGATGAAATTGCCCGAAACCAGATTGATGTCGGTGCCGCCGCTGCCATCGTTCGAGAAGACAAACTCGTCGCCGCTGAAGGAAACACTCACGAAACTCAACGTGCCGTCGCTCGCTGTGGTGAGCGTGTGCGTGTTGAAATTGAAATCCGACGCCACCTCGGTTGGGGTCAAATTGGTGACATCAATCGTGTCGCTCGTCGTGAAGCCGTTGACGGCGAGGCCGCTACTCGGTGCAGCTCCCGTGCCGGCATCTACCGTCCAGGCGGCAGCGGAGGCGAAAGTCAGCGTGGAGAAACCCGTGAACTGCGTGCCGAGCGTGATCGCGGTGCCCCCGGATTGAATGCCGCTCAGTTTCAAGACGTCATTGACGGCGGCGTTCGCCGCGACCTGGCCGTTGAACACCGCATGGGGCTTCACCACCAGCGTGCTCGCCACCGTGCCGAACTGCACCGCATCGCCCGCAGCACCGGCGGAGCCATTCGGTGGTCCATTGGTGCCTCCCGGACCCGCCGCACCACCCGCACCACCCGCACCCCCCGAAATGGTGCCCGACGTGGTCAGCGTGCCGCCGTTCAGAAACGCGCCCGCCCCGCCCGCACCACCAGCGCCGCCAGCGCCCCTGTAATACATGGCGCCCCTCCCGTCGCCACCGTTGCCGCCGTTGCCGCCGGAAATTTGGCCGCTGTTGGTCAGGGAACCCGACGAGAGTTCGACACCCGCGCCGCCCGCGCCGCCCGCACTGCCGGGGGCGCCCGCAGCGCCGAAGCCACCCGTCGCACCCGCACCACCCGCACCACCCGAAATGGTGCCCGACGTGGTCAGCGTTCCGCCGTTCAGAAACGCGCCCGCGCCGCCAGCACCACCAGCGCCGCTCGAGTCTCCAGTAAACCCTCCCGCACCACCCGCACCACCCGCACCCCCCGAAATGGTGCCCGACGTGGTCAACGTGCCGCCTTTCAGAAACGCGCCCGCACCGCCCGCACCGCCGTTGCCCCCTGAGTACCCGGGGTACGCGGCGCCGCCCGCACCGCCCTGGCCGCCGATAATGCCGGTGATGGTTACGGAACCCGACAAGAGCTCGACGCCCGCACCGCCCGCACCGCCCGCACCGCCGTTGCCGTAGCCGCCCGGCCCGCCCGCACCGCCCGCGCCGCCCGCGCCGCCGATAATGCTGCGGTGGTTGGTCACGGAACCCGACGATAGCTCGACGCCGGCACCGCCCACTCCGCCGTTACCGCCTTTGCCGTAGGTGTGGATGCTCCCATTGACGCCGTGGCCGCCCGCGCCGCCCGCGCCGCCATTGCCGCCGGTAATGCTGTCGTTGTTAGTCACGGAACCCGACGAGAGCTCGACGCCGGCTCCACCCGTTCCGCCGTCAACGCCAATGCCGTAGCCGGTGCCGCCAGCGCCGCCGTTGCCGCCGGTGATCTGGCCGCCGTTGGTGAGCGTGCCCGACAACACATCAACGCCCGCGCCGCCCGCACCGCCGTTGCCGTTAACGCTAGCAATCCCGCGGCCGTAGTAGATGAAGCCGCTGTTGCCGCCCGCACCGCCCGCGCCGCCGGTGATCTGGCCGCCGTTGGTCAGCGTGCCCGACAACAGATCAACGCCTGCCCCGCCTGCCCCGCCCGCGCCGCCCGCACCGCTGTAGTAGCCGCCGCCCACACCGCCGTGATCGCTGCCGGGGATGCCGCCGGTACCGCCGTTGCCGCCTTTGCCGCCAATGATGCTGGCGCCGGTCATGTTAGTCAGCGTACCTGACAAGAGGACACCCGCGCCGCCCGCGCCGCCCGCGCCGCCCGCACCGCCGACGCCGTAGTTGCCGAGGCCGCCGTGGCCGCCTGCGCCGCCCGCGCCGCCGTTAATCTGAGCTCTGTTGGTCAGCGTGCCCGACAAAAGATCGACGCCCGCTCCGCCCCCACTGCCGTTGCCACCGTTGCCGCCGGAGCTGGAGGCCCCGCCGCCGCCGAGGCGGGACGTGCCGCCCGCGCCGCCGTAGCCTCCCGCCCCGCCCGCGCCGCCGGTGATCTCACCGCTGTTGGTCAGCGTAGTCGCCGAGTCAGCGACGCCGCCCACACCCCCGAGATCGACGCCGTCCGCCCCGGTGCCGCCGGCGCCGCCGGCGCCGCCGGTGCTGGAGTAGTTGTAGCCCGCGCCGCCGTTGCCGCCCGCGCCGCCGCTCCCGCCTTGGATTTGACCGTAGCTGGTGTATGTCCCGCCGAAGGGGCAGGAGAGGCCAATAAAGCCGCCGCCGCCGTTACCGCCTGCGTAGCCGTTGAAATGGGAAGAGTTACCGGGATTACCTGATGCACCGAGATAGCCGGGGGCGCCCGTGTAGTTACCGGGCAGCGTGTAGCTATTGGGAAGTGCTCTCATGGGCTATCTCGGGCTGGAGAAAAATGGTGCATCGCTTGACGCTGCATACCCAGGGCGACTTGCGAGTTCATGCATCAGGTCGTTGCCTGCGCGCGCACCCGTGTCTAACGGCCACCGTCGCAGCGCCGTCTGAATCCCTTCATACGCTAAATCGGAATCTTGGCGAAAGAGGACGTCCAAGTCGCCGGGCCGTGCTCATAATCGGCGGCCTCGGCTGCGACGCCAATCCCCCGCACGGCCTCATTCATTTCTAATTGAAATCCAGTGCTTAGCTTCTACGCCGCTTGAGTACGGCGGTCAAAGGCCCGCGCAATCTTTGTGTAAATCAGTTCTCGGCGGAGCGCCTAAGACAGGCAGCATTCCATTCGCTGCGGACGGCTGGGCTGGTGTAGCTAGGTGCGCAGTCTGACTCGATGGCCATAAGACGATAATGCGTTATGTTCAGTCGCTTACGCGACATCTAGACGCACAGGTGCAGAATGTCGAATGATCCTGCACCGATCGTGAAGTCCATGAATTGAACTTTGGCTCGCCTATGGCGCATTTGATTGCAGCAGGGCGCCGCTCCTCGAGTCAGTGAAGCGCAGAATCCGCATGCGCCCGCTTATGTACCCAAGCAGCCATCACGGCGTGGACTTTCGGGCGGTCGGGCGGATACGCGGGTCTGACTGACGCCGACACGTCGACGCAAAAGCATGGCTCAGTATTTCGCCACGCAACACGTGCGCGCAGCGCATGGCGCTCTTGCAGGATGCTCCACTGGAGCGTGCGCGAAAGAGAATTCGCGCACTTTCCCCGCAAGCGCGGGCATAGGCAATGACCCTACTGCGGGTACGTCATTACTCCTCCTTGTCGTCGCGCATCGAGCGCTTGCGAGACTTTTGGGCTGCAGTGCTTGTGGCGTGTGAGTCATAGGCGCGATGCAATCAAATCGGCGGCGTCTTTGGATGTAACGACAGGAAAGACTTCGAATTCGACGATATCGCTCCAGTTCTCGATCCACTGATCGACCAATTTGCGATCTCTTGTTTCCATTATTTGGAAGCAGCGCTCAAATTTCTCGTCGACCCAGCTCGAAATATACTGCAGGCCGTCCGGAGCCAACCGCCCACTCTCACGAAAGCGTCGGTAAATTGGCAACGGGTCGCCGTTTCGAAAATGTTCAACAATCATGAATAGCATGCAGACTCTCCAAGCGCGGTTTGAGCATCGCCGGTCATTCGCGAGCAAGGCAACAATAGCTTGCGCTATATCCCGGCCTGCGGTGTTATTTGCGAGTGGCATGGTGTTAAATGCGTACGGTGCTGTAAAGTCGTCTGCGCACTTAACCACACACTTCTCATGGGCGGGCGCGGCTGGATCGTAGCTGACAATGATGAAAATTAAATCAGTCGCGGATCACGCGAGAGACAAGCTTCCAGCGCGAGTTCTTGGGTAGATTGCCGCCGTTTGAGTCTTGCGCGCACTACCGCAAGAGGCGCGCGTGCCGTTTGACGCCCGCCGTGGCGCGGCGGGTGGGCGCATGAGCAGCCTCGACGGCGGCGTGCCGCCGCCATCCTCCGTTCATGAGCGCACATTCCTCGGCGAGCCGCGCGCGCTCGCGTACCTCGCATTCACCGAGGCGTGGGAGCGCTTTTCCTACTACGGAATGACTGCACTTCTGGTTTTATACATGAGCCAGGCACTGCTCCTGCCCGGCCATGTCGAGCACGTTGCCGGGTTCCGGGCGTTTCGCGACGGCCTTACGAGCGTGTTCGGGCCGATGAGCACTCTCGCGCTCGCCTCGCAGATCTTCGGTTTGTATACGGGCTTTGTCTATTTCACTCCCGTGTTGGGAGGGTGGATTGCGGACCGATGGACCGGCCAACGCAGCGCTGTCGTGCTGGGCGCTGTGTTGATGAGCGCCGGCCACATTGCGATGGCCTTCGATGTGTCCTTCCTCTTGGCGCTGCTGCTGCTGATCGTCGGCTGCGGGTTCTTGAAGGGCAACATCTCGACCCAGGTCGGCGGCCTCTATTCCGAAAACGATAGCGCAGGGCGCACGCGCGGGTTTTCGATCTTCTCCATCGGCATAAATTTCGGCGCCGTAGCGGGGCCACTCGTGTGCGGATTGCTCGCTCAGCTCTACGGCTGGCATGCCGGATTTGGCCTTGCGGGGATCCTGATGCTGATCGGTCTTGCAACCTACCTTGCAGGCTATCGAGAGCTCTCCGAGTCCAAGCGGGTTGCGGCGGTCAAAGTCGCAGCAGCGGCGCTCGATCGCGCACAGTGGCGCACCGTCGCCGCGCTCCTCGTGGTGATGGCGATCACCATATTTCAATCCATCGCGTACTACCAGAACTCCAACGTTGGGCTCGTCTGGATCGATGGCAGCGTTGATCTTGATCTGCTGCGCTTTCACGTGCCGGTCGCCTGGTTCAACTCCATCGATCCTCTCGCCAGCATCGTTGGCGTGCCCTGCCTCTTCGCGCTGTGGCGCTACCAGGCGGCACGCGGCGGCGAACCGGGTGAGATCGTCAAGATCGGAACGGGCGCGTGGCTTGCGTGCGGCGCGAATCTGCTGCTGGTGGCGGGCTGCGCCTTCACGAACCGCGTGCCGCTTGTCGTGCCGGTTCTATACAACGTGCTGCTCGGAGTTGCGTTTCTTTACTACTGGCCGACGCTGCTTGCTCTGGTCTCGCGCGCGGCACCGCCGCGTCTGCGCGCCACCATGATGGGCACGGTGTTTCTAAGCCTGTTCGTCGCCAATATCACCATTGGCTGGCTCGGCGGGTTCTTCGAGCGGATGACTGCGCTGCAGTTCTGGGCGCTGCATGCGGCCATCGCGGCGGCGGGCGGCACTCTTGCGCTGTGGTTGAAACGGCGGCTCGAAGGCGCGCTCCCCGCGGCCTGAGTACAGTTCGTAAGCGCTGCGGTCCTATTGCCGCGGGAGGTGAATCGCGCGGGTTGCGAAATACTGCGCGAGCCTTTGCACTGCTGGCTCCGTATCCGCCAAGGCCACGTAACCGTCCGGCCGCACGAGATAGATTGCGTTTCGCATGAGCCCGGCCTCCTGGCAACCTTGCTGCCAGGGGAAATGCTGGAACTGCAGAGCGCGCTGCGCGCAGAACTCGGCGATCTCAGCATGCGGATCTCCGTAGACGTGCACCTGCCATTTGAGTGTCGCAAGCGGCGCGAAGTTGCCCTGCGTTCCCGCAGTCCCAATCCAGGGCAGGCGGTCCCCGCCTTTTATCTTGCCAGCCGCGCCGCAGCTCAATGCACTGCCCCGGTAGTTGACGCCAATCTGCGAGACGGTGCGAAAGGCGAACCTGCGCACGATCGGTAAGCTAAAGAGGCCGGGCGCGATCCCAGGGAGCGCCTCAGTGCGCACGAATCGCGCGAGCGCACCAGGATTGATCACTCCTGCAAACACGCGGTCCGTCGTGGCGACGAGCCGCCGCGCGAACGCGCGGCGCTCCGGCTCGTAGCTCTCGAGGAGAACTGCGCTCGAATTCTCCTTCAGCACCGAGGCAAGCTTCCAGGCGAGATTGACTGCGTCGCCGATCCCGGTATTCATGCCCTGGCCGCCGACGGGACTGTGGATGTGCGCAGCGTCGCCCAGCAGGAATGCTCGTCCCCTGGCGAACGCATTCGCGACGCGGTGGTGCACTCGGTAGGTCGAAAACCAGTTCACGCACTCCACCTGCACCTGCAGGCTGCGAATGGCGCGCTCCTGGACGTCTTCAAATTTGAGAGGCCCGGAGCCTTGCGCCGCGGTGTCACGCACCGAGCCGATCAGGCGCGCGCGCCCGGCGCCCTTCAGGGGAAAGATGGCGAGGAAGTCCGCATCGTCCAGATCGACGTGCAAATTACCGTCCATCGGCGCCCCCGCGGCTTGCACATCTGCCACGTAGAACATGTGATCGTAGGTGCCGCCGGGAAAGCCGACGTTGAGCACCTCGCGGGTCCTGGAGCGCGCGCCGTCGCAACCTGCGAGATACGCGACTGCGCACAGTTCCTCGGAGCCATCGCTTCTGCGCAGCGTCGCGCGCACTTCCCGCCCGTCATCTTCGAATCCCGTCAACTGCAGGCGGCGCTCTACTTCCACCCCCACCGCGCCGAGAGTCTCGATCAGAAGCCGCTCGTGCTCGTCCTGCGGGAAAATCATCGGAAACGGAAAGGGGCTCAGTCCCTGTCCCATCGCCCCGATCGGAACGGTCGCGGCCTTGGTGCCCTTTACCCACAGATTCACGGACGCGACCTTATGGCCGCGTTCGACGACTGTCGCGGCGAGTCCCAGCTGCTGGTAAAACTCAAGCGTGCGCGCCTGCACCGCCAAGGCGCGCGAAGTGGTGCCGGACTCTGCGGCCACATCTATAAGGCGCACCTTGACGTTCATATGCGTCAGCCACAGCGCGAGCACGAGTCCCGTCGGACCTGCCCCCACAATCAAAACCTGCGCACTCATGGCGAAAAGGATACCGCACGAGGGCATCCGCGCGGCGCATCGCCCTGGTCGCGGCCGCCGAGCCTATCGCGGCGCGGCTACGACCCGGGCTGTGCGCGTCACTCCCGGAAACAGCTCACGCATTGGCCCTGCGCAGGTGGCTGCCGCGGTGTGCATGCGCCAGAATCCGCACGGCCAGAAGCCCGACTCATGACGAGAGGATGTACACGGTGGCAAAGATTCTTGCAGGCGAGGGTCCGCAGTATCCACAGGTCGTGGTGCTCGTGGGCGCGACGGGGGACCTTGCGCGACGCAAACTCTGGCCGGGCCTGTTCCACTTGGCGAGTGCCGGATTTATTCCGGGCTGCCGGATCATCGGCGTGTCTCTGGAGGACCTGGACGTTGAGGGCTTGCGCGCATTCGTGCGCAGTGCACTCGATGAATTCTCCAGCCGCAAGGTAAGCGCCGCGGCCTGGGATGCCTTTGCCAAGAATCTTGACTATGTGCCGCTCGCCGCCGGCGCCGCTACCCTCAAAGCGGCGGTAGAGAAGGCGGAGCAGGCCTTCGGCGGCGAGAGCCGCCGCCTGCACTATCTGAGCGTACCGCCGAACGCTGCGTTATCGGCGGTGCGCCTGCTCGGCGAAGCGGGCCTGGTCGAGCGCTCCCGGATCATCATGGAAAAGCCGTTCGGCACTGATCTTGCGAGCGCCGTGTCTCTGAATGCCAAACTGCATGAAGTGTTCAGCGAACAGCAAATCTTTCGCATCGACCACTTTTTGGGCAAGGAGCCGGCGCAGAACATCCTTGCGTTCCGCTTCGCCAACGGACTCTTTGAGCCCATTTGGAATCGCAATTTCATTGACCACGTGCAGATCGACGTCCCCGAGACGCTGGGTGTGGGCAAGCGCTCGGGGTTCTATGAGTCGATAGGTGCGTTTCGCGACATGGTGGTGACTCACCTCTTCCAGATTCTTGCGTTCATGGCGATGGAGCCGCCGACGGCGCTGGAGCCTGCGCCCATCAGCGAAGAGAAAAACAAGGTGTTTCGCAGCATGCTGCCGCTCGCGCCGGCGGACGTGGTGCGCGGGCAATACACCGGCTACCGCACTGAGGAAGGCGTTGATTCTGAGTCCGACACCGAGACCTTCATCGCCTTGAAATGCTCGATCGACAACTGGCGCTGGGCCGGCGTGCCGTTCTACCTGCGCACCGGCAAACGTCTCGCTGAGGGCCAGCGGATCATCTCCATCGCATTTCGGGAGCCGCCCAAGAGCATGTTCCCCGCCGGGTCCGGCGTCAGCGCACAAGGCCCGGACCATCTGACATTCGACTTGGCGGACGCTGCAAAAATGTCGCTGTCGTTCTACGGCAAGCGCCCCGGCCCGGGCATGCGGCTCGACAAGCAGAGCCTGCAGTTCGCCATGCATGATACCGGCCTGATCGGCGACGTACTCGAGGCTTATGAGAGATTGATCCTTGACGCCATGAAGGGCGATCGCACCCTCTTCACCACCGCCGAGGGAATCGAGCGACTTTGGGAAGTTTCGACACCGCTGTTGAAGGCACCGCCGCCGGTGCGCCTCTACGCGCCAGGCTCGTGGGGGCCGAATGCGATTCACCAGCTCGTCGCGCCGAGCGCCTGGCGGCTGCCCTTCGAGCGGGCGTGGCGAGATCCCAACCGCGTGGGCAGCTGACACGGCCAAAGCTGTTCCGGATGGATGCGCTGCAGAAAAATCCCGAACTCGCGGAGTGGTCATTCAGTTACGGCCCGAGTCACCCGCCAGGTCCTGTCAAGCGCTAATGGGCGCGCACTTGCGCAGCAATGAGGTGCTCTGCGCTTGTCGGCACCGAAGCGGGCACCCTGCGCCTGGGCGCGGTGCTGCAAGGCTCAGCCACGGCTGATTTTCGCCAACGCGAACGAATTCGGCACTATCATCCGGGGGCGCAAAGCTCCACTCGGTGAGCGGCGCTTTTCAGATCGACGCTCGTCGAAGTAAGCCGCGCTGCGGATGAACTTCGGGCAGGACGGGCGATTGATCGCGACGAGAGGATTGGTCATGGCTTCCTTGGCCGAGGAACTGCGCGCCGCCGTCGGCGCGGCGAACGTGCTTACGGCGCGCGAGGCCTGCGTCGCCTTTGAGTGCGACGGTCTGACCGCCTATCGCCACGTGCCCGACGTCGTCGCGCTGCCCGGAAACGCGGCCGAAGTGCAGGCAGTCATGTCGATCTGTCATCGCCTGCGTGTGCCGGTAGTCGCGCGCGGCGCCGGCACCGGCCTTTCCGGCGGCAGCCTGCCGGTCGCAGGAGCCGTGCTCTTGGTGCTAGCGCGCCTCAACCAGATCCTTGAAATCGCCCCCGGGCGGCGTCTGGCGCGCGTGCAGCCCGGAGTCACCAATCTGTCCATCTCAAAAGCCTGTGCGGAGCATGGTCTTTTCTACGCGCCCGACCCTTCTTCGCAGATTGCCTGCTCGATCGGCGGCAACGTAGCCGAGAATTCCGGCGGGGTGCATTGCCTCAAATACGGCATCACGCTGCACAACATTCTGGAGATCCAGATCGTGACCGCCGCGGGCGAGCTGCTGGTTCTCGGCTCGGAAATGGGCGAAGCGCCGGGCTACGCGCTGACCGCGCTCTTTACCGGATCCGAAGGCATGCTGGGCATCATCGTCGAGGTTACCGTCAAACTCCTGCCCCGCCCGGAGAGAGTCGAGCTCGTGCTCGGCGCCTTTGACGATATCGGCGCCTGCGCTCGTGTCGTCGGCGACATCCTCTCCGCGGGAATCATTCCGGCCGGACTTGAAATGATGGACGGCGCGGCGATCTGCGCGGCGGACGCGTTCGCGAAGTGCGGGTACCCGACGGCGGCGCAGGCGCTGCTCCTGTGCGAGATAGACGGTGGCGATGCCGACGTCAGTCACCAGCTCGAGCGTGTCATGGGCGTCATGCGCGACGCGGGTGCGATCTATCTGCGCGTAGCGGCGGATGCGAGCGAGCAACTGCGCATGTGGTCCGGACGCAAGGCGGCTTTTCCGGCCGTGGGACGCTTGGCGCCCGACTACTATTGCATGGACGGCACGATCCCGCGGCGGCGCCTGCCCGAGGTTCTGCACCGGATCGGCAAGCTGTCGGAGGAATTCGCGCTGCCGATTGCAAACGTGTTCCACGCCGGCGACGGCAACCTGCATCCACTCATCATGTTTGATGCCGGCAAGCCTGACGAGCTGCGGCGTGCGGAAGAGTGCGGCAATCGCATCCTCGAACTCTGCGTCGCGGTGGGAGGCACCGTGACCGGAGAGCACGGCGTCGGCGTCGAGAAGCTCGGACCCATGTGCACGCAGTTCAATTCTGCTGAACTTGAAATGTTTCACGCGGTGAAACGCGCGTTCGATCCGCACGCGCTGCTCAATCCGGGCAAGGCTGTGCCGACCCTGGCGCGCTGTGCGGACTACGGCGCGCTGCGTGTGCATGGCGGACAGATGCCGTTCGCGCATTTGCCACGGTTTTGAAGGCCGTGGAACGCGATGCGACCGCCGAAATCACTGCCCGCGTCCAAGCGGCCGCCGCCGCGCGCACGGCGCTGCACCTGCGCGGCTCAGGATCGAAGGCGTTCTACGGACGCCCGGTCTGCGGCGAGCCGCTGATGGTCAAGGAT
>Ga0302180_10000475_pt1 | contig 33050 bp, 26 predicted proteins | sample I_Palsa_E3_2_FD_200575 | JGI IMG/M metagenome (GOLD analysis project Ga0302180, IMG submission 200575) | Peat permafrost microbial communities from Stordalen Mire near Abisko, Sweden - I_Palsa_E3_2 | ecosystem: Environmental > Terrestrial > Soil > Palsa > Peat permafrost | place: Sweden...
ATCGCCGCGCCGCCGCCGAAGTCATAGCGCCGACCGTCGCGCGGAAAATTGCGTTCGTGCGTGCCCCAGCCCAGCTCCGCCGGCTGCGAGCCTTCCGATACGAAGCCGTCCACCGACCAGGTGTTGACGAATTCGTTCGGCTCCTTCGGTATGCTCGACACCTGCGTGTCGCGTTCGGCGACGTGGATCACCTTCACGCCCACACGCTGGGCGAGTTGCGCCCACTCGCCGCGGTTGCTGGGCTCGGCATCGCGCAGTCCCAGGTCGTAGGCGATGTTGAGCAGCGCCTGCTTCACCAGGTGCGACACCAGCCCGGGATTGGCGCCGTGCGTGAGCACCGCGGTCGGCGCGCGCGCATTCCCACTGCGCAGCGCCAGCGCTTCCTCGCGCAGTGCATAGTTGGTGCGCTTGGCTGCCGGTATGGTCGGATCGGTATAGCCGCCGGGCCAGGGCTCGATACAGGTGTCGAGGTACATCGCGCCTTTGTCCCAGCAATAGCGGATCAGGGCGATGCTCGAGACGTCGACCGAAACGTTGAGCACGAAGTCGCCGCGACCGACCAGCGGATCAAGCGTGCGGCGGAAATTCTCGCGTGTCAGGCGTTGCTTGACGAACTTGACGCCAAAGCGCGCCGCTTCCTCGTGGCCGACGTCGTCGGCGCTGACGATGCTGATGCGCTCGGGGCTCAGTCCCAGATGCCGCAGTATCAGCGGCAGTACCCCCTGGCCGATGCTGCCGAATCCGACCAGGACGATCCGCCCGGGAAAATCGAGGTGTATTTCGTGCTGGCTCATTATTATTCCGCCGTGAGGATCGGCGCAGGGTAGCAATCGGCACGCCGCGTCGCCAGCGTCGGCCGATGGCTACACCCGCGACTTGACAGTGCGCCGGCGCGCGCCGCGGCCGCAGGCGTCAGCGCCAGTGCGGCGGCCAGGTGCGATCGTGGCCGGGCAGTGCCGCCACGCGATCGAGCCAGCGGCCGATGGCCGGGTAGTTGCTCTCCATCGGCAGGAAGCGCGCCGCAAGCTCGTGCGCTTCCGGCGGCTGCAGCGCGCGCAGCAGGCGCCGGATATCCGGGTAGATCATCATGTCGGCGGCCGAGAAACTCTCCCCCACCACCCAGTCCGAGTGCGCCAGGCGCTGCTCGATGGTGCGCGCCTCGCCCGCCACGCGATGCATGGCCTCGGCCAGCCCGTCATCCACCTTGCGATCCTGACGCTGCTGCGAGCCGGCGACGATCTGCTTCAGCGGCGGCTCGGCGTAGGACTGGTACTCGCAGATCACGCGCATGATCACGCCCGCCTCCTCCGCGTTGCGGCCGAATATCGGCGGATCGCGATACTTCTGATCGAGGTAATAAAGTATCGCCAGCGACTCGAACACCACGTAGGCGTTATCCCGCAGTACCGGCAACCGGCCGCGAAAGTTCATCGCCAGCATGTGCGGCGACTTATGCTCCTGCAGGTCGAAATGCAGTACATGGCTGTTGTACTTGAGGCGCTTGAACTCGAGCGCGAGGGCGACGCGCCAGCACGGCGAGCTCCCGCTTCCCCAGTAAAAATCGATGGCCATCGGCGCCGATTGTAGCGACTGGCGGGGGCTTTTACCCGCGGTGACGTTTACTTGTCGCCCCAGTTTGCTATGGTGCGCGCCTACGTTTTTAAAGCAGCGCGCGAGGCTGGAAACACACCGTGGGGCAACCGCAAGCGACGCGCAGCGCGCCGAGCAGCCAGAGCTGGTCGGTGGAGGACGCGCTGGAGCTGTATAACGTGCCGGCCTGGAGCTCGGGCTACTTCTCGATCAACGCCGCCGGCCACGTGGTGGTACGCCCCGATACCACCGCCGCGCACGAGATCGATCTGCTGGAAGTGGTGCAGGGCCTGCAGGAGCGCGATCTGACGGCCCCGGTCGTGATCCGCTTTTCCGACATCCTGGCGCATCGCCTGCGCCACCTGCACGCGGCGTTCGCCCGGGCGATCGCGGAAAACGATTATCGAAACCGCTATACCGCGGTCTATCCGATCAAGGTCAATCAGCAGCGCCTGGTGGTCGAGGAAGTGTTCCGCTACGGCAAGGAATTCGGCTTCGGCCTGGAAGCCGGTTCCAAGCCCGAGCTGCTGGCCGTCATGGCGATGACCGAGGGCGCAGACGATCGGCCCATCATCTGCAACGGATTCAAGGACTCGAGCTACATCGAGGCGGTGATCCTGGCGACCAAGCTCGGACGCACCATCATCCCGGTGATCGAGAACTTCTCCGAGCTCGAGCTGGTGCTCAGCTACGCCGACATCTACGGTGTGCGCCCCAAGCTCGGGGTGCGGGTGAAACTGGCGACCGAGGGCTCCGGTCGCTGGCGCGATTCGGCCGGGGACAAGTCCAAATTCGGGCTGTTCATCACCGAGATCCTCGAGATGATTGCCATCCTCAAGGCGCGCGACATGCTCGACTGCCTGAAGCTGGTGCACTGCCACCCCGGCAGCCAGCTGCAGGACATCCGCCGCGTCAAGGACGCGATCAACGAGCTTGCGCATGTGTACGCGGAACTCAAGCTCATGGGCGCAGGCCTTGAGTACATCGACGTCGGCGGCGGACTGGGGATCGACTACGACGGCAGCGCCACCAACTACCCCTCCTCGATGAACTACACCCTCAACGAATACGCCAGCGACGTGGTGTATCGTGTCGGCAGCGTCTGCAACGCGCGTAATATCCCGCATCCGCTGATTATCAGTGAGTCCGGACGCGCCATCGCGGCGCACCACAGCGTGCTGATCTTCAATGTGCTGGGCCGCTCGGCACTCGATCGCTTTCGCGTCGACGGCCGCGATGCCGAGGAATTTGGCGGCGAGAAGGCGCTGCCACAGCCGGTGCGCGACCTGCTCGACGCGTATCGCAATATCGACGAGCGACGGCTGGTCGAGTGCTACCACGATGCCCTCACGGCACGCGATCAGGCACTGCAGATGTTCAATCTCGGCCTGCTGTCACTGGAATTTCGCGGCTTGACCGAGCGGCTGTACTGGGCGAGCTGCGCCCGCATCCGCGATGTCTGCCGGCGGCTTGGGCGCTTTCCCGAGGAACTCGAGGATCTTGAGAACGTGCTGTCCGACACCTATTTCTGCAACTTCTCGATCTTCCAGTCGCTGCCCGACAGCTGGGCCATCGACCAGCTGTTCCCGATCATGCCGATCCACCGGCTGTGCGAGCTGCCTTCGCGCAAGGCGGTGCTGGCCGACATCACCTGCGACTCGGACGGCAAGGTCGATCGGTTTGTCGGTCCGCGCGACGTCAAGCGCACGCTGGAACTGCATGAGCTGATAGCGGGCGAGGATTACTACCTCGGCGCGTTTCTGGTCGGCGCCTACCAGGAGACGCTGGGCGATCTGCACAATCTGTTCGGCGACACCAACGTGGTGCACATCAAGCTACACGAGGAGGGCGGCTGGTGGATCGAGGAGATCGTCAAGGGCGACACCGCCAACCGGGTGCTCGAGTACATGGAATACGACGTCGCGGAGCTGTCACCCGCCCTGACCCGCGACTGTGAGCGGGCGGTGCGCGACGGGCGGTTGTCGGTGGCGGAGAGCCAGGCCCTGAAACGCTTCTACGAGAACGAGCTCAACGGCTACGCGTACCTGGAGCCCTGACTGCGGCCTACCACATGTCTTTCAATCGCGCCGACAGGTCGAGGGTCGACGCTCGCGCCTCACCCAGCGGAGTGGCCTCGCCCAGCTGGGCGCCATGAAACGCGGTCTGCTCCATGGTCTTGAGCACCTTTTCGCTCATGAAACGGCTGCGGCCGCCGTACACGTGCGCATCGCCGGTCTTGGGCTGCTGCGTGAGCGGAAATTTCAGTGGCACGCACAGCTGCAGCTCGTTGCGCGCGCGTGTCATGGCGACGTACAGCAGGCGCCGCTCCTCGTCGATCAGTTCCGCGCGCCCGGTGGCGAATTCCGACGGGAAACTGCCGTCGACGACGTTCAATACGTAGACCGTGTCCCACTCCATGCCCTTGGCGGAGTGCACCGTGGACAGCACCAGGTAATCCTCATCCAGGGTGGGAGTGCCGGCCAGATCGCTGGTCGCGTGTGGCGGATCGAGCGTCAGCTCGGTGATGAAGCGTTCGCGTGACGGATACTGACCCGAGAGCTGCTCGAGCTGGTCGAGATCGCCCACACGGGTGTGCACGTGCTCGTAAATGCGCTCCAGATGCGGCTGGTACCAGTCACGCACCTGGCGCACCTGGCCGGGCCACGGCCGCTGCGGCTCGGTCAGCGTCTGCAACAGCGTCTGCAGTTTGGTAAACGCCGATGCCATCGCTTGCGGAGCCGGGAAGCCCTTGAGTGCGCTCACCGCGCCATCCTGTGCCTGCAACAGCTCCACGCACTTGCGCGCGTTGACCGGGCCCATGCCCGGTAGCAGCTGCAGCACGCGAAACGCCGCCAGGGAGTTGCGCGGATTGTCCGCCCAGCGCAGCACCGCCAGCATGTCCTTGATGTGCGCCGCCTCGAGGAATTTAAGTCCGCCGTATTTCACGAACGGGATCCGGCGCCGCGCCAGCTCCACCTCCAGCACATCGCTGGCGCTGGCATTACGGAACAGCACCGCCTGGCGCCTGAGCGCCACGCCGGCCTCGCGCCGCTTGAGAATCTGGCCGCACACGTACTCGGCCTGGCCGGCAAGATCGTCCAGGGTGGCGTACAGCGTTCTACCGCCGGCGCCGCGCGTGGACAGCAGATGCTTGCGGTGCTGGCGCGGTGCCTCGGCCATCAGTGCATTCGAGGCATCCAGCAGTCCCTGGGTCGAGCGGTAGTTCTGTGCCAGAGTGATGATTTCCGCCCGCGGCTGGTAGCGGTCCGGGAACTTCAGGATGTTTTCGACCGCCGCGGCGCGAAACGAATAGATCGCCTGCGCGTCATCGCCCACCACCGTCACGCCGCTGCCGTCCGGTTTGAGGGCGTGCAGGATCTCGGCCTGCAGCCGGTTGGTGTCCTGGTACTCATCAACCAGCACGTGATCGAAGTTGGCGCCCACGTGCTGCGCCAGCCGCGGCTCGCCCATCATCATGTGCCAATAGAGCAGCAGATCGTCGTAGTCCAGCAGCGCATGGCGCTGCTTGCGCTCGACATAGCCGCGAAACAGGCGGGTGAGATCCGCCTCCCAGTCCTTGCACCAGGGGAACTGCTGTTCGAGCGTGTCGCGCAGGCTCTTCTGGGTATTGACGCGCCAGGAATAGATCGCAAGACAGGTGTCCTTGCGAGGAAATCGCTGCTGCTTGGAGGCCAGTCCGAGCTCGGTACGCAGCTCGTCCAGCAGATCGGCCGAGTCACCGCGATCCACCACGGTGAACGAAGGGTCGAGCTTCAACTGCCGCGCATAGTGGCGCAACAGGCGATTGCCGATGGAGTGAAATGTCCCGGCCCACACCAGTCGCTGCAGCATCGCCTGCGCCTTGTTGCCGAGCGTGTCGTTCAACGCCTCACGCACGATATCGTGCGCGCGCCGGCGCATCTCGCCCGCGGCGCGACGTGTGAAGGTCAGCAGCAGCAGGCGCGCCGGATCGACACCGTGCACCACCAATTGGGCGACGCGGTGCGCGATGGTGCTGGTCTTGCCGGTGCCGGCACCGGCGATGACCAGCAACGGACCGGCAGCCCAGCCCTTGTCGCCGGTCGGTTCACCGTAGGTGACGGCCTTCTTCTGCGCCGCATTGAGGATGTCGAGGTGCGAAACGGCTGGCATCGGCGCGAAATATAATGCACGGCGGGGTAGCGTGGCGTGTCTAACTTGGCACCGTGGCGCAGGCCAGCAGCGGGCGTAGGCGCACTGGGCGGGCAGAGTGGCCGGCAAACCGTTACGCTCACGCCATGAGTGTCGACAACGTGCGCACCGTGTTTCGTGGCCGGGTCATTACCGTCAATGTCGAGACGGTGCGCTTGCCCAATGGGCATGTCGCCGAACTGGAGATCATCCACCACCCGGGCGGTGCGGCGATCGTGGCGATCGACGCCGCTGGACGGGTGTGCCTGATCCGCCAGTTCCGGCACGCGGCTGGCGGGTGGGTGTGGGAGCTGCCGGCCGGCAAGCTCGAGCCGCGGGAGCCGCCGCTCGAAACTGCGCACCGCGAGCTGCGGGAAGAAGCCGGAACCAACGCTCAAAACTGGCAGTCGCTGGGCACTTATGTCAGTTCTCCGGGGGTTTTTACCGAAATCGTGCACTTGTACCTCGCCCGGGAGCTGGATTCCGTCAAAATGGCGCACGAGGAGGCCGAGCTTATCGAGGTACACTGGGTCGAACTGGAGGACGCATGTACCCGCGCGCTGCACGGAGATATCAATGACGGCAAGACAGCTCTTGGGCTGCTGCGCGCCCGATCGGTGCTGCAATCCTCACAACCAGGGGCTTCCTAGGCCTGCCCTGGCGGCCGCACCGGCGACACAATGAGCAAGCGCGATCCCCAGCCGGAGGGCACGCCCCCGGCGGATGTAGACCCCAATCTTTCGCTGGAAGACACGCTGGCGCAAAAGATGCGCGGCGTGCCTGTGAAGACCCGCACCGGCGTGGTCGGCTACAACCCGTATGACGCGGCGGCCGCCAAGGCCAAGTCCGACGCCGCCGCTGCGCAGAAACCCAAACCGACCGACCTGCGCAAGCTGTCCGAGTGGATCCGCCTGACACGCCAGGTGGCGGAGCTCAACCAGGAAAAGCCCAAGGACAAGGATGAGGGTGAGGGTGAGACCTGACGCTTTGCGCGAGCGCACCGATCGCGCTCAGCCATTCCTTTGGATGTGCGTCATCTTGCGCTCGCGGGTCAAGCGATAGAAACGCCGTAGCTCGGCCAGCACCTCGCGGCCGGTGGGGGTCCCGCGGTCGGACAGCTGCCGCTCGAGCCGTCGGCAGAAACGCGCCGCATACTGATTGGCTTCCCGATACAGTTCGCAGCGCTCGCCGGCCAACCGGACGTCGACCCGACAGCGCTCGAACAGCAGCCGGTGCAACTCGGCCGGATAGCGCTCCGGATCCTGTTCACGCAGCAGCAGCCAGCTGCTCACGTACTTGTCGATCTCCGCCTGCAGCTCCAGTTCCAGCAGCGACACGCCGCGGTCGTGCCCGGCGTTCCAGGCCAGATAGATGAAGTGACTGACGCCTTCGAGCGCGGTCCAGTAGTCGGCCAGATTCCCCGCGTTCAGTGCCTCGAGCGGATTGGCCAGCGCCAGCCGCTCGAGCAGCTGCGGATCGAGAAACAGCCCCACCGCAGCCGCGCCGCCCTCATCGAGTACCAGCAGCTGCTCGTCGGTGTTGGAGTCGCGCAGCGTCTGCGGCAGGCGCTCACGCTCGGTGAACAGGAAATCGTAGACGCAGTGCTGCATCGGCAGGTCGTAGATACCGGCCAGCAGGTCCTGCAGTTGCTGTAGCACCATGCGGGGACTGTCGCGGCGTCAGTTCTGCACGATCGCGACCGGGGTGGCTTCGACACCGAGCTGGCGCAGCAGGCCGTGGGCGCGCGGACTGCCGGTCTTGAGCCAGATTTCGTACAGCCGCAGGATGTCGGCCTGGGTGTAGCGCCGGGCCGCATCGCTGATCTCGCCCAGCGCATCCACCAGCGGCTGGAACTTGGCCGCAAGTTCGGCAAATACGCGCCCCATCACCTGCCGGCGGCCGCGTGCCAGGCCGCAGGCCAGCGTCCCATAGGCGCGCCCGCCCATTGCGATGTGATAGTTGATGTCGATCAGCTTGCGCGCAAAACTGTGGGCAAAGAAGCCGGCGATGAACAGCGACACATCGCCCAGGCGCTGCAGTCCACGCTCACGTTCCACTGCGGTGGGCGCCTCCAGTGCATCGGACAGCATCTGCACCAGCGGTCGCAGCCGCACGCCGTCGGCGGTGCGCTCATACAGGTGCTCCGAGCGCGCGAACAGCGTGAGCAGGTTGACCACGTATTGCTCGGTCTGGTCCTCCACTGCCACATGTTGGTGCGCCAGCGCGCCCTGCAGTGCATCGTGAAAGTATTCACGCAGGCTCGCTACGGCCAGGACACCATCGTTGCGTTCGGACTGCTGCATGACTTCGTCCTCAGGAAATCCGCTTCAATCGTCGACGCTTTGAGTTGAACATGAAAGCCAGTTAGCCTCAGATAACTTCATCACGATTCCTACAATGCAAGAACTCTGCCCGCCTGGCAGCAATACCTGGCGACTGCTAATACGGGGTAAAACATGTCGGAATTCACACTTGTCATTGGCAACAAGAACTACTCGTCCTGGTCGTTGCGTCCCTGGTTACTGCTGCGGCACCTCGGGCTGGCGTTCGATGAGGTGCTGATTGCGCTGTCGGAGCCCGATACGCCCACGCGTATCGCCCAGTACAGCCCGTCGGGGCGCGTGCCGGTGCTCAGGCACGGAGCGCTCACCATCTGGGAATCGATCGCGATCGGCGAGTACCTGTGTGAGCTCACCGGCCAGGGCTGGCCGCGCGAGCGTGCCGCACGAGCACAGGCGCGCGTGTTGAGCGCCGAGATGCATGCCGGCTTTCCGGCACTTCGCAGCCAGTGGCCGATGAATGCCCGCGCCGTCGGCCGGCGCACGCCGATCACCGCCGAGCTGACGGCCGACATTGATCGCATCGACGCTCTGTGGAGCGACTGTCGGCAACGCTTTGGGGCCAACGGGCCGTGGCTGTGCGGTGATTACTCGCTGGCCGATGCCATGTATGCGCCGGTCGCGCTGCGCTTTCGCAGCTACGGCGCGATGCTGTCGGCGACGGCGACCAGCTACCTGGGTACAGTGCTGCAGGATGCGCCGCTGCAGCAATGGCTGGCCGACGCCGCGCTCGAGAGCTGGACCATCGGCTACTCTGAGGTCGGCCTGCCGGGTGCCTAGCGCTCGGCGTCGCGCGTGCCGGTCAGCCCGATGCGCAGCGCCCGCGTGGCGACGAATACCTCGCGCAGGAACAACAGCAGGCCGCCGATGAAGCTGATCATCGCGACGATGAATAGCGTCGCGATGATCAGCGACACATGCAGGCTGACGAAGGCCCCCAGAAACAGCGTCACCACCACCATCGACACCAGCAGCGCGCAGATGGTGCACAGCGCGATCGCGCGGCCCAGCAGCCGCGCACGCCGCTCGAGCGTGCGTAGCGCGCCGCCGAGCACATGCATGTCGCTGGCGTGGGTGTCGCGCTCTTTCTGTTCCAGCGCCCGCGCCCGATCCACCACCCGTGCCAGGCGGCTGGTGAGCATGGTGAGCGTGACCCCCACGCCCGACAGCAGGAATACCGGCGCCACGGCGGTGCGAACCACCTCACCGATTTCCTGGATCTGGCTGCCGATGCCTGCCGCATCCATCGAGTCGCTACTCCCGCTGCGACGGCCCGGAGCGGCGCTCGAAACGATACGACGACACCGAGTCGGCCGTGCCTTCGAAACTGCCGTCGGGTCCGGACAGCTGCTCGTTGACCAGCAGATCGGTGCCACGCACTTCAGCGCTCTGCCAGATCAGCATGCCTTCGGCGCCGGCCGACGCCTTGCAGGCCAGCGAATTGGTGGTGGCTGCAAAGCCGTAGTCGCTCTTGCTCCAGATCAGTTTGCAGCCCGACAGCGGCGACAGATCGTCCGGTAGCACCGACTGCAGCACGTACGGATCATCCGTCGCGTGCAGCCAGCGTAGGGGTTCCTTGAACACGTACACCGTCTGCACCAGGTGTTCACTCTTCTTGTCGAGCTCGAAGGTCCAGATGTGCTGCGCGAGTATCCGGCGCGGATCATCGGCGGCGGTCTCGCGCTCGAACATCACGGCCTTGCCTAGCGCCAGTGAGTTCACCGGGTTGATCAACACTGCCACGGCGGCGTGTGCGCCGCTGGCATCGTTTTTGGCCTGCGTGCGGTTGTCGTATTGGCCCGGCAGGGCCTGCATAAATTTGTCGAATTCCTGCTCGCGCTTATTGGCCGCGCTGGCGCAGGCTGCCAGCAGCACGAGCCCGAGCCACGCGGCCGGTGGGATGGTCCTGGAGCGTCGATCATCAGGCATTGAAGTCGCGCCATTCCACACGGTAGTTACGGCCCAGGGTCATGATGCGCTCGAGCAGCTCTCTATAGCCCATGCCGGCGGCCTGGGCTGATTCGGCGAAGTCCTCTTCGCGCGCCAGGTTCGGATTGGGATTGGCTTCCAGCATAAACACACCGCCGTCGCTGCGCACGCGAAAATCGATGCGCGCGCAGCCCGACAGGTGCAGCGCGCGATAGATACGGCGCGACAGCCGGTCGAGCTGGTGCAACACCGCCGGCGGCAGGTCATCCGCGGCGCGGGTGGTGATGTCGTAGCGCTTTTGATACGCCCGGTCCCATTTGACCTTGCGGGTCGCGATCGCCGGCAGCGATTCGGGCAAAGTGCCAAAGCGCATCTCCCACACCGGCATGCGCGTCAGCCGCTCGTTGCCGAGCATGCCGACGTACAACTCGCGGCCCTCGATGTACTCCTCGACCAGGGCGTCGGAACCGATCTGCTCGTGCATGAACTGCACGCGCTCGCGCAGCTTGGCGATGTCGTCCACCACCGAGGCCTGCGCGATGCCCAGCGAGGCGTCCTCGGTGGTCGATTTCACGAACAGCGGTGGCCGCAGCCGCCGCGGCACGGTCACGCGCTGGCCGCGGCGAAACACCGCAAACTGCGGCGTCGGGATGCGATGAAACGCCAGCAATTGCTTGCACAGCACCTTGTCGCGCGATAGCAGCAGGCCGCGCGGATTGCAGCCGGTATATGGTGCGCGCATCAGTTCCAGGAAAGCGACCACGTGCTGATCGTAGGTGACGATGCCATTGAACTCTTCGAGCAGGTTGAACACAAGCTCCGGCTTGGTCTCGATCAGCGCGGTACGCAGCTCGGTCAGGGAGTCGAGTACACCGAGCGTCTGTACCTGGTGTCCGGCCGCGCGCAGCGCCGAGATCACGTCATATTCGGTGCGCCATTCGTCGATCTGTTTCTCGGAAAACCCTTCCAGGCTGTCGGGCGGTACCAGGCTCGAGTGCACCACCACCAGCGTGCGCAGCTTTTTCATGCGCGCAGGCGCAGTCCCTGGCTGCGCATGTACAGCCGTACCAGCCGGGCCAGCATGCAGCGCGTGGCGCGCAGCGAAGCGCGCTGCGAACCGCGCACGAACAGTTGCAAACGCTCGGCGCGATCGATGGTGGTGCGCAGCACCTGGTACGCGGCGTAGCGGTCGACGCCGCTGGCGCGGATCAGTGACGCCAGCAGCTGCGGCTTGTTCGAGCGCAGCAGCGTCGCGGCGGTGAGGCCGCGCGCTCCCGGCTCGCTCGTGAACACGCGTTGCAGCAGCCGGTCGGCGAGCATGCCGCGCCGGGTGCGCGCCCGTGCCAGTTTGCTGCGGTAATGCTGCGCCAGCGTGCGCTGGTTGAGATCCAGCGGTTCAATCCGATCGCGGCAGCGTACCGGCGGGCGATGGGCGCCGAATTCACCGGCCACCTGCTGCACGAAGCGCAATTTGCGCAGCGCCGGCCAGGACGCGTAGCGGCGCTGCCAGCCCGAGCGCGGCGCCAGCCAGACGGCAAAGGTTTCGGCGAAATCCTCGGTGGGGTGGCTCTGCGCGTACCAGTCGCCGAGGTGCTGCACATGGTGGCGGCTCGCCGGGCGTGCCCGGTAGCCGGAGCGATACGGCTCGGATGCCGGGCCGAACAATGCGCGCCAGTGCGCCCGGCGGCGCAGCCGATACGCCGAGTCAATCGCGTGACCGGCCTCATGGCGCAGAATGCGCATCAGCCAGTTGACGTTGCTGCCCTCGACCTCGCGCGTCATCTTGCGCTCCAGGCGCATCAATCGCGGGTGGGCCAGATAGAACGGCACGGCGATTCCGGGCACGCCGTCCGGTGAAAACCACTCCTCCGACAACCACACGTGCGGCCGGAATCGAATGCCGCGCCCGTCGAGTTCGCTGTACAGGCGGCGCACGTAGCGCTGCAACGGCGAGCGCCGCAGGTCCAGGCGCAGATCGCAGATCCGCAGCTGCAGCAGCTCCTGGTCGCTCAGGCGTGTCCAGTCGAGCCGGCGCGCCCGGGCGGCCTGCAGGCGGCGCGCGGAGGTAGTGGTGAGGGTGGAAGCCATTGCCCCAAACTCTAACCAATCGGCGCCGCGCTGTCCGCTGGCGCCGGCGCGCTGGCCGACCAGCCTTAGCCGCGGCATGCCGCGGGGGGCGAATGGCTCCGATCGCGCGCCCATCTACGGCAAAACGGCCAGCTTAAGCGAGGGCGGCGGCCCCCAGGCTGGCCTTGAGCTGGACCGACAGGCCGGCAAAATCGAACTGGCGGGCATCGGCCAGCGTCGCCGGCTCCACGTGCTGCAGGGCCGAGAATATCGACTGCACGCGTCCGGGATGCTCGCGCTCCCAGGCGGCCAGCATGCCCTTGATGGCATTGCGCTGCAGATTGGGCTGCGAACCGCACAGCCGGCACGGGATCAGAGGAAAGTGCATGCCGCGCGCGTAGCGCGCGATATCGCGCTCGGCGATGTAAGCCAGCGGACGGATCACGATGTGCCGGCCGTCATCGGAACGCAGCTTGGGCGCCATGGCCTTGAGCCGGCCGGCATTGAACAGATTCAGGAATAGCGTCTCGACGATGTCGTCGCGGTGATGTCCGAGGGCGATCTTGCTGATGCCATTCTCGGCCGCGAATCGGTACAGCGCGCCGCGCCGCAGCCGCGAGCACAACGAACACATGGTGCGGCCTTCGGGGATCACCCGTTTGACGACGCTGTAGGTATCCTGCTCGATGACGTGATAGTCCACGCCGAGTGAGCGCAGGTAATCGGGCAGCACCTGTTTTGGAAAGCCGGGCTGCTTCTGGTCGAGGTTGACCGCGATCAGATCGAACTGCAGCGGCGCACTGCGCTGCAGGGAGCGCAGCAGATCCAGCATGGTGTAGGAGTCCTTGCCGCCGGACAGGCACACCATCACCCGATCGCCCGCTTCGATCATGCGGTAGTCGTGGATGGCCTTGCCGGCCAGGCCGCGCAGCCGCGCCGCCAGCCGCCGCATAGTGGCCGAGGTCGCGCTCATGTGGGGTCCTCGAGGTACTTGGTGTCCAGGTAGCGCAGCAGCGCCGTGGCCGACGGCGGCTGGCCGGTCGCATCCTTCATCAACTCCTGTACCGTGACCTTGGCGCCGAGCCCATGCACGTGCTCGCGCAGCCAACCGAACAGGCCGCTGAATTCCCCGCGTCCGATCTGCTGCTCGATATCCGGCAGGTGCGTGCGCAGGCTCTCCCACAACTGCGCGGCGATCACGGCGCCGAGCGCGTACGAAGGAAAGTAACCAAACGAGCCGAGCGCCCAATGAATGTCCTGCAGGCAGCCATCGGCGGCGCCGGTCGGACGAACTTCCAGTCGCGCTTCCATGCCGCTGTTCCACGCCTCCGGCAGTTCGCGCACTGCAAGCTCGCCCGACAGCAGTTTCTTTTCCAGCTCATAGCGCAGCAGGATATGCAGCGGATAGGTCACTTCGTCGGCATCCACACGGATCAGGCTGCGCTGCACGTTATTCAGCCGCCGGTAGATATTCTCCGGCTCCCATTCCGGACCGCTGACCGCAAAATGCTTTTCCAGCAACGGCCGCAGGTAGGTGACGAAGGCGCGGCTGCGCCCCACGATCATCTCCAGCAGCAGCGATTGGCTCTCCTCGAGTGCCATGCCGCGATCGCGCCCTACCGGCTGGTCGCGCCATGCCTGCGGCAGGCCGAGGTCGTACATCGCGTGTCCGGTTTCGTGCATCGCCCCGAGCAGGCCCGAAAACGGATCGGCGCTGTCGAAGCGCGTGGTGACGCGGATGTCGCCCGGCACGCCCTCGGTGAAAGGGTGTTCGCTCTCGTCGATGCGACCGCGATCGAATGGAAATCCGATCGCCCGCATCACCTCGACCACCAGTGCGCGCTGCTTGCCGGGAGCAAACTTGCCGCTGAACGGCAGCGACGGCCGCTGCGCCTGCAGCGTCAGCGTTTCGCGAATCAGGCTCGGCAGCCGCCGCGACAGCGCCTTGAAGATAGTGTCGATGCCGGCGGCGGAGATGCCGGGGGAAAACTCGTCCACCAGCGCGTCGTACGGCGGCAGGCCCAGCGCCTGTCCGAGCAGCGCCGCCTTGTCGCGCACCAGGTGCACTACCTCCTCCAGGTGCGGGGCGAACAGATCGAAATTGTTCTGCCGCCGGGCCTCGGCCCAATGCACTTCGGCGCGTGAAGTTGCCCGTGCCAGACGCGAGATCAGCGACACCGGAGTGGCGATGGCGTAGTCGCGCTGGCGGCGCATTTCATGCAGATTGGCCAGCTGCCAGTCCTCCAGCCCCTGCGAGTTCGCCTGCGCCCGATCCAGCAGCCGGGTGATTTTCGGCGTGGTCAGCAACGCATGGTATTCGGTCTCGAGCGCCGCCAGCTGCTCACCGCGCACGTCCGCGCTGCCCCGGGGCATCATGACAGCCGCGTCCCATCGCAGCAGCGACAACGCGCCGTGGAAAGCGTGCAGACGCCGCCATTCCTGCTCGAGTTGCACGTACGGGGTGGTGGACATGAGGGTCGACTGCGGGTTGCAGGAATCAGTGGCTCGGCGGCCAGTTGGCCGCGCACCAGTGCGCCCATCTGCACCAGCTCGGCCAGTCCGAGGCAATGATGCCGGCCCCGAGCGATAGCACGAGCAACACCAGGAGCGTCAGATAGACCGTCAGCGAGCGCATGACGCCATGATAATGGCTTCACCAACGGCCGTCTCGCACTGCGGTAAGATCCTGCAATGCCATTGAAAATCTGCTTTGCGTCGGCCGAAGTGACCCCGTTCGCCAAGGCCGGCGGCCTCGCCGATGTGTCCGGCGCTCTGCTCAAATACCTGCACGCCGACGGTCACGACGTTCGCCTGTTCATGCCGGGATACTCCAGCATCAAGCGTGAGGGCCTGGAGATCTACCCGGTCGACTTCCTGCGCAACCTGTCGGTCACGCTCGGCACCCATCGTTACGATTTCTCGGTGTCGACAGCACAGGTGCCGGACTCCAGCGCCTTCGTGTACCTGGTCGATTGTCCGGCCGCCTTCCACCGCGCCTCGCTCTACACCACCGATGCCGACGAGCATCGGCGCTTCCTGCTGCTCACGCACGCCGCCTTCATCTGCTGCCAGCGCATGGCGTTCGCACCGCAGATCATGCATTTCAACGACTGGCACACCGCGGCCGGAACCTTGCTGATGCGCGCCACCTACGGCTGGGACCAGCTGTTCCAGGGCGCGCGCAGCATACTGACGGTGCACAACATCGGTTACCAGGGCATCATCAGCAGCACCGCGCACGCGGAAGTGCTGCCCGGAGGTCCGCTGTCGATGCTTGATCAGGCCGATTACGCCGCCGGGCGCATCAATCTGCTGCGCACCGGCCTGGCCTACGCCGACCGCATTACCACCGTCAGTCCCACCTACGCGCGCGAACTACGCACTGCCGAGTACGGCATGGGAATGGAGACGCTGTTGCGCAAGCGCGCCGACGCCATCGTCGGCATCCTCAACGGCGTGGACTACGACGAGTGGGATCCGCGGCGCGATCGCTATGTGTCGCCGCACTACGGCGCCAATCAGCTGGGCGTGAAAGCCGAGATCAAGAACGAATTCCTGCAGCGCATAAAACTCGGCAGCGGAGCGCGCACGGCGCTGATCGGCATCGTCAGCCGCCTGGCGACGCAGAAGGGATTCGATCTGCTGTTCGACTGCATGCCGGCACTGCTGCGGGTGCGTGAATTCAATCTGGTCGTGCTCGGCACCGGCGAGCCGCGCTACGAGGAATTCTTCACCGAACTGCAGCGCCGCTTTCCCGAGCGCGTGCACTTCGAGCGCCGTTACAGCGATGAGCTGGCGCATTGGATCGAAGCGGCCAGCGACATGTTCCTGATGCCCTCGCGCTACGAACCCTGCGGCCTCAATCAGCTGTACAGCATGCGCTACGGCACGGTACCGATCGTGCGGCGCACCGGCGGGCTGGCCGATTCGGTACAGCATTTCGATGCTGCCACCGGCGCCGGTACCGGCATCGTGTTCAACGACTACAACGCCGAGGCCGTCACCTGGGCGCTCAACACTGCCCTGGATCTGTATCAGAACAAGGGACAGTGGCGCCGGCTGATGCAGAACGGTATGGCGCAGGATTATTCCTGGAGCCGTCAGGTGCGCGGCTACGTCGAACTCTACGAGAGCTTAGTGCAGCCCTGACCGGGCGCAGAGCTGACTCACAGCCGCACCCTGCCTTTCTGGTCGAACGGGATGGTGCGCAGCACTCCGCCTTGCAGGTGCACCTGCCCGTACACACGGTAGTCCACCGTGTGGCGGCCGAAACCGCTGGCAAGCGCGGCCAGCACCGCGTTGACATTGGCGGTCACGTTCAGATCAAAGTCGGCCTCGCCCAGGGCCGGCAGCGTGAAGGCGGCATCGGTCGCACCCTGCGCAAACGCCGCGCCCTCGAGTTCCAGGTTGCACTCGATGCTGCGGATCGGGATCGCGCGGTCATTGGGATTGCTGGCGTGAAAGGTGAGCCTGATCTGTTGCTGCTGACTGTTGCCCCCGCCAATGACCACTCCGGTGACCGCCAGAGTCGGCGCCGTAAGCTTCGGCAGCATGGTCGCACAGCCGGCAAGCGCGACCAGCAGCGTCGCCGTCAGTGCCGCCACCCCCAATGCCGCCACCCCCAATGCCGCTACCCCCAATGCCGCTACCCGCGATCCTGACATTCTCATGTAGTTACCCCACTGACGCGCCCGAACACATGGTTCAGCGGCGCGAACTGCTGGGCCAGCGCCGCCGTGAGAGCGCCGGCCGGAAGGCGCCAGCTCCAGTTGCCGCTCACCGTGCCGGGAGTATTCAGGCGCGCCTGCGAGTCCAGCTGCAGCAGGTCCTGCGCCGGAATGATCGCCAGCTGCGCTACCGAGCCCAGCACGGCGCGCGCCATACTCTCGGCCAGACTCGCCGACTCGGAGTGCAGATAAAACTCGACCCGCTGCGCATCCTGACGCTGCAGGCTGCGATACCAGCCCACGGTGGTATCGTTGTCGTGGGTGCCGGTATAGGCCACCACATCGCGCTGGTAATTGTGCGGCAGGTGTGGATTGTCGGACGACCCATCAAAGCCAAACTGCAGCACGCGCATGCCGGGCAGGCCGAAGGCGACGCGCAGCTGTTCGACGTCCGGGGTAATGACGCCCAGATCCTCGGCCACCAGCGGCAGGTCGGGAAAATCGGTGGCCAGTGCCTGAAACAGCGCGCGCCCGGGCGCCGGGCACCAGCGCCCTTCGCGCGCCGTCGTGGCACCCGCCGGGACCGCCCAGTAACCGGCCAGACCGCGAAAGTGATCGATGCGCACCAGGTCGAAGCGCTGCAGCTGGCGGGCGACCCGCATGCGCCAGAAGCTGAACTTGTCGCGCTCGGCCTGTTCCCAGTTGTAGAGCGGATTGCCCCACAGCTGCCCGTCGGCGGAAAAATAATCCGGGGGTACACCGGCCAGCAGCGTCGGCCGGCCGTCGGCGCCGAGCTGGAACTGCGAGCGCGCCGACCAGGTCGCGACCGAGTCCGGCGCCACATAGATCGGCAGGTCGCCGAACAGGTACACGCCGCGCGCCGCCGCGTAGCTGCGCAGTGCGCGCCATTGCCAGTCGAACTGCCACTGCTCGATACGACGGCGTTCCAGCTGCTCACGGGTCTCGCGCGCGAAGCGGTACATGGCCGCCGGTTCGCGTGCCCGGTAGGCTTCTGGCCAGTCCCACCAGGCGCTCTTGAAGCGATCGGCCAGCGCCTCGAACAGCACGTAATCCTCGAGCCAGTCCAGCTGTGCGGCTCGAAACACTTCGAAGTCGGAACGCTGGGTATTGACGTCCGGCAGTTCGTTGCGATCGACCATCGAGGGCTGGCCGGCGAAGTCCGAGCGCGCCCAGTAGGGCGATCCACCATCGCCCACAGGACCCAGAGGCAGCACCTGCCAGATCGAAAAACCAGCCTCAACCAGCCAGTCGACGAAGCCGCGCGCCGCCGCGCCCAGCGCGCCGCGCTCTGATGCACCCTCACCGCTGATCAGCGAGGTCGGATGCAGCAGCACGCCCGAGCGTCGCCGCTCCAGCAGCCGCGCGGCGACGCTCATGCGTTGCTGAGGGCGAGCTTTGCCAGCATGTCGGGCGTCACCAGCACCACACCGTTGTCGGTGACGTGAAACCTGGCGGCGTCGGCCGCGCGCTCGACCCCGATCTTCATGCCGTCCGGGATCTCGCAATTCTCATCGAGAATCGCGTGATTCACCGTGCAGCCGGCGCCGATCTTGACGTTCGGCAGCACCACCGAGCGCGAGATACTCGAGCGTTCCTCGACCCGTACATTGGAGAACATCAGCGACTGATCGACGAGCGCACCCGAGATGATGCAGCCGCCGGAGACCATGGAATTGACCGCACTGCCACGCCGGCCGATCTCGTCGAGTACGAATTTAGCCGGCGGCTGATGCAGCTGATAGGTCCAGATCGGCCACTCCTCGTCGTACAGATTGAGCTCGGGTGCGACGTGCACCAGCTCGATATTGGCATCGTAGAAGGCATCGACGGTGCCGACGTCGCGCCAGTAGTTCTGGGCGCGCGTCTTGACGTCGGTAAACGGGTAGGCGACCACGTGCAGCAGGTCGATCGCTCCCGGAACGACATTCTTGCCGAAATCGTGCGCCGATTTGTCGTCGGTCGCATCGGCGATCAGCAGCTTCTCCAGCAGCCGGGCGTTGAACACGTAGATGCCCATCGAGGCGAGCGCGACGTCCGGGCGCGAGGGAATGGTCTCCGGCTGCTTCGGCTTCTCGGTGAATTTGGTGACCCGGTTCCAGTCGGTGACCGACAGCACGCCGAAGTCACTGGCACGTTCCGGGGGCACTTCCACCACACCGACGGTGATGTCGGCGCCCTTCTCGACGTGATAGGCGATCATCGGGCCGTAGTCCATCTTGTAGATATGATCCCCGGCCAGCACCAGCACATGCTTGGGGCGCAGCGCTCGAATCAGATCGAGGTTCTGATAGACACAATCGGCCGTGCCGCGATACCAGTGCAAACCGACCTGCTGCTGTGCCGGCACCACGTCGATGAACTCGCCGAATTCGCCGCGCAGGTAGCTCCAGCCGCGCTGCACGTGCTGGATCAGGGATTGGCCCTTGTACTGGGTCATCAGGAAAATCTGGCGAATGCCGGAATTGACGCAGTTCGACAGCACGAAGTCGATGATGCGGAACTTGCCGCCGAACGGGGTCGCCGGTTTGCATCGATGCAGCGTCAGGTCCTTGAGCCGCTCGCCGCGGCCGCCAGCCATGACGACGGCCAGCGCGCCACTGGTCAGACGGCTGACGTAGCGTCCAGAGGAAGCTCGCGACTGCTGCTTGGCCATAGGTTTGAGTGGTGGTGGGACGCTATGAGTATAGTACGTTGAACAGCCATCGAGGCTGCATGTTCAGCGGATTATTGGCCGCAGCTGCCGCATGCGCCAGCGCACGAGCGCTGACTCGGCTGTAGGAACATCCGCGCTCAGAGCGCGCGCCGGCGTGGTGCAGGATCGACGCGCTTACAGGCGCCGCAGCAGGCCCATCTCGAGCGGATGCGCCAGCATGTCGTGCCAGGGGAAAATCCGGATCTCGAACGCGAACTGCCCGCAGTTTGGCGGCGCGGCGCGCAACTCATAGACGGTCGAGCCGTCGCTGTCGATCTCGCCGTTCGGCCGCAGCAGCGCGCGCCAGGCGTCATCGTGACTTTCGGTGCGAAATGAGGACAGCGGCGGCAGTTCCGATCGCGAGCGCGGCAGCACGCGCCGCGCCACGAATTCCACGTGCACGTCGTCGGGTGCGAGGCCGTTGAGCGCCGCGGCGACGCGCACGTTCAGCATGCCGGCGCGCGGCAATTCACGCGGAGTGTCGGTGAGGCGGCGCAGTGCCACGCCGGGCCATTTCTCGCGCACCCGATGCTTCCAGCCGCTGAACTGCGTGGCGGCCGCCGCCCCGCCGCGCATCAGGCGCTGGTGGTGTAGGGCTGCCGGGTAGTACACGCCGCGCGCGTAGTCCTGCACCACGCGACCCATATTGAAGTGCGGGATCACCGTCATCATGGCGCGCTTGCAGCGCCGCACCCATTCCGGCGAGTAGCCGTCCTGGTTGCGGGTGTAATACAGCGGCACCACTTCCTCTTCAATGGCATCGAGCATCGCGGCGGAATCGAGCGCATCGCGCCGGTCGGCGTCCTGCGCGTCGGCGGCCGGAATGCCCCAGCCATTGTTATGGTCGAAGCCTTCGGCCCACCAGCCATCGAGAATGCTGACGTTGAGCCGGCCGTTGACCGCGGCCTTGATGCCGGAGGTGCCACTGGCCTCGAGCGGTGCTACCGGATTGTTGAGCCAGACGTCGACCCCGGTCACCAGCCAGCGGGCCAGCTGCAGGTCGTAATCCTCGAGGAACACTACGCTGCCGGCGAACTCGGGCGTCAACATCAGCTGCTTGATCTCGCGCAGCACCTGCTGGCCGGGGTGATCGGCCGGATGCGCCTTGCCGGCGAACAGAAACAGCACCGGACGCTCCTCGGAGCCGACCAGCCGCAGCAGGCGCTCGCGATCGCGCAGCATCAGCGAGGCACGTTTGTAGGTCGCGAACCGTCGCGCAAAGCCGAGCGTCAATACATTGGGCTGTTCGGGATCGAGCAGGCGCGTAATGCGGCGCAGCTGCGCCGGATTGAGGTCCTTGGCGCGATACTCGCGCCGCAGGCGCGCGCGCACCCCGTCGAGCATGCGGGCCTTGACCTGCTGCGCCGTCTCCCAGAAATCGTAGTCCGGCACCTTGGTGAGCGCGTGCCAGAAATCGCGATCCGACAGGCGCTCGCGCCACTCGGGACCGAGCACGCCGTCGAAAAAGCGGCACCAGGTCTGCGCCAGGAAGGTCGGCACGTGTACGCCGTTGGTGACGTAGCCGACCGGATTCTGCTCCGGCGGCACTTCCGGCCAGTGATCGGCGCACAGGCGCGACGACACCGCGCCGTGAATGCGGCTCACCCCGTTCATGCGCCGCGCGCCATTGAGCGCCAGATTGGTCATGTTGAAAGCATGGGCTGCATGCGGCGACCTGCCTAAGTCGAACAGCCGTTCCGCCGACACCCCAAGCTCGGCGTGCAGGTCCTGGAAACAATGCGTGAACAGCCCGACATCGAAGGCATCGTGGCCGGCGGCCACCGGCGTGTGCGTGGTGAACACGCACTGCGTGGCCGCCGATTCGAGCGCGGCGGAGAAATCCAGCCCGGCGGCGACGCCTTCGCGTACCAGTTCCAGAATCAGAAATGCCGCGTGACCCTCGTTCATGTGCCACACCGCTGGCGCCATGCCCAGTGCCCGCAGCGCCCGCACGCCGCCCAGCCCCAGGATCATCTCCTGGCGAATGCGTACCGCCGCATCACCGCCGTACAGGCGGTGCGTGATCTCGCGGTCCTCGCTGGCGTTCTCCTTGCAGTTGGTGTCGAGCAGATAGACCGAGACGCGGCCGACATGCGCCTTCCAGATGCGCGCCACAACATTGCGGCCGGCGATGCGCACCGTAACCTGCATCCAGCTGCCGTCGGCATTGCGCACCGCCTCCACCGGCAGATCGCGTGGATCGGTTTCGATGTTGCTGGCGTGCTGGACGCCGTCACTGTCCACCGACTGTATGAAATAACCCTGGGTATAGAGCAGCCCGACAGCGACGAAATTAAGCCGCTCATCGCTGGCGGCCTTGCAATGATCGCCGGCGAGAATGCCCAGGCCCCCGGAATAGATCGGGAAACTCTCGTGGAAACCGTACTCGGCGCAAAAATACGCGACCAGCGGCTCATCGGCCCGTTGCGGCGCCGACAGGTAGGCATCGAATGACTCGACCACCTGGCGGTAGCGCTCCAGATAGATGCGATCGGCGGCCGCGCGGTCGAGGTTTTCCTGATTGATGCAACGCAACATGAGCAGCAGATTGCCGCCGACCTGCTGCCAGAGTTCGGGTTCCAGGTCCTCGAACAGCGCTCGGGTGGGACGGTGCCAGCTGAAGAACAGGTTGCGCGCCAGCTCCGGCAATCGCGCCAGAGACGCGGGAATCGTCGGATAGATTTCAATGAGTTGGTCAGGCATGGCTGCCCTGCGACGGTTCATCATATGCGAAAAGTCTATCAGCAAGGGCACTGCTCGCCCGTGCGCCGCATCGCAATAGGAACGTGCGCGCTTGCGCAGCGGCACCCGTAATCGCCATCGCGATGCCGCCGGCGATTCGGTGCGCGACACGCGCAGCTGGTCGCAGCGCGACGCTCACTGTTGCAGTGTGACAACAGAAATTGCCGCGGACGAATCGGGTCGTTTATGCTCGCTACAACATCGCGCCTAGCGCTACTCCTTAAATCTGAATTGATTTTGTAATCGAGTCGCCACGCAAACGTGTCCGCGTCAAGCGTCGTGAGTGCGCAACACGCAGCGCCGCCTGAGTTTGGCGCGCGGCGTGCCGGCCACGCAGTCTGAAGGTTGAAATAGGGAGAATCGCATGCACACCCCGTCCGACCACCGGTCAACGCGAAACCGCAGCCTGCTCCGCGCCGCCGCCCGTGCCGCAGTTCGGTCTGCCGTCTTGAGCGGCGCGATTGCCGCGACACTGATGGCCAGCGCGCTGGCGCAGGCCGCCGACACCAGCGATACCGATCAGGGTACCCTGCAGCAAGTGATCGTCACGGGCTCACGCATTGAGCGCAGCGACACCGACGCACCGGCACCGGTACAGGTCATCACATCGGAACAAATCGCCAACAGCGGCTATACCTCGATCTCCGACGTATTGCACGCGCTGACCTCCAACGGTCAAGGCAATCTCAATCAGAGCTTCAACGGCGCATTTGCCGCCGGCGCCTCCGGTGTGTCGCTGCGCGGCCTGACGGTCGACGCCACGCTGGTGCTGATCGACGGCCATCGGATGGCGAACTATCCAATCTCCGACGACGGCGAGCGTTCATTCGTCGACGTCGGCAATCTGCCGGAATCGGTGATCGACCGCGTCGAAGTCCTCAAGGACGGCGCCTCCGCCATCTACGGCTCCGACGCCATTGCCGGCGTGGTCAACATCATCCTCAAGAAAACCTTCGTCGGCACCGACGTCTCGGCCGATGCCGGGACCAGTTATAAGCACGATGGCACGACCGAGCATTTCTCGGCGACCTATGGCGTCGGCGACCTGGCGGCAGACGGACACAACACCTACTTCAATGTCGAGTTTCGCCATCAGCAGGCGATCGGCCTGGATTCGCGTCCGCAGTACTCCAGTTTCGATTACTACGACAAATACGGCCCCTCGGCGCCGATCGCCTTCGGTGTGGTCCAACCCGGAGCAGCCTTTCCACTCACCAATACGCTCCAGGGGATGGTCGGCCAATACGACCCGACCAATCCGGGTGTCCCGCTCAGCTTTCAGAATCTATCGGCTTGTCCCAATCCGGCTGCGGGTAGCGCCAACGTGCTTGGCGGCTGTGCCTACGACCAGGCGGCCTACGATCAGGTGCAGCCGCAGACCACCAACATCAACGTGCTGCTGCGTCATTCGATGGACTTTGGCGCGGGCTGGAGCGGCGTAGTCACCGCATCGATGTTCCAATCCAAGGCCGAGCAGCTGGAGGCGCCGTCCACCGCGCTCAACCAGTGGCCTGCGCTGTTGGGCGCAGTCAACACCGAGGATCCGACGCAGCAGCCGATCCTGATTCCGGTCGGCAACGTCAACAATCCGTATCCGGCCAATCCGGCGTGGCTCGCCTACACCTTTGGCGACGTCGGTCCAACGATGACCTTCACCGACACCAGGATGTTCCGCTTCGTCGCTGACCTCAAAGGCGAGGTCGCGGGTTGGGAACTAGATTCCAGCATCGGCGTCATGCGCGGGCTGACTCGTCTGACCTACGACAACTGGGTCACGCTCAGCGGCTTGAATACGGTGTTGGCCAATGACAGCTACCATCTGGGGGCCAGCGCCAATTTGAATTCACGCTCGGTTTATTCGATTCTCGCACCGACTACCTTCGAGGTCGCCGGTTCAGATATGCAATACGTCGAAGTCACGGCAACGCGATCACTTATGAGTTTGCCGGGCGGACCGCTCGGTTTAGCGATCGGAGCCGGCGCGCGCCACGATGGTCAGGACGTTCCCGGTCAGCCCGGGACCCTCGCCGGCGACATTCTGGACACGGGGACCACGTTCATTCACGGTACCGACAACAACGAGAATTTCTACGCGGAATTGAATGCGCCGTTGCTGAAGTCGCTGGAAATGGATGTCGCGGGTCGGTTCGACAATTATGGCGGTGTGGGCAGCGATACCACGCCAAAGATTGGCCTGAAGTGGAAGCCGATCGAGCAGGTGATGTTGCGCGGCACCTATTCCCAGGGCTTCCGTGCTCCGGGACCGGGCGAGCGCGGCAACTCCGGCGTGACCTACTTTTCCAGCGCGCCGACCGATCCTTTGCGTTGCCCGTACACTGGCCTGCCCGACGACTGCGGCAGCGGCCAGGTGTCCTCACTCACGCTCAGCAATCCGGACCTAAAGCCGGAGAAATCGAGGAATTACACTTTCGGTGTGGTGTTGCAACCGATACGTCAGCTGCATATCTCGGTGGACTGGTGGGAGATACGTCGCTCCGACGAAATCGAGTCGGGCTTCGCCGGCGGGACGGACATCCGCGGCCCGGTACAGGCCGCGTATCCGACTCTGCCGGGACCGGTCCTCACGATCACATCGCCCTATGAGAATCTGGGTCTCGATGAGCCCAAGGGCCTGGATTACGAACTGCAGAGCCAGTTCGATCTGGGCAAAGCGGGCACCCTGGAATTCGATGTCGATTACGCGCATCTGATCAGCCAGGAGGTCTGCCAAGCTGGCCCTTCCACCTGCGTGGATGTCGCCGGCTCGCACGGACCAACCGGAATCAGCGGCGATACCGGTACGCCGAGGAATCGCATCCAGGCGACGCTCAGCGATGCCATCGGGCCGGCAGAGCTCGGGGTGACACTCAACTACGTCAGTGGCATCACGGATGTCGATCCGACCCTGGGCCCCTCGTGTCTGGATCCCTGGTTCACTGCCTGCCACACCGCGTCGTTCACCGAGTTCGACTTGTTCGGGCATTACCGGATCACCAAGCAATTGCTGCTCAATCTGCATGTGCTTAACCTGTTCAACACGGCCGCGCCGTTCGATCCGCAGGCGGCGTACAACCAGTCGAACTACAACATGGCATTTGCACAGCAGGGTGCAATCGGCCGCTTCTTCGAGTTGGGCCTGAAGTATTCGCGTTGAGCCGGCGAGCTGCCAGCGTGCTGCACGGCCTGCTGTGGGCAGCCGTGCTCTGCGCCGGGGCGTGCAGCCGCCAGGGCGCACAGCACAGTGCGGGCGCAACGGGCGCAACGGTCGCAACGGGCACTGCGGGCAGCGCTCGAGCAGACGGTGCGCAGAGTTCAGGCCTGGCGAACGCCGCTGCAACTACGGATTCCGCGCCCAGCACGGTCGCGTCTGCCACGGTGACGCCCAGCTGTCTGCCCTCGCATGATGGTTACCTGCGGCTGCGCATGCGCGGCGAGCGCAATATGGACATCGACTGGCATGATGCGGACATGCTGTGCGACGGTGGTCCGCGCCCCGGTCAGCACGGCCTGCGCGTCACCTTCCTCGGCCCCGCGCGGCGCGGCGAGAGAAACCTGCGTTTCGTGTTCGGTATCGCGGCTGCGCCCGGTGCGCGCACTGGGCATAACGTGCCGGCCAACGTCACGGTAATCTTCGAGGGCGAGCGCAAGTTGTTTTCCACCGCGGGCGACGGCAAGTGCACCGTCGATGAGTTCAACGAGCAGCCGCTGGCGTCGCCGGATCAGTCGCGCCTGCGACGCCTGAGCGCCCGCGGCTTCTGCATTGCTCCGGCCACCGCGCTCACCGGCAGGAGCGCACTGCTGCTGAGCCGATTTGATTTCGCCGGAGCCATACTCGATGAGGACCCAGCCGATGAGCCGACAGCTGCCAGACCCTGAACGATGCCCGCCGCCGCCCCGGGGGCGAGCGCCAGGCTGGTTCGTCGTCGTACTGCTGCTGGCCCTCGTGCGCTCGCCGGCCGCGCTCGCGCTCGAGAGCCTGAGTTCCTTCCCGCATTCGCAACTTTCGATCCAGACCCAGGCCGGCATGCAGCACTTCGACATCTGGGTTGCCGATACCGCGCAGCGCTCGGAGCAGGGGCTGATGTTCGTGCGCTCGCTGCCGCCCGCAAGCGGCATGCTGTTCCCGCTCGAGCGGCCCGGCGCCATGCGCATGTGGATGAAGAACACGCTGATCCCGCTCGACATGCTGTTCATCGATGTGCGCGGCGAGATCATCTATATCCAACACAAGGCGACGCCCGAATCCGAGGCGATCATCACCACGCCGGCGATGGTGGTGACGCCGGTGAAGGCGGTGCTGGAACTCGCCGGCGGCGAATGCGACCGACGCCACATCCAGCAGGGCGACCGGGTGATCCACTTTCTGTTCCGGATCGATGCCAGGTGAGCGGGCCAAGGCGTCCGGCTGTCAAAAAAACTTCAAATTCAATGTGGTGAATAACAAACGACTGGGGTCGAAAATGAATATTTACCCGGTTGCACTCCTTTGGAGCGCGAATCGGCGCGCGCGCAGGCTATACCGGCACCCAGGTGGGGCCCCGGCAGGGCAAGCGCCGCAGGCACCTTGGCGATTGTTATAATTAGAAATAACGCCTGAAAATCCGGTCGCGGCCAACCCCAGGCGCGACGCCCGGACCGAGCCTTCGCGCAGGGCCCCGGGGCTTTATGCACAGGATTTGCTCTGTGCGCATAGCTGTTGCCCCAATACGACAAACGATTGCGTCGCATGGTTTATTCAGATTATCCTCCCATCACTGTCAAGGGGGCAGCCTCGATCCCGCTATTTTGGCTCTGGTGTCTGGCTCGCACAGAACGGGTTCGTCGGCTGCACTGTTACACAACTTGGGGATCGGTACTTTGACCTGCTTCAGCTCTCCGCGGCGGGCCGGTGAGTTTAAGCAGGCATACCGAAGACGTATTTCGCTGACTTAAATGTCAAGAAAACTTATTAATTAGGGAGCGATTTTATGTATGGATCCACGAGGCGAATTCCTTTTGCGTTGATGGTGGCGACGGCGCTAACCGCAGGTTGGCAGGTCGCGCTCGCCGCGCAGACCGCGGCGACAACCGACACCACAGCCGACAACACTCCCGAATTGCAGGAAGTCGTCGTCACCGGCTCTCTCATCGCGCGGCCCAATGCCGAAACCGCAGAAGCCGTGACGATCATCAGTGCGCAGAGCCTTAAGGACCAGGGCATTACCTCGGTAGAGCAGGCACTGCAGCAAATCACTTCGAATATATCCGCGGATTATTCGACTCAGTCCTCCGTTGCGACCTTCACTGGCGGCGGCTCATTCGCTGATCTGCGCGGGTTGGGTCGCTCCCACACCCTGGTGCTGCTGGATGGCGAGCGGCTTGCGGATAACGTGACCTTAGGCAACGCGGTTGATCTGAACATCATCCCATTCGCGAGCATCGACCACATTGAGGTGTTACGGGAAGGCGCCTCATCCCTGTACGGTACCGACGCCATTGCGGGTGTCATCAATTTCATCACCAAGAAGGACTTCACGGGCGGTGCAGTGAACGTGCAATGGAACAAGCCGCAGGAAGACGGCGGCGGTGGCTACAACGTAGATGCCACCTTCGGACACGGGACTCTGGCGACTGATGGTTATAACTTCATGATCACCGGGAGTTTCAGCAACACCCAGGAATTGACCGCATCACAACGCTCATTTGCCGCGACCGGGCTTAATCCGGCGCGCGGACTGCTCAACATCAATGGGCCGACGGGAACATGGCCCGGGAGTTATCTGGACAAGAACGGCAATGACTGGCAGACCGGCTTTCCGGGCTGCGCGGGCAATCCGCATCTGAGCACGTTAGTAGGCGATTGCGAATACCTGTACTCCGCGGTAGTGGACTTGATTCCGAAGGAGAACATCGCGTCTGGATTGGCCTCGTTCAGCAAGGCACTTCCGGGCAACAACACGGTCAGTGTCCAATATTTTTATACCCGCAGCGACTCAGTCACTTGGACTGGACCTAACGAATATACGTTCATACAATCGCCGACCAGTCCCTATTACCCAACGGCAGCCAACTCGACGTTTTACTCGGGACCGGGAGGCGGAGCCGTACCACCCGATTTGGTCGACCCCGTTCAAGCTGGTTATACCGACCCCACTAACAATCGCTACTTTGGCAATGTGAACTCGCAGCAACGGGTGCTGCTGACGTTTGCGGGTAAGAACGGGGGTTGGGACTACGAGACCGCTTTCAACTACAGCATCAACAGCACGACGTTCCAAGTGTTAGGCGGCGAGCCCGATACCCAGATCATTGCGCCCGGTGGCGTACTCAGCAACCTGATCAACCCCTATGGTCCGCAATCTGCGGCCGGACAGGCTCTGGTCAATAGCGCTTATAAACAAGGCGATCTGGCCACCGGGTCGCTGACGCTGTATGACCTTAGCGGTCATGCCAGTCACGAACTGGGTGATGCCTTTGGCGCAGGTCGTCCAGCAGTGGTCGCCCTGGGCTTCGATGCTCGAGTCGAGCATATTGCTTTCGATACGACACCGTTGGCAGAAACGCTGGCGGCGGCGACTTATTACGCGCCCCAGCATATCAAGGGGAATCGACAGGAGCAGGCGCTCTACACCGAACTCAATGTTCCCGTGACCAAGGCATTGGAATTCACGGTATCGGATCGTGAAGACAGATACAGCGATTTCGGTGATACCAACAATGGCAAAGTGTCGATTCGCTACCAGCCGTTTGAGATCCTGACCTTCCGAGGGGCTGCCTCCACTGGCTTCAGGGCGCCTTCGCTGGTTGATTTGTATGCACCACAGATCTTTGGTGCGGACGCTGGCACGATGAACGGACCGGGTTGCGGTTCCGGAGCTTACAACGCGGTATTCACGCAGTTGAATTGCGCCTCGCAAGGCTTGTCACTCACCGGCGGCAACCCGACTTTGAAGCCGGAGACATCACAAAATTTTGACGCCGGATTTATCATTGAACCTATCCGCGATCTGGGCATTACGGTTGACTATTACCGGGTGCTGATCAAGAACGAGATTCAAGCGATTCCGGATTCTACGATCTACTCAAACCCCGCTGCATTCGCAAGCGTGTATGTGCTGAATGATGTCGGGACGCTCACTACTGCGCCTGAGAAAACCCTGGACTGTAATCCGACTCAGGCGGCGGCCACGTGCGGATACATCATCCAGACAACCCAGAATACGGGTAGCGTCACGACCAGCGGAGTGGATCTGAGTGCTAATTATCTGCTTCGGACGGCCGTCGGCAAATTCAGAGTGGGTCTGGAAGGCACTTTGGTGACCCAATATTTATTCCAGGAGTATCCGAATGGTCCCGAGCTTGATCTGGTTGGTTGGTTCAACCAGGGCAATCAGCCGGCAATCAAGTGGCAGCACCTGTTCACGGTTGATTGGACCAATGGGAACTGGGGCGGCGGTATATCCAACCACTTTCTGACCCACTACATCGATCTGCTTCCGGACGCTGAGGGTAACCAGTCAAATGTGGCCTCCTACTCGACCTGGAACGTCTACGGTTCCTGGAAGCCCATTGATCCTGTGACTTTGGTGGTGGGAATGCGCAATGCCTTCAACACCAATCCTCCCTTTTCCAACCAATACTTCAATTGGCAGGCTGGCTACAACCCGTTGTATTCCGACCCGCTCGGCCGGACCTTTTACGCCAGGCTGAGTTACAAATTCTGATGCCCTGACAAGTCTGGTTGCACACTTTGGTCGGCCCCTTCGGGGGCCGACTTTTTTTAGGGTAGCCGCGGGCCGCCGGGACTTGGGGCTGCGGATGCCGGCGTCTCGAGCGTCGGCAGGTACTGCGGGGAGCTCATGGGCCCGGCGCGCAGGCTGAAGGCGTAGCCGCAGGCCAGCAGCAGCTGCTCGGACCACGCCGGGCCGATGAACGACAGGCCGACTGGCAGCTGCGCTACCTGCCCCATCGGCACCGACAGGTGCGGATAGCCTGCGACCGCCGCCAGTGTCGTGTACCGGTCCGGATCGCGATCGCCGTACACCTGATCGACGCGCCACGCCGCGATGGTGGTGGGTGCCACCAGCAGATCGAGCCGGTCCTGTTGCAGCATCTGGTCCAGGCCCTGCGCACCCGCGAGCCGCTTTGAGGTCTCCAGGGCGCCTCGATACGCGGCATCATCCAGACCCGTGGTCTGCTGGGCGCTGATGAAAATATCCTGGCCGAAATACTGCAGCTCGTACGGCGAGCCGCGGTTGTACTCGATCAGCTGCGCCAGGTCGCGCGTCTTGACCGCAGGCGGGGCGGCCGCCAGGTAGGCATTGATACCGGCCTTGAACTCGCTCAGCAGCACGGTAAGTTCGGCCGCCTGAAGCGCCGCGCTGTCGGGCGTGGACACCTCGACCAGCGTGGCACCGGCTTCGCGCAGCCGCCGCAGCGCGCGTTCATAGACGTCGTTCATTTCGGGGTGGCTGCCGCCCTGGAAGCGCAGCACGCCGATGCGCTTGTGGCGCAGGCTTTCCGGATCCAGGCCGGCGGCGTAGTCGATCGCATCGCACGGGCCGGCCGCAGGCTCGCACTCGCGGGCGCCGTGAGCGACCAGCGCGCTCAGCAGCATCGCGACGTCGGCCACGGTGCGGCCCATCGGGCCGGCGGTGTCCTGGCTGTGCGCGATCGGCACGATGCCGCGCTGCGACAGCAGGCCCAGCGTCGGCTTCAGCCCGACGATGCCGGTCATCGATGCCGGGCAGGTGATCGAACCGTCGGTCTCCGAGCCGATGCTCGCCGCCGCCATGCCGACGGCCACTGCGACCGCGCTGCCGGAACTTGATCCGCACGTCGTGCGGTCGAGCACATACGGGTTTCGAGTCAACCCGCCGACGGCGCTCCAGCCGCTGGTGGCATATGTGGAGCGAAAATTCGCCCATTCGCTCAGGTTAGTCTTGCCGAGGATGATTGCTCCGGCCGCGCGCAGCGCCGCCGCCACCGGCGCATCCGCGATCGCGAAATTACCGACCAGCGCCAGCGAGCCTGCGGTGGTCGGCATCCGGTCCGCCGACTCAATATTGTCCTTCAGCAGCACCGGTATGCCGTGCAGCGGACCGCGCGCCCCATGCTCGCGCCGCTCCTGGTCCAGGGCGTGTGCCTGCGCCAGCGCATCCGGATTGATCGAAATGACCGCGTGCAGCGCCGGGCCTTGGCTGTTGAGCGCATTGATGCGCTGCAGATAGTGCTGCACCAGGGTTTCGGCCGTGATCTGGCCGGACGCCATCTTGGCCTGCAGTTCCGCAATCGAGGGCTCTGGATTCATGTTTGCCGACCAGACGGGCGCTCCAATAAAGAGCGCGAACGCGACACACAGTGCACGGTGCATAGGAAACCTATGACATAAGCCCGCGCCGCGGGCGCCGGCGCGGATCATAACCCGACTGGCAAGTTGTCTCGGCGGGGCAAAGCGCGCACGATGCTGTTGCCACTAGTGGCTGCGTGAGGGCATGCCATGTCCAGGGCGGTTCGAACCTGGCTCGCGAAGCTTGTGCCACTGCTGCTCATCGGTGGCAGCTGCCAGGCCGTGTCGCTTTCGGCGCCCACGACCGGGACGCTGATCCCGGGTGGTCCCGATTCGGATCAGCCCCGCCTTATGTACGCGATACCCACGCTGCGCGACCAGTTCGGCCGCATCGTCGCGGCGGTGATGATCAATGATCGCGGGCCGTTCCGCTTCATGCTCGATACCGGCTCCAATCGAACCGTACTGGCGCAATCAGTGCTCGCCAAACTGGACCTGGCCGCCGATCCGGATGCCTCGATATCGGTCGTCGGCGTCGCCGGATCCCAGATCGCCGCCAGCGTGCACATCGACAGCCTGGACGCCGGCGCGATGCATTTTCGCGATGTCGATCTGGCCGTGTTGTCCGGACCGGTGCTGTACGGCCTGGACGGCATTCTCGGCATGGAAGGCTTCGATGGCCTGAAAGTATCGGCGGACTTTGTCCGCAATTTGGTCTCGATCTCCAAGTCGCGCGGTCGGCCCGCAGCGGCGCGCTATGCAGCCATCCCGGTGCAGTTCCTGTCCGACCGCCTGCTGATGATCGATGCCGTTGTCGGGCGCCTGCACGTCAAGGCGATCATCGACACCGGCAGCCAGCGCACGCTGGCCAATGGCGCGTTGCTCGCGGCGCTCAGTGGCGGGCGGCCCAACGTTCCGCCGACCTCGCCGGCCAGCGTGATCGACGCCACGCAGTCGCAGCAGCCGGGTCTGACCGGTCGCGTGCCGGCCATCCTGCTGGGGGAGGCGACCATCCAGAACCTGGACGTGACGTTCGGCGATTTTCAGATATTCAGGACCTGGGGACTGGAAAACGAACCGGCGCTGCTGATCGGCATGGACGCGCTCGGTACGTTGGCGGGTCTTGATATCGACTATCAGCGCCGGGAGGTGGACATGCTGTCGCGTACGCAGCCGCATCCGCTGGTGCAGATCATGGGGCTTTCGCTCACCAACTGGTGAGTGCGCAGGAGGTAACTATGTCTACACATCGTGTCTGGACGCTAATGCTACTGGCGCTGTGCACGCTGACGGCGTGTACCGCCGGGCCGCCGCGGACGGAGATGGGGACGAGCTCCGCGTCGCCCGTCCACGTCACGGGTTCGATGATTGCGGTACCACCAGAACCGAACCCTGCGCTCCAGGTGGTGACCCCGGACGACATCACGCATACGGGCCGCACCGACCTTGGCGCCGCACTGCGCCAGCTGGTGCCGAGTCTTCAATAGACACGCAGCCTGAAGCTTTTCCCTGGCCGTGCTCGCCGGCCGCCGCGTCGCCCGGCTGGCGGAATATGTCGCTGCGTA
>Ga0302180_10000477_pt1 | contig 32947 bp, 25 predicted proteins | sample I_Palsa_E3_2_FD_200575 | JGI IMG/M metagenome (GOLD analysis project Ga0302180, IMG submission 200575) | Peat permafrost microbial communities from Stordalen Mire near Abisko, Sweden - I_Palsa_E3_2 | ecosystem: Environmental > Terrestrial > Soil > Palsa > Peat permafrost | place: Sweden...
TCCTTCGCGCTCTTTGCGAAGGGTGGGATAGTCGGGTCTCGCCCCCTGACCTCCCTCGGAAAGCAGAGACCTGGGTGTTTCGTAGGACCGATTTCTGAGGAGAAACCCAGGTCTCAAAAGCGAGACGTGGGCCACCCAACTTCTCTCTTGGAAGCGCCATCTTTCGCCCTTGTCATCCCGACCGGAGCGCTAGCGGAGTGGAGGGACCTGCGGTTCCTTTTCCCCGTCAGACCGTTCCGGCTTACCGAACCTCAGCATCGAACACGCCTGTCTCGACCGTATTCGCATGCTTCATCTGAATAAAAATCCGATACCGTCCCGGTGACGGAAACCCATAAGGAAACTCAACTACCGGCGCAATAGGTTGTGTGCTCATGTCCATGCCGCTCATGGAGCCGGCATCAGCCATCTCGCCCGAACCGCCATTAGCCAGCATCATGGCCTGCATCGAAGCAGATCCCTCCGGATGAGTATGCGCGAAAACCGTCCCATCGGTCTTCACGAAGGCAGCATGTCCCGCCATCCCAAGATACGGCCGCGTATCGGCCGCAGGCTGGCCGCCGGAACCGAGCAGCCGAAAGCGGAACGCATAGGCAGTATGAGCGCTCAGCTCCTGAGGCCGGTCCCAAACCATGGTGTAGCCATCAGGAAGCTTATACGTCGTCCCCAGCTCACCCTGCGACAACGCCGGCGGAGCGGCCGAAGCATCTTCCGAAGAAAGGGGAGCAGGCGGCATATCCGGAGGCACAATCAAATCGGCGGTCAGCGTTTCAGGAAATCCGTTGGCATGAACAATATCCCCATAAAGCCGATACGTCCCCGGTGGCATGGAAGGCAGCGTCATCCGCAGACGCTTGTCAGACGCCACAGCCGGATGCAGGTGAAAGACAGCGTCCATACCCGGCTGGCGAATCGCGTAGAGATGCATCACGTGCCCATGGTCAGGAAGCAGATCGTCGTTGGAATGCGTTTTGAAGGCGTGCTCCCCGTCGTCGTACCGCCCGATTTTGAGATCGAGGGTGTTTCCCCGGAGTATCGGGCTCAGACTGAGAGGCTGGTAGATGTCCCCCGCATAGGCAATCGCTTCCGCGTTCCACCACTTGTATCCGCCGTAAACGATGAGCAGGGTAACGGCCAATGTAACGGCACTGGCGGCCAGTGCCCGGCGCCGCTGGCCAGGCCCCGGAGCCATGCCAGGATTCAGACGCGACTGGCCCACTGCCGCCGCGACAATCCCCGCAATCCCCACCACCAGCAAAATACCGAGCAACGCAAGCAAGATCCCCAGGGAGTGCCCCATGTGAAGGACTGAAAGAGGTACGGCGTCCACAGGGACACTGGCGCTGACCGTACCTGCGCTGCCATCGATATCGAAGTGAACTTGCCAGGATCCGGAGGCCATTAACCAAAGTGATCCGGTAAAGAAAGCCGGGTCGGCGGTTGAGACCTTCATCGCGTCTGAGGTCGGCGGGTGCTTCGAGCCCTCGCCGGTGAGCGGGGTGGGCGTGATGCTGATGGACCGAACCGGCGCTCCTGAGCTGCGCACTTCAATCGCGGCCACACCCGGAATGACATTGGGCGGGCGGATGGTGACGAAGAGCTTGTATTGCCCCGCATTCACTTCCTCGAAAACGTCCTTGCTGCCGATATGGGCATACGCCGGAAGGGTGAGCGCAATGGTAAAAAGAAGGGCCAGCCACCTCTTCATCGCTGCACGCCACGCATCCAGCGGCCGAACAGCAGGCCAATCCAGGTGGAGATGGACGCGTAGACCGTAGCCCTCAGCAGCCCGGCGTACAACACGATCCCGTGCTCGGGATCGAACCACTTCCGCAAGCGATCAAAGCCGTCGGCGGGGGAATTGTATTGGAAATAATCGGTGCCGAAGAACCGGTTCTTGCTGGCGTCAGAGAGCAGGAAGTTGGCAAAAGGCCATTCGACCGCCGTCAGCACAGCGATGAACACGACGCCCGAGAGCAGGGCAATCTGCCACATTTTCCAGTTCTTCACCCGCTGCCATAGCAGGTCAAGCGCCACCGCGGGCACCAGGATAAGGATAGGAAATTTCGCCGGAACCATGTGGGTCACCATGTTGTAGACCGGGCCAAGCTTAGGATGAGCTGGGAAGAGCGGAAGAATGAGGATTTCCGCGATGACGAAAACGGTATAGACGGTAGCCGTTGTTGTTGCTGCCCAGCGCGAGCGGGAAGCCTGCGAAAACAGGGCGAAAAAAAACGGCAACCCGATCCCCACGGCGATATAAGCAGCCGCTTGGTGAAGCTTCACGTCCCAGGTGGACTCCTGCACGAAGAACATCTGTCCCACGACCGCCAGGCCTCCGACATAGAGAAGAAGCGCCTGCAGGCGTTTAAAGGTGACTTCGTCTTTTTCTGCCGCCCGGTTCATGGCGGCCAGAATGAGGAACATGACCCCGATCGAGATACCGCGAAGACCAAGAATAAGCAGGGCGTGGGGCGGGCTCACGATTTTGACGTCGAGGCCGTAGGCGTTATGCCACCAGTTATCGAAGGGCGCCGAGGTGAGCACGGCAACACATCCCCAGCCCGCGAGAAAAATACCTAGCGGGGCACGCAGGCCAAAAACGTTGACCGAGGCGGCTTTGAGCTTGCTATCGTGACCCAGCGTCGCTTGCGCGATGAGCCAGACGCAGATAATGCCGGCAAGCACACCGCAGGCTTGAATCGCCATGTGGGCGGGCGTCCAGAAGGTATCGCGGCCGATGGACCGGTGCCAGGAAACATCCCACGCGCCCCCGATGGAAGAGGAAGTAATGGCCAGTACGCCGGTCCAGATGTACCAGGGGATCCGGGCACTCTGCGCCTGAACCGCAGCGCCGGCACCAGGAGACGCAAAAACAACGGGATGATTGGCGGCTGTCGACATGCGCCCTCCAAACGAAGTGCTCCAGCCCATAATAACTGACCCCCACCAGGATATTTCGACCGGAGTGTCGATGAGCCTTCGGCCAACCTAAGAAGAAAACGGCGCGAGAAGAAAACGGCGCGGACGAAAAACAAGTGGGTGGCCCAGGTCTCGCTTTTGAGACCTGGGTGTTCCGGTAGGACCGATTTCCCAGGAGAAACCCAGGTCTCAAAAGCGAGACCTGGGCCACCCACTCGAAGTCTGGAGGCTGCAGTTTGATTTTCGACCGAACCGTAGCGATCTGCAGTTCCTATCTTTCACAAGGCGAAATACATCCCAACCTTTTGACAGCGCGTTTCCTTATTGATAATGTTCCGAGCGTGAAGCTGCTTCTATTTGTGGTGTTCCTAACCCTTGGTGTTTCAGGGTCCCTCGGCCAGTCCACCGGCGCTGCGGAGTGGCCAACTGGCAGCTTCGATCAGCAGCGTGACGGCTGGCAGAGAAACGAAAACAAATTCACCGTCGACAACGTCAAAAACACCCGTCTGCTTTGGAAGTTGAAGACCGACAACAAGCCGATGGGCATGCAATCCTTCCGCGAGCCGGTCATCGTGACGGGTGTAACTACGCCGAACGGTGCAAAGACCGTTGCCATCCTGGCGGGCAGCTCAGACGATGTGTACGCCGTCGATGTAGAGAACGGATCGCTGTTGTGGCAAAAGCACCTCAAGTGGTCAGCCGATACGCCCGAGGAGCCAGGCGAGGGCGCGGGCTTTATTTGCAACAACGCATTAACCGCCACTCCTGTGGTCACGCCGGCAACGTCTGCTCAGCGATTCGTCTATGTGCTCACCAGTGACGGCTACCTGCATACCCTGGAACTGGCCACGGGCGAAGACAAGGACACGCCCATCCAAATGCTCGCGGCGCCCTACGGCAAAGCGTACGGGCTGAACCTGGTGAATAACGTGGTCTACACCACGAGCGGGCAAGCCTGCCATGGAGTTCCAAACGAAGTGTATGCCGTCGACCTGACCACCAAGAAGGCCTTCGCCTCCACCCCACCGCAGGGAGGGATCTTCGGCACCGCCGGTCCCGCGATCGGCAATGATGGAACCATCTATTTAGAAACCGGAGACGGCGTCTACGATGTCGCCGCGGGAAAACTGTCGACCACCGTAATGGCCTACACTTCCAACGGCGATGTCCTCACCCTCAAGGATTACTACACACCCAGCAATCACGCTTGGCTGACCAAGCGTGACCTGGATATGAACACCACCCCGGTCGTGTTTCCCTACAAAGGGAGAGATCTCCTGGTTGGCTCAGGCAAGGAGGGGCGCTACTTTCTGATGGACAGCAAGTCGCTCGGTGGACCCGACCATCAGACCCCGCTCGAACGCTCTCCTCTGGTATCGAACAAGAACGTAAATTTCCAAACTGAAGGCACCTGGGGCAGTTTTGCCAGCTGGGAAGATAAGGACGGCACCCGCTGGGTGCTGGCGCCCATTGGTGGGCCTGTGAATGTAAACTTTCCCGTCTCCTACGGTCCCACACCAAACGGCGGCGTGATCGCCCTCAAGCTGGCGGATGCGGGAGGCAAAATAGAGCTCGTTCCCGCCTGGCTCTCGCGCGACATGATGAGTGCCGAGCCGCCGGTGGTCGCCAACGGAATCGTCTTCGTGCTCGCCGCCGGCGAATTTACGGCCCAGGCCAATGACGAAGACGGCGGACTGTACAGCTACGAAGCACGAATCCAACATTCCATTCCGGCCAAACTCTACGCCCTCGACGCAACCACTGGAAAAGAGCTGTATTCCAGTGGAGACCAGATCGCTTCCTTTCTGCACCAGGCCGGCATTGCGGTAGCAGGCGGCAAGGTGATTTTCGGCACGTTCGACGGCACAATCTATTGCTTCGGTCTGGAATGAAAGACTCTATGAGATTTCTGGCAAAACCAGCATCCATCTGTTTCGCGGCCGCATGTTTATCTTCTGGCCTGGCCTACGCGCAGGGCCCACCGCGGGGGTTCTGGACCGCCCCCGACGCCAACGCGGCACACACCAACGCGCAGAAGGCCGAGACAGAAATCAGCACCGACACGGTGACCAAAGACTTTAAATTTCTTTGGAAGCTCAAGCTGGGCAACAAGCCCACAAAATCAAATTCTTTTACTGAGCCGCTTCTCTATCCCGGTCTTATCACCGGTCGCGGGTTCAAAGACATGGCCCTCGTGGCCGATCAAGACACGGTGTACTCGGTCGATTCCGAACTGGGAGAGCTGATCTGGAAAAAAGACTTTCCAGCCAGCCACGGCTGCGCCAATATCCAGATCGTGACCGAGGCGCCACCCGTGATCCACTTCGGCGCCCGGCCCGTGGCCAAGCCGGGTCAACCCGCGCCACCACGCCCTCCAGAGCAGCCGCCGCTTCCTCGTTCCCAGCGTCGTGTCGGCGCTGCACCCGGCGGTGGCTACTTTGGCTTGCGGGGAATCTACGTGCTCACCAGTGACGGTTACATTCATGAGCAGATCCTGGCCACCGGCTTGGACTACGCGCCCCCGGTTAAGTATTTGCCTGCGCCCCTGGCCGGCGACTCCTTCGGGCTGAACATGAACGACAAAGTGGTGTACGCGATGGCCGCGCCCGGTTGCCGCAAAGATGCGGATGCCGTGTGGTCCATCGACCTGAACACCCCCGACTACCCGGTAAACAGCTATAAGACGCAGAACACGAGCCTGGGTGGCCTGACCGGCCCGGCGATCAGCGCAGATGGGACCGCATACGTCTCCAACGGAGGCGTGCTGGCCCTGGACGCAAACGATCTTAAGGTCAAAGACTCGTACACACCGGCCAACCCCGGCAAGTCTCTGAACGCCGGCCCCGTGGTGTTCACCTACAAAGACAAAGAACTGATCGCGGCTCCCGGAGGAAACGGCACGCTGGTTCTACTGGACAGCACCTCGTTGGGCGGAGCCGATCATCACACTCCCTTGGCCCAGACAGTAGCGCTGACGAAAGCAGGGAAGCGCACCCCCTGGGAAGGCATGGCCACCTGGGAGGATAAGTCCGGGGCAGTTTGGATCTTCGTGTCGATTGTAGGGACCGTGGATCCAGCCGTTAAATTCGCTGCCTCCAACGGTCCGGCCACTCACGGCAGCATCGTTGCGTTCAAGGTGGAAGGCGAGGACGGGCATATGACGTTGACGCCGGCCTGGGCGTCGCGTGATCTCTTGAACCCGGCGCCCCCGGCCATTGCCAACGGAGTCGTCTTTGCCCTCGACGGCGGAAATGCAGGGCATCACGCAACCCTCTACGCACTGGACGCCGCCACCGGCAAGCAGCTCTATTCAAGCGAAGACGCAGTCCACACCTACACTCATCTGGCGGGAATGTCGATTGGCGACGGCCATGTCTTCTTTTCCACCCACGACAACACGCTCTACTCCTTCGGAATTCCGCTGGAGCACTAAATTTTCCGGGATAATCAGTCAATGCCAAGCAGATCTCAGATCAAAGAAGTAATCGACGCAGGAAACGGAATTCTAAGGCTCGAACCCAGTTGGGTCCCGCGTTCGTTCATGATTCCCGGACGCAGGTTGAAACTCCACCCGGACGATCTCTACGCCTTTGGCGGCCATCGCGGAGGCATCAACGAGCGCTGGTTCTCATCCACCACCAAAGCTTCCAACGGCCCGGACACTCTGCCCGACGAAGGGCTCAGTTATGTGCGGCCTAAAAGCGGCGGGAAGTTCCTGCTCAAGGAAGCGGTCGATACCGCTGGAGACCTGTTGCTTGGCGCGGACGTAATGGAGCGCGAAGGTGGATGGAACCTGCTCTGCAAGTTCTTTGACAACATGGGCCCCATTCCCCACCACATGCACCAGAGCGATGCTTTCGCCAAGTTGGTAGGGCAGAAAGGCAAGCCGGAAGCCTATTACTTCCCACCGCAATACAACCAGATACAAAATAATTTTCCCCACACCTACATGGGTCTGGAACCAGGCACCACCCAAGAAGACATCCGCAAGTGCCTGGAAAATTGGAACAAAGGCGACAACGGAATCCTCTTTTACGCCCGTGCCTATCGTCTGGAGCCGGGTGCCGGGTGGCAGATCGATCCCGGCGTTCTTCACGCTCCCGGGTCACTTGTGACCTATGAGCCGCAGGTGAACAGCGATGTTTTTGCCATGTTTCAGTCCGAAGTGGAGGGACGCATCGTCGGCTGGGACCTGCTGACCAAGGACGTGCCCGCCGAACACAAAAAGGATCTCGACTTTCTGATCAGCATGCTTGATTGGGAGAGCAATATAAATCCCCGCTTCGCCGAGAGCAATAAGACGTTTCCCCGGCCGGTGAACCCGGTAGAGGAATCGAGGGCGGATGGTTACGTGGAGAAATGGGTCACGTACGGAACGCCTTATTACTCCGCCAAAGAGCTGACGGTGCTTCCCAAGCGAGCCGTGACCATCAAAGACAGCGCCGCCTACGGAGTGATCGTGACCCAGGGCTACGGCACAATTGCCAAGCAGGCTATCTCCACGCCTGCGATGATTCGTTTCGGTGAAATGACGGAGGACGAGGTATTCGTAACTTCAGAAGTTGCTGAAGCAGGCGTCCACATCGAGAATCCAAGCGCATCCGAGCCGCTCGTCCTGCTCAAGCATTTCGGGCCCGGCAATCCGGACGCACAACCACTGTTACGGAAGTAAACCTGTGAACGCAGCCCCGCAGCACACACACCCGGCGATCCACAACGCCATGTGGCCCGGCCTCGTTGGCAAGGGGCCGGACTCGGAACCATTTATCCCGCTTGAGACCATGCTCGATCTGACCGCCCAGGCGGAGGTGGATGGCGTCCGCTTCGACGGTGTCGATCTGTTCCTTTCGCTGCCGCACACCAGCATCGATTCCACCGATGACGATCTAAAGACTCTTGCCGGCAGCATCGCCCGGCGCGGCCTCGTGGTGGGGTCGCTCGTGGCCCCTGTTTGGCCTCCGACCGGCGGCGGCTCTGCTATGGGCTCCGAGCAGGAAAGGGCCGCCTTCCTCACCCAGGTAACCAAGGCCTGTGTCATCGGCAGGAAGCTGCGCCAGTTGGGCATTCGCCGGTATGGCGTGATCCGGGTTGACTCCGCTGCGTCGCCGGCCGACTGGGCAAAGGATCCGGCAGGCAATACCAAGCGCATTGCCCAGACCTTTCGCGAAGCCAGTGTCATTGCCGAAGACCATGGCGAGCGGCTCGCCGCCGAGGGAGAAATCTGTTGGGGCGGGATGCACAGCTGGAAGCGCATGGTCGAATTGCTGGAAACGGTGAACCGGCCCCAGACCTTCGGGTTTCAAGCCGACATGGCGCATTCGTTCCTGTACACCCTCGGCTACAACGCCGCCGAAGATCGTCTGTTGCCGGAGGATTTTGACTGGTCCCAGAAGGACGTTCTGTTGGACGCCCTGCGCAAGGTAGCAGATGCGCTGCGCCCCTGGACCATCGATTTCCATGTCGCCCAGAATGACGGAACTGTCCATGGTTCCGGCTCCCACGACAAGACCGGACGCCACTGCACCGCCGCCGATCCCAAGGGCAAGATGGATATCGTGACCGTGGCCGGCCTATGGATGCGCGACGAAAGCGGCCAGCCGACCCGGGCTTACGAGCACATTTGTTGGGATGGCTGCATGTTTCCCAACTCCACCATGCTGGCGCCAAAGACCTGGAACGAGGTGCTGGGGACCCTGATTTCAGTCCGAAATGCCCATGGATGGGGGGCTTAGCGCGCATACCGCGCATATCGCGCAGCATTTCTGGATGGGCCTTCGGCCCACCTAAGAATATGAAAATAGCGCGGACGAAGATTGAGTGGGTGGCCCAGGTCTCGCTTTTGAGACCTGGGTGTTTCGGTATGACCGATTTCTGAGGAGGAACCCAGGTCTCAAAAGCGAGACCTGGGCCACCCACTCGGTATATGGAGCTTGCAACTTGAGTTTCTTGCTGAACGTAGGAGGCCCTAAATCGCGACCAACGTAAATGTCGGACTGGTCGGCTACGGCTTCATGGGCCGTACCCACTCGAACGCCTTCCTGCAGGCGCCCCGGTTCTTCGACCTGCCTTACAAGCCGATACTAAAAGCCGTATGCGCGCGCAGTGCAGAGCGGGTCAGAGGTTTCGCGGAAAACTGGGGCTATCAATCGATTGAGACAGACTGGCGCACCCTGGTCGAACGAAAAGACATCGATCTGATCGACATTGCAAGCCCTAACGACACCCACGCCGAAATCGCCATTGCCGCCGCCAAAGCGGGCAAGATGGTGCTGTGCGAAAAGCCCTTGGGGCGCACTGCCGCGGAAGCGAAAGGGATGGTGGCCGCGGTCAAGTCCGCCAACGTCCCCAACATGGTTTGGTACAACTACCGCCGTGTGCCCGCCGTCGTTTTGCTGAAGCAGTTGCTGGACGAAGGGCGCTTCGGTCGCATCTTCCATTACCGCTCCCAGTTTCTGCAGGATTGGACCATCTCCCGCGACCTGCCGCAAGGCGGCGAAGGCCTCTGGCGTCTGGACGTCTCGGTGGCCGGCAGCGGAGTAACCGGCGACCTGCTCGCTCACAACATTGATATGGCGTTATGGCTGAACGGGCCCATCACCGAAGTGACCGCCCTGACCGAGACCTTCGTCAAAGAACGGAAGCACAGTCTCACCGGCAAGATGGAAGCGGTGGGCATTGACGATGCGGCTTCATTCCTGTGCCGCTTTGCCAATGGATCGACGGCAACCTTCGAAGCGACTCGCTACGCGCGTGGCCACAAAGCGCTCTTTACCCTGGAAGTGAACGGCGAACAGGCTTCTGCCGCGTGGGACCTGCATGACCTGCACCGCCTGGAATACTTTGACCACCGCGATGAATCGCGTCTGCGCGGCTGGAAGAACGTGCACGTTACGGACGGCGACCATCCTTATATGAAGAACTGGTGGGTGCCGGGCCTGCAAATTGGCTATGAGCACACCTTCATCCACCAGGTGGCAGACTTTCTTCAATCCGTGGGCAGGAAAGAGAACGCCGCGCCGACGTTTGCCGATGGCCTGGCCACAGACTATGTAACCGACGCGGTTCTTAAATCGGCCCGTACCAGGCAGTGGGAAAAGGTTGAGGGGGAAGCATGAGAAACTCCGCCATCGCTTTAGGCTTTTTGTTATTGATATCTCCATCGCACGGATACCAGGCGCCGGCGCCGGCTCATCATACTGGCGGCAGCTTCTTCACCCAACCCGACCCCATCGACTTTGACAACCACGAAGGATGGAAGCAGATTTTCGACGGCAAGACTCTGGATGGCTGGGATGGGCCCAGCGAAGTATGGCACGTGGAGGATGGCTGCATAGTGGGCGAATCGAGCCCTGAGCACCCATCTGGCACGACCAATATCATCTGGAAAGGCGGCCAGCCGGCCAATTTCATGCTTAAAGTGGAAATGAAGCTGGAGGGCGCCGGCGCCAATGGTGGCATCCAGTACCGTAGTTTGCTTGCTCCCCCGCGCCCGAACCAGCAGGTGAAGTATCCCAAATGGAACATGAAGGGCTACCAGGCTGATTTCGATTACAACAACAAGTACACGGGGCAGCTCTACGAGCAGAGCAGCAGCCGTGGAATCGTCGCCTGGCGAGGCCAGGTGGTAGAAACCAGCCAGGGCAAGCATCCGCGTTTGCTTGCTACGTTAGGAAGCTCGGATGATCTCAAGTCCTACATCAAAGTAGGCGATTGGAACCAGTTCGAGGTAATTGCGGACGGAAACACGCTGATCCACATCCTCAACGGGCATGTGATGGCAGTCCTGATCGACAACGATCCAACCTTCGCCCAATCGAAAGGCCTCATCGCCTTCGAGATAGAAGGCCCAGGTGCTCTAAAGATCTCCCATCGCAACGTCTGGCTAAAAGAGCTACCTTAGCGCTCGCAAAGTAGCCGTTCGTAACCCTGACTATCCAGGTCGCTAATCTTCCGAAACGTAACTGCCCTCCCCTTGTCATCCCGACCGTAGCGAAGCGCAGTGGAGGGACCTGCGGTCTTCGCAAAGTAGTCGTTTGTAACCCTGTCCATCCAAGTTGCTAACCTTCCGAAACGTAACCGCCCTCCCCTTGTCATCCCGACCGGAGCTCCGTAGGAGCGTAGTGGAGGGATCTGCAGTTGTCCCCGTGTAGTTGTTCTCTACTGGAAATGTTTTCCTAAAACGCCAACTTAGCCTTCTTAGCATCCAGCTTCTTGGCATCCAGATCGGGGACCTTCTTCAAATCGTCGATTGTTTTAAAATCCCCATTCTTTTCCCGATACTTAACGGTGGCATCTGCCTCCGCACTCGTAAATCCCAAACCGCTCACAAGTTGAGCCGATGTTGCCTTATTAACATTCACGGGTGTGCTCGAGCCCGCCGGAAAGTTCTTTACCAGGTACTCCAGAATCTCGGTATATTCCTCGTCGGTGCCGCTGGCGCCGAATCCGGCCATCTTGGTGATGGTGGCTTCCCACCCGGCTCTATCCTGGCCATTGGCGATGACGTTGTCAGGGGAATGGCACGAGCTGCAAACCCGAACCAGAGTGGACTTCCCCGGACCGGCTGGAAGCTCAGGGTTTTTATCCGCGGGCGCCTGGGACGGCTGCTGCTGTGTCGCCTGTTGCGCGTAAGAAAAGGCGCAGAAACACAGCGCCCAGGCCATCGTCAGCTTCATCGCAGGTGTTGTCACGACTGTTCCTCGGCTTCCAGTATATTCCGCAACGCTTGCCTTTTCGCCCGCCATTCATCGGCCGTGATCTCCCACACTTCACTCAGGAATCTACCCGAGACGTAATCCCGCTCCTCCATCGCGAGCCTTTCCCCACCGAGCGGCCCGTGTTTCTTCCTTGCCGCATTGTCTCCCGGTGTGGATGATGAGGGAGTGCGAGAACTGACTGCCGGTACGTTATGCGCCCACTACAAAATCGTCCGCCGTTTGGGCCAGGGCGGTATGGGCGTGGTCTATGAGGCAGAAGATCAGAAGCTGGGCCGCCTGGTGGCCATCAAGCTGCTCCCCGAAGCCACTCGGCAGGATTCGGCAGCCTTGGAGCGTTTCTGGCGCGAAGCCCGTACAGCCTCCTCGTTGAACCATCCAGGCATCTGCACTATCTACGAGCTGAACGAAAGCGGCGATCAGCCTTTCATCGTGATGGAGCTGTTGGAAGGGGAGAGCCTGGATAAGCTCCACCACCGCCGGTCCATGCCCTACCCCAGGCTACTGGACTTCGGAGTGCAGGTCGCGGACGCGCTGGATGCGGCGCATCGAAAAGGCATTCTCCATCGCGACATCAAACCGGGAAACATCTTCCTGTCGCCCTCCGGCCAGGTAAAGATTCTCGACTTCGGACTGGCCAAGATCGAAGAGGGCTATGCCGCGCCGGGAGACAACGGGAACGCGACCCTGGCGGAGCCACACGATCTGCTCACCAGTCCAGGCTCAGCGGTCGGGACCATCGCCTATATGTCTCCTGAACAAGCCAGAGGCGAAACGCTCGATGCACGTAGCGATGTCTTTTCCCTCGGTGTCGTGCTCTATGAGCTCGCCACCGGACAACATCCTTTTAGTGGAGCGACCACCGCGGTCACGTTCGATCGCATTTTGAACTATGCCCCTACGGCGCCCGTTTCCCTCAACTCCGAACTGCCGCCGGACTTCGAAGAGACTCTCAATAAGACGCTGGAAAAGGATCGCGAGCTGCGCTGCCAATCGGCCGCTGAGCTGCGCGCCGACCTCAAGCGATTGCAGCGCAAGAGCAGCGGCGGATCCGCCACGCGGCCGATCGGCGCCAGCGCCCCAGGGCTAGGACCGGTGCCGAGCGGGGCAGGCAGCGGGAGCGTGCCGCCTGTATCTCCGGCCAGTCCAGGCTCAGCTTCGGGCTCTGCGTCCCCAGCGCCGGGGTCCGTACCGCAGCCAGCGGTAGCCGTCGGAGGTCCCGCGGCGAAGAGATCGTACGCTCTGCCCGCGACCCTGGTCGTGCTGGCATTGCTTGCAGCCGCATCCTATGCCGCCTGGCGTTTTTGGCCCCGCCCGGTCCCTTTCACCGCGGTGTCTCTGAGCCAGATCACGAACACTGGAACGCTGGAAAGTATTGCTATGTCGGGTGACGGCAAATTCCTAGCCGAGGTGAAAAACGACTCCGGCCAACGAACCCTTTGGGTGCGCAACATTGCAACCAACACCGACACGCAGATTCTGACTGCCTTTGGCAACGAGTATGTGGGCTTGAACTTCTCCCCGGACGCTAACTATCTCTACTTCACCCGTGGAACACCTGACAATGCGGCTTTGCACTCGCTCTTTGTGATGCCGGTCTTTGGCGGTACACCACGTCAGCTCATCCACGATGTCGACAGCGCGGCAAGCCCGTCGCCGGACGGCAACCGCTTTGTCTATCTGCGATGGACGCCGGACCGCAAGGACCACTTTTCTGAGATTCACAGCGCAGATAAGGATGGCGGCGACGACCAGTTACTCTACACCTCGACTGACCAGGCGCAAGCCCCGGTCTGGTCGCCGCTGGGCGGCCAGATTGCCTGGATCGAAATATCCGGGCCTGGCGCCACGGCGCTCAAGATCCTCGACATCGCCTCAAAAAAGACGGTGACCATCGCGCAGCCGAAAGATATCTTCTATGACTTCGGCTACGGAGGCTACACCGACCTGGCCTGGATGCCGGACGGCAAGCATCTGCTCGTCTTGTACCTGAAGGCACACTCCGATCGCGGGCAACTCGGCGTGGTTCGGAGTGCGGACGGCGCCTTCCATACCGTTACCAACGATGTGAACGCCTATAGCCAACTGGCGATTTCCGCCGATGGAAAGACCCTGGCGACCGTGCTGACCAATGTCGACTCGAGCATCGCCTATTACAAAGGGGACGGCGGGTCCATGATCTCGAGTACACCGCTGCGCGTGACTCCAACCTCATTGGCGTGGGCCGATGAGGATCACGTCTGGCTCATTACCCGGGGTACAGGCATCAGCAAACTGGAACGCGCAACGGGAAACCTTGCCCCCATCGAGACCGGCGATCTGGATATCGGCTCGTTCATCAACACGTGCCCAGATGGCCATGTTTTGTTTATCGCCATTCCCAAGGGCGGCGGCGAGTCGCGCCTCTTCCGCATGGATGCGGACGGGACTGGGATTACCCAGCTCACCACCGCGGGCATTGCGCGCGCCCCCTATTGCGCACCGGATAGCCAGAGGGTGTATTTCACCATCCGGCCCAGGACAAATGTTCCGAGGCAAACTCTATGGTCCGTGCCGCTGGCGGGAGGGGATCCCCGCCAGGAGCTTGAATTTTCCAGCCTCGTTAGCCCGGCACTCACTCGCGACACCAGGCTTGCCCTCGTTTTTTTTAATCAAAACCTGCTTTACTTCCTACAGATCTGGGACCTCTCCACCCACCAGTTGTTGCATCAGCTTCCCTGGGATGTGAGTTACCTGCAAGGTGGCTTCCCGGCTTTTTCTGCCGACGGAAAAGCAGTTGTTCTGACCGTTGTCTCCAAGGGCAGCAACGCGCTTGAGTATCAGCCGATCGACGGCTCACCAACCCATCTACTGACCGACCCAACGCACCAGACTCAAACCGGGTTCGCCTGGTCGCCCTCAGCCGCCAGGCTGGCTGTCTTACAACTGCAGAAGAGTTCTGATGTGGTGATGATTACCGATCTCGCGGGGAAGCAGCCGCATTAAGCCATAATGACTGTATTGAATCTTCGCCGCTGGTTCCGTAACCCGCTATTCCTGCTTGCCCTGGCCGCTGGCCTGATCGCCTTCGTGGTGCAATCGGGTGAGCTGGGCTCCGCCGACACCACCCACCGTCTGCAGACGGCCCACGCATGGTGGACCGGGCAGCCCGAGGTGTTTCCCAACGAATTCCCCGAATTCGGCGTCCACGGCCGCGGGGGAAAAATACAGAGCTGGTACAGCATGGGCCAGTCCCTCATCTTGTTGCCGCCGGATGTGGTGGGCGCCTATGTCGCACGCCTGCCCATCTTTGCCGAGTATGACGACACCGATCCCAGCGTGCGCGACATCATTGTCACCTACACCATCAACATCCTGGTGACGGTGCTAACGGCGCTGGTTTGTTTCCGCTTCCTGCGGCAATTGAATTTCAGCGTGACGCAGTCGGTAGTGGGCGTTCTGGCTCTGCTGCTGGCCACCACGCATCTCCATTACACGCAGAACATGATGGAGAACAATTACATCTTTCTTCTGACGATCACGGGCTTTTGCTTTCAATACGAGTGGTTGCGTACTGGCAGTCGCCGCGCCCTGTTAATTGGCTCCGCTACCTTTGGCCTCAATTTGCTGACTCGGCTTCCGACCGGGTTGGATCTTCTGGCTGGCGCGCTCTTTCTGTTGCTGGTCCTGTGGTTAGAAGGTATCCGGGGCCGAGCCCTTTGGGAGCGCTCGAAAACGTACGTGGTGACGGCTCTGCCGGTGTACCTGTTCTTCGGATTGATTGACCGCCTCTACCAGTACCACCGCTTCGGGTCTTTCTTCAATACCTACATCACCGTCATCGGTCGCGAAACCAGGATGCGCAATCCTGCGCTCCCTCCCAACTATCCTTTCGAGACCCCCTGGCACGTGGGATTTTTCGGGGCGCTCTTCACTCCCGAGAAGTCGATCTTTCTCTTCGATCCTTTGATCGTCCTCATGATCCTTCTGTGCATCGTTGCCTGGAAGAGGTTCTCGCCCGCCGTGAAAGCATACGCCATCATGAGTTGCCCTCTGCTCTTGGCTTACATGAGCTTTTACGCTCGCTACACAGTGTGGAGTGGAGACTTCGCCTGGGGGGATCGCTACGTTTCGACCACTGTCGAATTGGCTTCGCTGCTCGCTGTTCCGCTGTTGCTGCGCCACCGCCAACAACTGGGAAAGCCGCTTTGGATAATAGGATTGGCGCTTTTGGCGATCGCCACGTTCGTCCAGTTAGTATCGCTGGCCTTCTGGTTACCGCTGGAAATCTATCAGATGGAAACCCTCGGTCATCCCACGTTTGTGATCCTCTTGCGCGTGAGGAACATCGTTGGTTTCGCACTGGGTAAGATGGATGCCTGGGGTTTGAACAACCACGCCATGACGGAGGATCCATGGGACTACGCGCACATCACCACCTGGAATTTTCTGCCTTTTGTCTTGCGCCGGGTAGGGGTTGCACCGGCCTGGGTGGTGCATATCGCATTCGCGGTGTGGACGGCCGGCCTTGCCGCGTTGGCGGCTACGCTCTTGCAAATCCGTAGCGTCCTTCGACGCTTGGGTCAATTCTTTGATCAGGGCACTTCGGTTGCATCCTGAAGCAGTTCCCAGCGCTGCAGCGAAATGGGCACATTGCCGTTGTTCCAGACAAAGTTGTTGAACTTCAGCATCGAGAAATCGGCGGCTTGCACGCGCTTGGCATCGGAGAGAAGCTGCATGATCTGCAGCTTGCCGATCTGGTAAGAGATTGCCTGCCCCGGTGTACTGGAGAAGAAAGCTGCTTCGTCCAATGCCGTTGCCTTATCCATGGGTACAGTGCTTGCGAGGTAGTCGGCGCCCTGCTGAAGAGTGAACTCTCCCAGCGCCAACTTCACGTCCACCTCTACGCGCAGCGCGCGAAGACGCATAAAGCTATAGATGGTCTCACGGGTATGCGGATTGTCGTCGAAAAAGCCGGCCTGCAACATCATCTCTTCGGCGTAAAACCCCAGGCCTTCGTTGGCGCCGGAGTCGTAATAGTGGCGGCGGATGGGATCTGCATTATGCCAACCGAGGCAGAGCTGGAAATAGTGCCCCGGAACGCCCTCATGGACAAGAATAGGCCGCGGATCGTGCGCAGTGGACAGATAGAAAAAGCCCAGGTTCGGCCCCGGCACGCGAATGTAACTGGTTCCATCCTGATCGAGGCGCGACGGTCCGGTCAGGTCGTCGGTGACGCCCATATCCTGGAACGGTTCGAGGTAGGCCGGCAGCAGCAGGTTGCGGTAATGCTTCATCCACGCGGGAACGCTGAGAATTTGCTGTTCGACTAGAAAGGTTCTCACTTTTTCTTCATCGTCCTTCTCGGCTTGTATCTGCGCCTCTGCGGTTGGAAATAAGGGTGCAGGCGGAGCGCCGGCAAGGCGAGCTTGCTGGTAGGCTTCAAATGCCACCGAGCGGCTCCACTCCTGGTGGCTCATCGCAAGCAACTGCTCTGGGGTGTATGGGAGCAGCGCGACCTTGCGCAGGAAGAAGATGTAGTTGTCGCGTCCGATCGCCGTGTCCTTGCGTGCGGTGGGCAGTTTGCTGCTGAGCCACGCGCGATATTGCGTGAGCGCCGCGATTGCCGCGGGCATCCCCTGTTTCAGGGCTTCATTGTTGGCTGCAGTCCACTGCGGTGCGAGCGCTTTCTGCATGCGGAGCGACCGCTCGGAGACCTGATCGAGCGAATCGATCGCGAGTTGTACAAAGGGTTGTCGCAGATCGGTCAGGTTTTCCCGGGCGGCGCGGAGAGTGGCGGGAATTTGCCCGATCCGCGCGATGATCGCTTGCTGTCGCGATTCAGAAAACGGTGGCGGCGGCAGGAGAAGAATGAAAACCGAGCCCAGGGTTTGGTCTACGTAGAATTGTGGGTTACGCTTCCAGCTTTGCTCGATCGATAGCTCCCAGCGTACGCGAGCCACCGCAGAACCGAGCAGGCGGTAGTCCACCTGTTCGTGCACCGGCGCCTGGGCCGGCGGGGCGAGGACGCTCCATCGCTGCTCGAACACTTTGAGTTGTTGCAACCGCTGCTCGATCGTTTTAGGCGACCAATCCACAACCAAATCGGCTGGCCGCTCGATCCGCGGTATGTCGTCGTCGCTGAAAGGCTGCTCCTGCGCTCTCCATTGCCAGAAGGTGTCGCTCAGCTCGCCCAAGCTGTCGGCATGTGCCACATACGTAGAGGCAAAAAGCAAAGAAAGCACAGCCAGGTAGCGCAGGTTTGGCAAGGGCGACACCTCTCAGGTAGAGGGTTAGTCTACCCGAGAGGTGTCTCATGTGAGCGCCTCATCGATCCTTGCGCAGCTAAAAGCTGCCCGTCAGTTCAGCAGCAGAGTCTGTGTCCAGGTAAACGGTCACGTCCGGATGCGTGCGAAGAAGAGTCGACGGGCACGCAGTAGAAATTGGGTCATGAACCGTAGCCCGGACTACCTTCGCCTTTCGCGGCCCAACCACAGAGGCAATCAACTTTGGTACGCGGAACACTGTCGGGATGGTCAGGGTGAGCGCTCTTTCCGGTGCCTGCTCCCAGTTCGGGAACCAACCCTCCGCCGCCTGCTGCCGGCGGCACATCAGGTCCAGGGTGACGATCTTCATCTCCAGCGGATCATTGAAGTCGGCCTCGGCCGGCTCATTAAATGCCAGGTGACCATTCTCGCCAATCCCAAGCAAACAGAGTTGTGGCTCAGCAACGTGCAGTTCCTTAAGGTAGTTCCGGCATACCGCGTCAAGATCCATGGCGGTTCCGTCCATTTCAAAAAAAGCCCCCATGTCGACGCGTTGTGTCAGCCGCTGACGCAGAAAATTGCGAAACGAGGCTGGATGCTTCTCGTCCAGGCCGACATATTCATCCAGGTGAAAACCTCGCACTTTTTTCCAGGGCAATGCAGGGGTTGAGGTTAGAAACTCCAGCGTATCGAATTGCGCGGCCCCAGTTGCAAAAATGATGCCAAACTGGTCGTGAAGCGCGGCCAACCGCCGCATCTCCTCAGCGACAGCCAGGGCGGCCGCCTCGCCGGCAGCTCTTTTGCTGGGGTAGACCCTCAGCTTCATCTTTCCTGCGGTCAGTGATGTGATGTCGCCCTTCGTCGTTTCCATAGTCACCTTTCTTTTACCACGCTTGCTCGGGCGTTCGCTGCTGTATGACGTTTACCTGTAAATAGGTTTAATCTATCAACTTAGAGCGCAGACGGGCTCAAACTGACAATCACGGAGTTTATCGATGCCCCAGTCGGTCCAGGCAATATCCCCCAGCGACACCAGCGTAATGAGCGCCTTGCTCAGCGAACAATTTACGCAAAAGCTTGACGCCCTGGCTCAAGCCAAAGCCGAGGAGTACAAGGCCAACCAGCCTTACCCACATATTTACTTTGATAATTTCCTCCCCCTCGATGTGGCCGAAGCCGCGCTCCGCGATTTTCCTGAGCCTAAAGAAGTGGATTGGCATTCTTACAAAGATGTGAATCAACACAAAAAACTGGCCTTCGATGCAGTGGAGAAACTGCCTGCCTCGATCCGGGATGTTCTCTACTTCCTCAATACCCGCCCCATGCTCAAATTTCTTGAGACGCTGACCGGGATTCAAAGTGTGCTTCCCGACCCCAACTATGTTGGTGGAGGACTGCACCAAATCAGGCCTGGGGGACTTCTGGAAGTGCACGCCGACTTCAGTTATCACAACGGGCTTCGCCTGGACCGCCGCATCAATGTTCTCATCTACCTGAATAAGGATTGGAAAGAAGAATATGGTGGCCATTTTGAATTGTGGGACCGCGAGGTGAAGCGGGCAGAGAAGAAAATCCTGCCCATCTTCAACCGCTGCGCCATCTTCAGCACGACCAGCGTGTCGTTCCATGGTCACCCGGAACCACTGATGTGCCCGCCTGACCGCAACCGGAAATCCATTGCGACTTACTATTACTCGAACGGCCGTCCGGAAGAAGATCCCGAACTGACCCACAAGCACGAAGTAGCATTTCAGCAACGCCCCGGCGTCAATAGAGTAAAGGCAAGTTTAGGGGTCAGAAAAGTTATCAAATCGCTCGTCCCGCCCATTTTCACTGACCTCTATCGCGGACTTCGCAAATAAACAGAAGGTTGGAGAGTTTCGTCGCCTTCACGCAATGACACGCTCTGGTCGGCGGCGATGATAGCTACTGCGATACACAAGGTGAGCGGCCAGACGAGATGGCGGACGCATGTCATCACCGCTGCCTACTGCATCTTCTCCAGCTTTGGTTCGCTGGCTGCCTGAATCGTTTCCGCGGTATGGTTCTCTTTGGCGGCGTCCTCTTTGCGGCCCAGCGCGCGATACGCCTGGCCGAGCAGACTATGGGTCATATAATTGCCGGGATCCATTGCTTCCGCTCTTTCCAGGTACATCAGGGCAGTCGACGGGGATTGTTCGCGCAGCAAAACTTTGCCCAGCAGAATGAAGGGAGCAGTCACGTTGGGCTCCAGGATGACTGCCTGCTGCAGCGCCTGCAGAGCCTTCTGATACTCGCCCGCGCGGGAGTAGGCGTCCCCCAGCCGGTCGTAGATACCGCCTTCCAGCGGATTGATAGCACGCTCTTTTTCAAACTCAGCGATGGCGATATCCATGTGGTTTCCGGCCAGAGCGATTTCTCCCAGCAGGGAATGCGCGAGGGGTAGTTGCGGGTTCATCTCAATCGCCTTCTGGGCGAACTGCTGGGCGATCGGTACGTACTCCCGGCGGAACATCATGCGCGCCGCGAGAAGATAGGCGGATGCCGAATCAGGCGGAAAGCCATACTGAGCGGCAAGGGCGTGGCGGGCATCATCGAAACGGCGCGTGTCGAGGTAGCACAGCGCGAGCACGTAACTGGGATCGAAGCGCGTCTGGGCGGTCCAAGCCTGGGCTCCGGTGAGCAAGGGGATCGCGTCGTTAGGTCTGCCTAGGCGGAACAGCGTCAGGCCATCCATCTGCGCGGCTTCCGCATCGTGCGGGTCTTGAGCCAGAGCCGCGGCGAAAGCGGCGTCGGCATCGATCAAGCGGTTTAAAGCATACAGGGCTTTGCCTTGCGCAAGCTTAACGCCGGCAGGGACAGGGTGGGCGGCGGCGAGTACGTCGAGCCCCTTGAGTGCGCCAGCCGCGTCTCCTTTCTCGGTCATCTGTTGCAGTTGACTGAGAGGAGGGGGCGATGCCGGTTCGACTTTGGCAACTGGAGCCTGGGGTTGGGTAGTCTGTGCGCCGCAGTTGCCAAGAAGCGCGAAGCCTATCAGCGCAGCGTATTTCTTCTGCCATTTCATGAACGCCTTTCATTAGACCGATACAAATCGAAATGCGCAAGGGCCGCTACGACGCCCCAGGGGGAAAAGATCCACGCTAGCCCGGACTGCCTTTTGAAATTCTGCCGTGGTCTGTGAAGAAACGAAACCGCAGGTCCCTCCACTACGCTTCGCTCCGGTCGGGATGACAATTCTGATGCAGGGATCAAGTATTCCCCGGCGAAGCTGTTGCGGGCACAACAGAATTGTCATCCCGACCGAAGCGAAGCGTAGTGGAGGGACCTGCGGTTTCGTTTCCCCGGTACTCACACGCCTCTTTAGCCGCGAAGCCGGCAAAGTTCCTCCTTACAAACCCTTGACATTGTGATGACAGAGCACTGACACGCATCGCGGCGCTGATTGTTACGTTGGGAATGAAAGACAAGTAGCCCCTATGCGATCAATCATCTCCGCCCAGCTCAAGCAAACGTGGTTCTCGCGTTTCACTCTTGGGTTCCGCGTAACCGGTTGTCTGCTGTTGCTGTCTGCGCCTCTCTCATCCGCACAGAACGTTCCTATCGTTTCAGGCGCCCTGGGCTTTTTCGACAGCACAAACACCGGGGTCAATTTCTTTCAACCGGTGGCTGCCCCCGTGGTCGTTGCTCCGTTGGGTAGGCATTTTTTGGCGGAATCTCGATTCGACCTGCGCGGTTTCTATGAGCCGAAAAACGGCACCAGCGGACCCATACAGGGCAGCTTCTTTCGATCGACCCAATATCTCCAACTCGATTACCTGGCATCCGAAAAAATAACCCTTGTCGCTGGCCGCTTTCTGACCCCGTTCGGCACTTACAACGAACGCCTTACCGCCATCTGGATCCCGAAGTTCCAGGATGCTCCGCTCATCTTCCCCATTGGCACGCGCACCACTGGTTCAAGTAACGGCGTGATGGCCAGGGGTGTACTGCTCGCCAGGCCGCTTTTCCACATCGACTACATTGGCTATTTTTCTGCGTCCAGCAGCGTTCCCCAATTTCAAGCAGGGCGCGCGGCCGGCGATCGTATCGACGTGTATTTCCCGGGCAAGCGGGTCGAAATAGGAACATCCTATGGGCGATTCCTGCAGGGAACCCACAATAATTCAACCGGTGTCCACTTCTGGTGGCAACCGTATCGGTTTCCTTTAGAAGTGCGCTCCGAGTATGCCCACGGACAGCACGCGGAAGGCTACTGGATCGAGACTGCTTATCGCCTCTCGCAATGGAAAGGGCCTGATAGCCTGTTCGGTCGATTAGAGCCCGTTTTCCGGATGCAGCAAACTTTCCGCAATAGCCCAGGCCCGGGCGATGGTCTGCCCGCGGCCAATACCCAACAGGCTGATTTCGGCCTCGATTACCACTTCCCCCACGAAGTGCGCCTCAATACCAGCTATTCGCGGAAGTTTTCCTCGACCGGCAACGCGAATATCTGGGACGTATCGCTGACATATCGTTTCCTCTTTCCCATGTGGCGAGGTCACCAATGAACCATCATCGCTCAACCTGGAAACATCTCCCATTGCCTCTCCTCATCTTTTTGCTGGGAAGCTGGCTGGCCTGGGCGCAATCGGTCAAAACTCCCCAGGCGGGCACGAAGGCTACGGCTCAACATGCAACGGTTGTTACGAATCCGGGAGAGCGTGCGTTTCAGGCGAACTGTGGCCGTTGCCACAATCCGCCTGAGCAACTCTCGCCCCGCATCACCGGAACCGTGCTCCGCCACATGCGCGTGCGGGCTCTGCTTAGTCCTCAGGATGAACACGACATCTTGAAATACCTGGCTCCATAACAACAAGAGAAGAGAAAAGCTGATGAAACTCAATTCAACATTACGCATTTTGATCATTGCGCTGCTCGCCTTTCCCTTTGCCTGGCGGTTATCGCATGCCCAGGACCCGCCCCGCCGCATCGAGATAGTTGCGAAACGTTTCGAGTTCAGCCCCGCTGAGATCACGCTCAAGAAGGGACAACCCGTAATCCTGGCGCTGACCAGCAAGGACGTCCAACACGGTTTGAAACTCGACGCATTCAACCAGGTCGTCAAAGCCAACAAAGGCCAGACCAGCCAGGTCGAGTTCACTCCTACCGAGACAGGCACGTTTACAGCACAATGCGCGGTCTTTTGCGGTGCCGGGCACGGATCAATGAAGTTGATCGTGCACGTTACGGAGTAACTATGCGCCGGTGGCCCTATTTCTGCTTGCTGAGCTTGTCCTTGATGCTGGGCGGCTGCAAGGTAAGCCAGCCAAGTGGGTTGGAGCGCGCGGTCGTGGTTGCTGCCGAGCACGACATCACTGTAGGGAATCGATCGCAGAAGAACCCTTTGCCTTCTAATAAACAAACTCTGGCGGAGGGTAAGGAAGCCTTTGGTCATTATTGTGTCGCTTGTCACGGGCTCGATGGCCAGCTTACCGGCGTTCCATTTGCCGACCGTATGTCCCCGCCTATTCCGTTGTTGACTTCGCGGCAAACGCAGGAATACAGCGATGGGCAGTTGAAATGGATTATCGACAACGGGTTAGCGCCTTCGGGGATACCTGCTTCCAAAGGCACCCTCAGCGACGAAGAAATTTGGTCCATCGTCCACTACCTTCGTCATTTGCCGCCGGCGGGTAGCCTCGGCGAACCCGAAATGTACAACCACTAAGAAGAGCCGGAGACGATTATGAAATGGCGGCAACGCGCAAGTAGGAACGTGGTGGAGGCGGTGGTCGCGGCATTCCGTGATCCGGCCGAAGCGTCGTTGCGTCGTCTTTGGGCAATCAGGCCACATGAATGGAAACAGTCTTACCACTGGCTGGACTCGAGCGGAATGGCGCTCTACTTCCTCGACCAGCTTGAGTCTCTGCACCTCGAGTCCGTTCTCCCCGCGACAACGTTGTCGCGGCTGCGCGGCAATCTCGCTGACAACCGGGCAAGAAGTTCCGCCATGTTTGCGGAGTGGGCCTCACTTAATCAATCGTTTCAGGCGGCCGGCCTCTTGTACGCAAATCTCAAGGGATTCAGTCTTTCTCCTGAATCGTGCCCCCGGCCTGAATTGCGCTGCCAGCTCGACTTCGATTTTTTAGTCGATGGCGCTCAGTTGGGTCTGCATCGGAATCTTCTTGGTGAAACCGGGTATGAGTTGGTGGCGGCAACTCCCGATGTTTGGGAATTCAAAGCCGGATCGTCAGAGATGGTAAACGTCAAGGACCATTACAAAGTGAGACCGCAGCGCTCGGTGGAATTGCACTTCGCATCCTCTGCAGCTCCGCCGCACTTACCCTTTCGCGACCGGCGTTTGGAACGACTCGACAGTCGTTCCTGGGCGGGCCTTACCTTTCCCGCGCTCACGCCCGCCGATCAATTTATTGCCCAGGCACTGCATGTCTTCAAGCATCTTTGCAGTCCGTGCACACGCCTGTCCTGGCTGCTTGAGTATCAGCGCCACGTGAGCACTCGCAACCACGATCAGTCCTTCTGGAATGAGGTGCGCGCCCATGCGGGCACCCACCGCCACACATCGATCGCCATCGGCCTGACAACCCTGCTCTCGTCCCGGATCTTTGGCTGGGAAGCTCCCCCTCAGCTTGAGGAGTGGACTTCTCACCGTTTGCCTGCCGGCATCAGGCTTTGGGCCGACCAGTACGGAAGACAATCGATCCTGGCAGATTTTCCCGGAACGAAGCTCTACCTCCTTCTTGAGGAGGAGTTGAGAGGCAACGATCGGGCCTGGAAACAAACCAGGCGCACTACCCTTCTTCCCTTGCATCGCGCTCCACGGGTCTTAAGTACCAACGCCCAGGACAACGCGTGGAAGCGAATCCGTGGCGAGGCCTACCAGCTTCGCTTTGTTCTTTTCCGCCTTCGTTTCCACGTGGTCGAAGGAATGCACTACCTGATCGCAGCGTCGCGCTGGAAACGGCGGCGCGCGGCTTTGCGGGAACTTAATCCCGATCTGGTTGTTGATTAAACGGTGTCCATGAAAAATCGAACGACAACACGACTCAAAGACCGGTTATCGGCGGTCGTAATCCTTCTTGGGTTGTGCAGCAACGCTTTCGCACAGCAAGCTCCGCCGCCTGCTTCTTCTCCTTTGTCCCCCTCGACAGAGGCAAGCTCCGCAGACAGCGATTCCACCACCACCTCCGCTGCATCGCAGCAGCTCACCCCGCACGGCTCCCTGACGGCGATGCAGATCATTTCGATTCTGCAGCAGAAGCCGGAGTTGGTCCCGGAGCTCAAGCAGTTGGTGGCCGATCAATTGCAGCAGCAGGGGACCACGGTTCAAGCCGACTCCATCACCGACGAGATGCTCTTCAGCCAGATCTCGGCCAACCCTGCGTTGCGTGCCAGCATAACCATCTGGCTGCGCGCTCGCGGTTACGTTTCAGCGGATGATATGGATCGCTTGCTTGCCCAAGCGGCTTATGAAGATGACAATCAACAGTCCCTGCCCAGCTCGCCACTCGACAAGCTCAGCCTCACTGGCAGCGATCGCGCCCAAAGCGGATCAGCTTCTGCCATCGCCCAGCAAGCTCTGCCCGATGACGGCGCTCCCGTGGCACGCGCAAGAGCACTCACTCCGGCAACAGCGCGCTCGACCAGCAAGACCGAGAATAAGTCGCAGAGCATTACCGACGAACCCGAATCCCTGCATTTGCCGGCGCCATACAATTTACGTTCGTTACGTGACCTGTATACCCAGGTGCCTCCGGATAGCGTAAAGCTCAAACGCTTCGGCTCGGAGGTCTTCACCAATCGCGATCCGGTGACAGGCGGCGGCCTGGCAAACCCCACCACACCCGTCGATCTCCCTATCGGTCCCGACTATGTACTCGGGGCCGGCGACGGCCTCACCATTAATCTTTGGGGAGGTATCTCTCAAAGCTTTAACCGCGTCATCGACCGCGAAGGTAAAATCGCGCTCCCTGAAGCGGGGTCTTTGGTGGTAGCCGGGCTCACTCTTCAGCAAGCCCGATCGAACATCGAAAGCGCGCTTAAGCAGCAATACCACAATGCCCAGGTGGATGTGACCATTGGGCGGCTGCGTACCGTGCGGGTATATGTGGTGGGCGACGTGCAGCGTCCCGGTGCGTATGACGTCAGCTCACTCTCGACGCCCCTCAACGCCATCTACGAGGCGGGTGGTCCCACCAGCGTTGGCTCGCTTCGCATCGTGCGTCACTACCGTGGCCAGCAGCTGGTCCGCGAAGTCGACCTCTATGACTTTTTCCTTCGCGGCCAGCGTATGGATGACGAGCGCTTGCAAGCCGGCGACACACTGCTCATTCCGCCATCCGGCCCGCAAGTGGCCATTTTCGGCATGGTGAAGCGCCCGGCAATTTATGAACTCAAAGCAAGCGCAACGCTGAAGGATGTGCTCGATAACGCCGGCGGAGTTACCGTAGCGGCCGCGCTCAACCACATCACGATTGATCGTATCGATCCCAACAAGCAACGCGAGACGGTAACCCTGGAGTCCTCTGCCACAGACACGCCGCAGGCTACTCTGGCCCAGATCGCGTCCTTCGCGGTTAAGGATGGTGACCGCGTGCATGTGGCAGCGATCTTGCCTTATAGCGAGCGGGCCATCTATGTAGAGGGCCATGTAACCAGGCCAGGCAAGCTTCCTTACCGGGATGGCATGCAATTGACCGATGTCATTCATTCTTACCAGGACCTGCTGCCGGAGCCCGCGGCGAAAGGTGACATTGTGCGCCTGGTCGCCCCCGATTTTCATCCCGAGACCATTCCATTTGACCTGGCCGACGCACTGATCGGCAACACCAGCATTACTCTGCAGCCTTTCGACACCATCCGTATCCTCGGCCGGTACGAAGTGGATGCGCCCCAGGTGACGATCCGGGGCGAAGTCCTGCGGCCAGGCTCTTATGCACTGTCACAGGATATGACACCGATGAAGCTGGTCACCATGGCGGGTGGCTACAAACGCGACGCATTGCTCACCAATGCTGACCTGGCGAGCTACACCATCAAGAATGAGGAAAAGGTAATTACCGAGCGAACCGAAATTCCCATCGGGAGCGAAGTATTCTCGCACGCCTCTCTTAAGTCGGGTGACATCCTCACCATCCATCAGTTATCGGGATGGAATGATATCGGAGCCTCGGTCATTCTCGACGGTGAGGTCACTTACCCGGGCAGCTATGGACTGCAAGAGGGCGAGCACCTTAGTTCTGTGCTTCGCCGTGCCGGCGGACTGCGTGACACCGCCTATGCGGCCGGCGCCGTCCTGGCTCGCAATCAGGTGCGGGATTTAGAGGAGAAAACCAAGGTCCAACTCATTCATCAGATCGAGACTTCCTCGGCATCAGCGCGCCTGGCACCAAATCTCGGCGGCGGGCAGGATCAGGCCGCACTCCTCCAGGCGGCTACTCAGCAGCAGGCGGAGGTGCTTCAGCGTTTAAAGGCCGAACCGGCGAGCGGACGACTCGTCATCCATATCAGCGCAGACATCAATAGTTGGGCCGGCACTCCTGCCGACATCGAAATGCATACCGGCGATGTGTTGACCGTCCCCAAACGTCCCGGCTTCGTGTTGGTGAGCGGACAGGTCTATAACGCGTCCGCAATTACCTACGTGCCCGGTAAAGAGGCCAGCTGGTATCTCCGCCGTGCGGGCGGGACGAACGACATTGCCAACCGTGGGGAGATTTTTGTCATACGCGCCAACGGATCCGTGATCGGGAGACGATCCGGCGAATGGTACGGTTCAAAGGTTCTTTCGACTCGTCTCGATCCGGGCGATGTCATCGTAGTTCCGCAGAGGATCATCGGCGGATCGCTCTTCTGGAAAAATCTGCTCACCGTCGCCCAGATATCTTCCTCCATTGCTTTTACCGCCGCAGTAGCCGGGGTCTTTTAGGTTCTGTATGAGAAGTTCAACGATGCTCCTGCTGGTGCCGCTCATGATCGTGCAGTGCTATGCCCAGGCATTCGGCGACACACCAGATGGCCACGAAGATTGCGATTCCTCCAACATGGCATCCACGTATGTTCCGATTGAAAGCTGGGTTTATCCCGCGATTGAGAGGCTGGCGCTTGCCGGCTACATCCAGACTGAGTTTGCAGGCCTGCGTCCCTGGACGCGTATGGAAGTAGCGCGCCTGATCGGCGAAGCACAAGATCGACAAGGTGATCTCGACTCCCAGGAAGGCGTCGACGAGCAAATGAATTCACTGGTAAAAGCGTTGGCGCGCGAGTTTGCTGACGAGCTTCGCCAGCGGGATGGCGAGTGCAATCGCCAGGCCACGATTGATTCGATTTACTCGCGCAGTTCAGTGATCGCTGGTCCCCCGATCACGGATGGCTACCACTTCGCCCAGACTCTCGTGAATGATTACGGGCGGCCTTATGGCCAGGGCGAGAATCTCTACAGCGGCATCGCGGCGCGTGCGGCTTCCGGCTCCTTTGCGTCCTATGTGCGCTTCGATCTGCAAAGAACCGCGCCGGCGCCCATGGCTCCTGCGTCGGCGGATGCCGCCATCGCCGCTGCCGACTTTACCCCGCTTGCTGCCCAGGGGCCGGTGTCCGGCTTCACTCGCGGACGGCTGCTCGAAGGCTATGTCTCCTACGCGTTTCACGACAATCAATTCAGCTTTGGAAAGCAAGCGCTGTGGTGGGGCCCGTCCAAAGGAGGACCGCTGCTATTCAGCAACAATGCGGAGCCGATCACCATGTTCCGCTATGATCGCGTCTCGCCCATCGAGCTCCCGGGCTTTGGCCGATTCCTCGGCCCCATTCGGGCGCAGTTCTTTTTGGGGCGTCTCTCCGGTCAACAATTTACCCATGTGGTGAACCAAACGTTCGGCCAGCCAGGCGTCGCGCTCGGCAACCAGCCGTTTCTTAACGGCCAGAAATTTTCCTTTAAGCCCAGACCCGAACTGGAATTCAGCGTCTCTCGCACAACCATCTTCGCCGGTGCGGGAGCCGGCTTCACCACAGCCACCTTGTGGCGCAGCCTGTTTTCTTACAGCAATACCGCCGGTAAGACTGATCCAGGCGACCGGCGCTCCGATGTCGATATCCAATATACGATTCCCAAGCTCCACAATGTTCTCAAGGCCTATGTGGATACCTTCACCGACGATGAACCATTCCCTCTCAATTACCCCAAAGACAGCGCGTGGTCGCCGGGATTCTATCTCGCCCGCTTGCCCCATCTCCCGCATATGGATTTCCGCGCCGAAGGGTACCTTACTCCGAAGCGAATCCTCTTCCCAGGGTTCTATTACTTCAACGTCCATTACCTGAGTGGCTATACCAACCAACGCCAGCTCCTCGGCAGTTGGATTGGGCGCGAGTCGAATGGATATCAGCTATGGAGCAATTGGTGGCTCTCCCCTCGCAGTAGCGTACAGGTCAGTGCTCGCCATCAAAGCGCCAGTTCTGAGTTTCTGCGCGGCGGAGATCTTCGTGATCTCAGCATCAGCGCAGACCTTGCACTGAGCCCGCACTGGCAGCTCAGTGCAGCCGCACAACAGGAACGCTGGAGGTTCCCTCTCTTTTCTGCAGCGCCGCACAGTAATGTCACCACGACGATCCAGCTCTCCTATCACCCGAAAGCAGGAGGACTCTAATGGCCACAGCTGAGATCATGGCGACCCATACGCAAACCATGCCGAATTGGGTCAGAAACAGCACTCTGCTTTGGGATCATCGACGCCTGCTGCTGAGAGTGGCCGGGATAACTCTTGTACTGAGCGCCGCCATCGCCTTCCTCATTCCCAAGCGTTACGAGTCCGTAGCACGTCTCATGCCTCCGGAACAGTCCTCTTCAGGTGCTGCCATGCTCGCCGCGTTGGCCGGCCATTCGCTGGGAGGATTGGGTGGATTGGGTAACCTGGCCGGTCTGTTGGGAGGGAGAACATCGAGTGCCTTGTTTATCGATCTTCTCCACAGCCGCACCATCAGCGACCACATCATCGACCGCTTTAACCTGCAGCATGTTTACAAAAAGCGCTATCGCATCGACACGGTCAAATACCTCGCGCACCATACGACGGTGGTTGACGACAAAAAAAGCGGAGTCATCACGGTTACGTTTAACGATACTGACCCGCGGCGTGCGCAGGCCATCGCGCAGGCTTATCTTGACGAGTTGAATAGCCTCTTGACACACGCCAACACCTCATCCGCACGCCGGGAACGTGAATTTATCGAGAAACGGCTGGTGAACGTGCAGGCCGAACTGCAGGCGGCAGAGAAAGCACTCGGTCAGTTCTCCAGCAATAACGTGACCTTTGACATCAAGGAGCAGACCCACGCGATGGTTGACGCGGCGGCGAAGCTGCAGGGCGAGCTGATCGTTGGCCAGTCAGAACTCGATTCGCTGCAGCAAATCTATGGGGATGGGAATGTACGCGTGCGCGCTGCCCGCGCCCGCATCGGAGTGTTGAAGAGCGAACTCACCAAGATGAGCGGTAGCTCTTCCGACGAGCCCAGCGGAGATAGTTCGGAGCTGTACCCGTCCCTGCGGCAAATCCCTAAGCTCGCGGTTCCTTATGCCGACCTCTACCGCCGCGTTCGCATTCAGGAAACCGTTTTCGAATTGCTTTCCCAGCAATATGAGATGTCGCGTATCGAGGAAGCGAAAGACACTCCGGTGGTCGCGGTGTTCGATCAGCCGCTGGTTGCGGAGAAAAAGTCTTTTCCGCCACGTTTGCTGATCATCCTGATCGTCACTGCGTTTGCCGTCATGACAACGTCGTTCTACATCGTTCTGAGCGCTATGTGGCAGCAGGTGAGCCCGGGCGATCCAAGGAAAATGCTGGCCCACGAAATCAGCCAGAATTTAAGCAGGCAGTTGGAACGGCGCCTTCGCCGAAGGGTTGGTGCGGAATGAGAAATCATCTCTCAAACGCAGCCTACGGTGTACTCGATTACGCGGCCTATCCGATTGCCATGCTGGCCTCCGCTCCAACGCTGTTGAAGCATCTGGGCGTCGCGCAGTACGGCATTTGGATCGTGACGACGGCCGCGCTGAACACCGGCAGCATCATCGCTTCGGGCTTTGGGGACGCCAACATCCAGTACATCTCAAGTGCCCGGAGCTATGGCGATTCTGGTGTCCTGTTACGGGCGGTTCGCAGCATGTTGGGCATCAACCTCCTGCTGGGGGTCGCGCTCGCGGTTATCTCTTGGATGCTGGTACCGCTTGCTGCCAGGCATGTAGCAGGCTCTGCGACCAGCCTCGAAGCCGCCTGCCTGCTGTCACTGCGTATAGCCAGCGCTCTCATGCTGGTGCGGGCAATCGAGAGCGTTTGCGTCAGCACCCAAAGAGCGTTCGAACGATATGGTGCTGCGGTTCGCATCAGTCTTTTCGCCCGCGTGATCACCGTGGCAGCGGCCGTGCTGCTCAGCGTGCGCGGATTCGGCGTCGCCGCCATTATGGTGGCCACCGCTTGCTTCATGGTTCTATCGACTGCTGCCCAGCTTTTCCGGCTGAAGCATTACCTGGGAGCGTCGTCCCTCCTGCCTTCGTTCGATCGTCAAGCCACATCTGCCCTGTTTAGCTTTGGCGCATTCAGCTGGCTACTCGCCGTCTCGAGTGTCGTTTTCACTCAGGCTGACCGGCTTCTGCTGGGCGTATCGTTGGGGGCAACTACGGTTACGGCCTATGCGTTGTGTGTGCAAATGGCGCAGCCTGTTTATGGCATCGCGTCTTCCGGCCTGCATTTTCTGTTTCCTTACCTGTCCGCGCGAAGTGCAATCGCAGAGCCGGCCGCAATCAGGAAGGCTGTCCTGGCAGCGTTCGCTGTCAACCTTCTGATCGTGGCAGCAGGAACCGGGATCCTGCTGGTCTATGGCCCCGTCGCGCTCTACGCATGGGTTGGCCGATCGGTTGCTCAAAGTGCGGTCAGCATCCTCACCCCGATCGTCTGCAGCTTCGCGCTGCTGGGGCTGAGTGTCACCGGCTATTACTCATTGCTGGCGCTTGGCCATATTCATATGGTCACTGCGCTCAATCTTTCCGGCGGCTCGATCATGCTGCTCCTCATGGTCTGGCTGCTACAGTTGCAGGGCGTTCACGGAATCGCGATGGCACGTCTATCCTACGGGCTCATCGCTTTGCTGATGTACGTCCCGCTGGCCCGTGTGCTGGGGGGCGCACGGGCGCCATCTTTATCGTCCTCAGGCATTCACCCAGTCTGCGAGGACGTATGAGCACCAGCGCCACAATCGTCAGGCTCCAAACCGCTGCTCAGCCTGGCAGCATTATGGCTGCGGCTGTAGGGTTTTATTTTGCCTTTCGGTACGGCACCGAATACTTATTCTTTCAATCAGACCCGCGTACCGGCGCCGCATTCAGTGTTGCGCTGAACATCCTGGTTTTTGCGGTGGTCTTGTTCCACTCACTCGGGACTGCGCCCAATACTTTGCGTGCCACCGTGCGAGTACCTGCCTTCCGGGCGGTCATCGCCTTTCTGCTGGTCGCACTTTCAAGTTTAGTGTGGAGCGCAACCGTCTCGGTCGGCGTCGCCTTTGCTTATTGGTGCGGGGTGGCCGCAGACGTGGGCATGGTCGTGTTGTTGCTGCGCAACGGAACGGCGCGGCCCATTTCGGCCTCACTCATGAAGGGATATGTGTGGGGAGCCATCCTCATTGCGGTGATTACCTGGCTATCGCCAACCATGCAGGACTTGCGCCCCGGCAATGACGACTTCTTCAGCCCCAATGCGATCGCCCTGATCTGCGCTTTCGGTGTCTTCATGGCCCAGTATCTCAGCCGTTCGCATCGGCCGTGGAATGTTGCTGCCGTTTTTCTCTCCATCACTCTGTTACGGACTTTCAGTAAGACGACCATCGTTGCGTTTATCGCAGGTGAGGCTCTGCTGCTTATTCGCGATTCTGCAATCACCCGCCGTAAGCTGCTCGCGATCGTGGTTAGTTCCGGCTTGGTAGTCGCAGCATTCTGGAAGTTGATTGAAGCCTATTTCGAGGTCTATACCACTACCGGCAACGAGGCCGAGACCCTGACGGGACGAGTCGGCATCTGGGACTACGTTTGGGAAAGCTCGCTCG
>Ga0302180_10000480_pt1 | contig 32859 bp, 22 predicted proteins | sample I_Palsa_E3_2_FD_200575 | JGI IMG/M metagenome (GOLD analysis project Ga0302180, IMG submission 200575) | Peat permafrost microbial communities from Stordalen Mire near Abisko, Sweden - I_Palsa_E3_2 | ecosystem: Environmental > Terrestrial > Soil > Palsa > Peat permafrost | place: Sweden...
AAGCAGTGCACTGCGAGTGCGGGATGGAAGCCGCATCAACGGGCGATTGGAAATCGCAAATCGGAAACCCTAGAGAGATCGTCCGGCTGCCGCGCCTGAGGCCCATGCCCACTGGAAATTGAACCCGCCTAGATGGCCGGTCACGTCCACTACTTCGCCAATGAAGAATAATCCCCGAACCTTTCTGCTTTCCATCGTCTTGGCCGAAAGTTCGTCGGTGTCGATGCCACCGGCTGTTACTTCAGCTTTCTCATAGCCTTCTGTTTCCGCTGGCGTGACGGCCCAAGCGTGAAGATGTTTCTCCAGGTCCGCGAGCGCATGATTCGTCCAGGCAGTTGGGGCGTGAAAATCCAGCCAGCGATCGGAGAAACGATGAGGCAGGAACTTCCGTAATTCGGCGCGAAGAGTGTTTAGATTTCGTGGTGTCTTTGCATCGCGAAATGCGGCGGCAACCTCGCCTCCGGAAACAAGATCGATCAGGACCGGCTGGGACTTTTTCCAGTATGACGAAATCTGCAGGATTGCGGGGCCGCTCAGCCCGCGATGAGTGATCAGCATCTTTTCGCGAAAGTGCTGACTGCCGCACGACGCAGTTATCTCCGCCGAAACGCCTGCCAGGTCACAGTAGCGGGAACGATCCTCCGTGTTCAAGGTCAGCGGCACGAGCCCCGGCCAAGGCTCGCGGATGGCGAGGCCGAACTGCCGAGCCAGGTCGTAGCCAAATGGCGTCGCGCCAATCTTCGGAATTGAAAGGCCGCCGGTTGCAACCACCAGCGCTGGTGCCCGAAAGTCTGCATCCAACGATCGGACGACGAACTCCGTCGCTTTGTCCACCTCCTGAATCTTCGTGTTCAAGAAAATGCTCACTCCTGCATGCCGGCATTCGGCCTCAAGCATGCCGAGGATGTCGCGGGCGGAGCGGTCGCAGAAAAGTTGTCCCAGAGTCTTCTCGTGGTAGGGGATGCCGTGTTTCTCGACTAGCGCGACGAAATCCGTGGGCGTGTAGCGTGCCAGCGCTGACTTAGCAAAGTGCGGATTCGAGGAAAGAAAGTTCTCCGGCTGGCAGTGAAGGTTGGTAAAGTTGCAGCGCCCGCCGCCGGAGATCAGAATCTTCTTCCCCAGACTGTCGGCACGTTCGAGCACGGCAATGTGCCGGCCGCGCTTGCCGGCTTCGATGGCGCACATCAGTCCCGCTGCGCCGCCACCGAGAATTAGAGCATCGAAGGAATGGGTCATGAATCGATAGTCATTGACTCGACAATCGGACGCTCACATGTAAAACAGGCTCAGGCGCGGCAAGCCGTATTTTTCCAGGAGGCGCTTGTGGACGTACTGTTTCTGCAGTTGCTCGATCTGTGCCGCCGCCATCTTGCGGCGGTAGGGGGCCAGTTCGCGATCGGCCTGCGCCCGAACGTCTACGATTTCTTCGTCTGGCGTCGCGGCGAGCAGCGCGGCAAAAAGTTTTTCTTCCAGCACAGTGAGGTGGCGCTCTAAGTCTTCCAGTCTTGCTTTGCTGCTTTCAGCTTCCTGCGCCAGTTTGCGGAGAGTGGAAGCGGAGTGCGCAGCAACGGCATCAACCGAGATTCCGGCGCGCCGCGGCAGCTTCGCCGCTGCGAGAAGTTCGGCATTACGCCGCAGGAAGGCGGCGATCATTCCCGGTTCAAAGCCTTGACCAGCGCCTGATTCGGGCGACTGAGCTACCGCAGTGCCCACCGCCGCTTCTTTCATATCCTCCGCCGCGGCCAGCACTTCCTGAGAGCAATAGGCGAGGCTGTTCACCTTCTTGGTCTTCGTGGGACGCTGGGCATAGCGATCAAAGGCGGCGTCGATTCCGCGCAACGCCGCTTCGAGTGGAATGCCGGCGTCCTTCCAGGTTTCGATCAGCGCCCAGTCCAGCGTGGTGAGCAGCAACCCTCCGCCGCGGCGGCGTAGATATTGCTCTTCAATTTCGGTGAAGTAGTTGAAATAATTTTCCACAGCAGCTCAGCGGGTGGAACGAGTAGTGGAAGCCGTGCGCTCGCCATTGGTTGTTTTAGAGGATGTCTTGGACATCTTCTGCGCGGCCTTGGGACCGGCGCCCGGCCGCGCCGCCACATTGCGCTCCCAAATAATGCGCAGGCCTTCAAGGGTTAGAAAATCATCCACGGTCTTGATGTACTTCGATCCCGTACCGATCATCGGACCAAGCCCGCCGGTCGCGATCACCTTCGTTTCTTTGCCCAATTCCTCCAACAGCAATTCGAGAATGCCATCCACCAGCCCGAGATAGCCGTAATACAGGCCTGATTGCAGACTGCCCACGGTATTCGTGCCAATCACGCGCTCTGGCTTCCGAATCTCCACCCGCGGGAGCCGCGCCGTGCGCTGAAAAAGTGCGTCGGCCGAAATGCCGATGCCGGGGCTAATCACTCCGCCTAGATACTCGCCCTTCGTGGAAACGCAATCGAAGGTAGTAGCAGTGCCGAAGTCGACAATCACGCATGGTCCGCCGTACTTTTCAAATGCGGCGACGGCATTCACAATGCGGTCCGCGCCGACTTCCGCGGGATTGTCATAGTGCACCGGCATGCCGGTTTTTACGCCAGGCTCGATCAACAGCGGTTTGCGGTTGAAATAGCGCTCACACACCTGACGCAGCACGGGATCGAGCGGCGGCACCACCGATGAAATTACGATGCCGCGAATTTCCGACGCTTCCAGGCTGGCCATCGAAAATAAATTGCGGAACAACACGCCATACTCGTCCACAGTGCTGCCCTGGCGGGTTGCAACCCGCCAGTTGGCTACGAGCCGTTCGTAGCGCGGAGCAGCGTCGGCGTCTCCGTCGGGCAGAACTTTCGCAACCCGGGCGAAGACTCCCAGCACCGTATTCGTGTTGCCGACATCGAGAACAAAAAGCATATCGTCCGCCGAGGATAGGCTCAACATTCGGCATTCAGCCATTTCGGTTTTATATTGGCTGAAAGCGAAGCACCGAATGCTGTCTCATCGCTCTCTCACCGTCCCGCTCAAAACTGTCTGCAGTCCATCCGCAGTCCGCACCTGCAGAAATCCACGCTCATCCAGGCCCTCTGTCGTTCCTTCGACTCTCGACCCATTTTCCTCGACGCGAACCTGCTTCCCTCGCACCCACGACGACTGATCCGCAAATCGCCGCAGGATCGACTGACGAGCGTCCGTATGTTCGACCAGCAGACGATATTCCCGATCGAGCGATTTTAGCAAAGCCGCGCCCAACTCCACTCGCGACCACTCGCTGCCGGTTACCATGCGCAGCGACGTGGCCTCGGCCTCGAGTTCTTTCGGAAAGCTCCCCTGGTTCACGTTGATCCCAATTCCCACGACGACGTAGCGGACCCGCGTGGCTTCGGCGTTCATCTCGGTGAGAATGCCGCACACTTTCTTGCCCGCGACCAGCACATCGTTGGGCCACTTCAAGTCGGCGCCAACGCGCGAGTCGACCTGTTCGATTGCGGCACGCACCGCCAAACCCGCCGCCAAAGCCATCACCAGCACCTCCGACGGCGACAACGCCGGCCGCAGCACCACCGAACAGTAAATTCCCGCCGAGCGCGCCGACTGCCAGGAGTGCGCGCCGCGCCCGCGGCCCGCGCTCTGCTCTTCGGCCAAAAACACGCTGCCCTGTGGAGCGCCCTCCGCGGCAGCCGCCATGGCCGCCGTGTTGGTTGAGCCAATCTTGTAGAAGTGACGAAGCTGACCTTCGAATATGGTGCCGTGAAGCAACGGGCCAAGAATTTCAGGCAGCAAGAGATCCGGAACCGCCTTTAGCCGATATCCCGTCGCCGGATGCCCCGCCACATCCACGCCCAGCCCGCGCAATTGCTGGATCAGCCGCCAAACTTCCGAGCGGTTCGACGAAATCTCCTGCGCGATTTTCGTGCCGCTCACTACGAGTGTCGCGTGCTCCATTAACAAGCGCACGATGCGGCCCAGACGAACGTCGGAAGATTGTTCGAGTGGCGCGGGCGCCCTGGCCCGCGAAAGCCGGATGCCCCGAATTGTCCCTGTCTTCTTGATGCCGGAATTATGCGCGAGCGGATGGAAAAGCACAAACAAGGCATGCGGCCTCGCGGCATCACACGATGCGCAGTGTTTGTGAACGATACCACGCCGCACGCATCCTCTGGCCCGCCGAGAACGGGACACAGGTTTGCGTAAGCCATCCGACTACTACTCCCGAGCCCAATGCTCGCCGCTTTCCCTTCTCCCTGTGGTTTTTCTGCCACTTTCTCGGCCCATCCCCCAACCCAATTCATCTCAACCACTTGCCGCCCGCCAACTATAGCTTTGAGGTTGTTTTCCGAGATTTCCGAGATTTCCACAGCGTTCCGGTAAAAACGCTTATATGTTCCGGTCGGAACATTAGAGCGCCTACCGCCTCTGCAACTGATCAAGCGTAGCCAGAACTTCTTCGCTGTGCCGTGCGGGATCGACGCTGGTATAGGCCTTGGCAACTCTCCCGCTGGGATCGATGAGGAAGGTATGGCGCGCGGCAAATTTCACCACTCCAAGGTTGGTAAGCGAGCCGTACGCATGGCTCACCTTGCCGTCGCTGTCAGCCAGCAGCTTGAAGTTCAGTCCTTCCCTGGCGCAGAACTTCTTGTGCGAGTCCACGCTGTCCACGCTCACGCCCAGAATTACGGCGTGGCGCTCGGCGTACTTGGATTGATCGGTCTGGAAGTTGTGCGCTTCGCGTGTACAACCGGGAGTCTGATCCTTGGGATAAAAATAGAGGACGACCCAACTCCCGCGGTAATCCTTCAAGCTGACGGAAGCCGTTTCCTGCGAGGCCAGAGTGAAGTCGGGTGCAGTGCTGCCAGGCGTGGGAGCGGCAGCGCGCGAACCCGAGAACAAGCGTGGAACCAGGAATATGATGATCACAACCACCACCACAAGCAGCGTGATTCGCAACATTGAGCATCTCCCGATGGCGACTCGCATAAAATCCAGGCGGACTGCGGTCACATCTCCGACGTTTGGCATTGTAGAACGTTTGGGCATGGCCTTCGTCCAGCAAAATTCCGCGCAATTGCATATCATGGAATGTTCCGCACAATCAGACGGAGACATCAGACGTGGCTCAGACGGAAACTGACGGTCAGGAAGTACTCGAAACACGCGAGTGGGTTGATTCACTTGACTACGTGCTGTCCAGCGGAGGCCCGGTTCGCGCGGGGCGGCTGCTGCAACAACTGGCACTGCACGCGCGGCACGCCGCGGGAGTGAACCTTCCTTTTTCGGCGACCACTCCTTACCAGAACACAATTCCAGCTTCGCAACAGGCGCCGTTCCCGGGCAGCCAGGAGATGGAACGCCGCATCAAGAGCCTGGTCCGCTGGAACGCGCTGGCCATGGTGGTGCGCGCCAATAAGATTCAGGAAGGCATTGGCGGCCACATCTCGACCTTCGCCTCCGCGGCCACGTTGTACGAGGTTGCCTTCAACCATTTTTTTCAGGCGCAAACGGAGAGCGGCGACCGCGACTTTGTTTATTTTCAGGGCCACGCCGCGCCCGGAATCTATGCTCGCGCCTATCTCGAGGGCCGCATCCCGAAAGAGAAGCTGGAAAACTTCCGCCGCGAGCTGAAGCCCGGCGGCGGACTGAGTTCGTATCCCCACCCGTGGCTGATGCCTAATTTCTGGGAGTTTCCCACGGTTTCGATGGGATTGGGACCGATTCAGGCAATCTATCACGCACGCTTCATCCGCTATCTCGAGAATCGCGGCCTGAAACCATCGAGCGGCGGCAAGGTGTGGGCGTTCCTGGGCGACGGCGAGATGGACGAACCGGAATCTCTAGGATCCATCACTCTGGCCTCGCGCGAGAATCTGGACAACTTGATTTTCGTGGTGAACTGCAACCTGCAGCGTCTCGACGGACCGGTCCGCGGCAACGGAAAAATCATTCAGGAGCTCGAAGCCATCTTCCGCGGTGCAGGATGGAACGTAATCAAGTGCATTTGGGGCTCGGATTGGGACGCTTTGATTCGCGCGGACCGCGACGGACTGCTGGTGAGGCGACTCGGAGAAATCAGCGACGGCCAATATCAGAAATATTTTGTCGAGAGCGGAGCCTACTTCCGCCAGAACCTGTTCGGCACGGACCCGCGGCTCTTGAAAATGGTGGAGCACCTTTCCGATGAGCAACTGGCCCGCATGCGCCTCGGTGGCCACGATCCCATCAAGGTGCATGCCGCATACCGGGCCGCGGTCGATCACATCGGCTCTCCCACGATCATCCTGGCCAAGACCATCAAGGGTTATGGCCTCGGCGAAGCGGGCGAAGGCAAGAACATCACGCACCAGCAGAAGAAGTTAAATGAAGAAGAGTTGGAGATGTTCCGTTCGCGCTTTGGAATTCCCATTCCAGACGACGAACTGCACAACGCGCCGTTCTACCGGCCCTCCGACGACAGCGCTGAAATCAAGTACATGCAGGCCCGGCGGCAACAGCTCGGCGGGTACATGCCGCAACGCAAAGTGCGCGCCACTCCGCTGAAATCCGTGCCCGAGTCGTATTTTGAGGAGTTCTACAAAGGAACCGAAGGGCGCGAAGCTTCCACCACCATGGTTTTCGTGCGGCTACTGGCGAAACTCCTGCGCGATCCGGAGTTGGGCAAACTGATTGTGCCCATCATTCCCGATGAAGCTCGCACCTTTGGTATGGAAGCCTTGTTCCGCCAGGTCGGCATCTACTCCAGTGTTGGACAGCTCTACGAGCCCGTCGATATGGACACGCTTCTTTATTACAAGGAAGTGAAAAACGGACAGATTCTCGAGGAAGGGATCACCGAAGCCGGGTCGATGTGCTCGTTTATCGCAGCGGGAACGGCCTATGCCAACCATGGCATCAACACCATTCCCTTCTTTATTTATTACTCGATGTTCGGCTTCCAGCGCATCGGCGATCTGATCTGGGCTGCGGCGGATATGCGCTGCCGCGGATTTCTTGTCGGCGGAACGGCGGGACGCACCACCCTCGCCGGCGAAGGCTTGCAGCATCAGGATGGCCACAGCCACGTTCTCGCTCTGCCGGTTCCGAATTTGCTGGCCTACGATCCCGCGTTCGCCTATGAGATTGCCATCATCATCCAGGATGGCATCAGGCGCATGTATGTCGATCAGGAATCGATTTTCTACTACCTCACGGTGACCAACGAACCGCTTCCCATGCCCGAAATGCCGAAAGACGGGAACATCCGCGAGGGCGTGTTGCGCGGCCTTTACCGCTTTAAGACGGCCGATGCGCCACAGGCCAAGCTGCGCGTCCAACTGCTCGGCAGCGGGACCATCATGTACCAGGTGTTGAAGGCGCAGACGATCCTCAAAGAGAAATACGGAGTTGCCGCGGATGTGTGGAGCGTAACCAGCTACAAAGAACTCTACCGCGACGCCAACGACTGTGAACGCTGGAACATGCTGCACCCCGGCGAATCGCCGAAAGTTCCATTCGTCACGGAGACTCTGGATGAAGCGCCCGGGCCGTTCATCGCCGCATCTGATTACATGAAGGTGCTGCCCGAATCCCTGGCGAAGTGGGTGCCCGGACAACTTGTTTCGTTGGGAACCGACGGCTTTGGCCGCAGCGAGAGCCGCGCCGCGCTGCGCGATTTCTTCGAGGTGGACGCGAAGCACATTGTGCTGGCTGCCTTAGTCGCGCTGCTGCGGGAAAAGAAAGTCAGCCCCGACGTGGTGAAGAAGGCAATCCACGAACTCGGGATCGACTCGGAAAAACTGAACCCGGCCATAAGTTGAACACTGCGTCGCGAACAAGTTTCGAATAAATAAGGAATGGAATCAGTGATCGAATTCAAACTCCCCGCCCTCGGCGAAAACATTGAACAGGGTGATCTGGTGCGCCTGATGATCGCGCCCGGCGCGACTGTCAGCGAGGGCCAAGCGGTCATGGAACTCGAAACCGATAAGGCGGTCGTCGAAGTGCCTTCCTCAGTGAGCGGCAAGGTCCAGGAGATCCGAGTTAAGGAAGGCGACAAGATCAAAGTGGGCCAGGTGATTTTCACCGTGGAGAGCAATGGCGCCTCTGCGGCGGCGACCAAGCCGGCGAGCCAGGCTGAGCCGTCACCGAAAAGCGCGCCGGCACAAAGCACGGCTCAGCGGCCATCCAGCAACGAGGCAGCGGCCAATGCAAAACCGCAGCCGGCTTCTCCATCACAGCTTCCACCTCAGCCAGCGCCTGCGACCGCTGCAGCAGCCACCGAATTCCGCCTTCAGGAACTCGGAGAAAATATCTCGCAAGGCGATCTGGTTCGCTTAATGGTCACCCCCGGCGCGAAAGTCTCGGAAGGCCAGCCCGTCATGGAACTGGAAACCGACAAGGCAGTGATTGAAGTACCTTCGTCGGTGAGCGGAATCGTAAATGAGCTGAAGGTTAAAGAAGGCGAGAAGATCAAAGTCGGGCAGGTGATTTTCACCCTGCAAGGCGCGGCGCCCTCGCAGCCTGAAACGACACGCCCGCAAAACCGTCCCGTGGAGCACGTCTCCGGCCAGCATGGCGCGCGCCTCGCATTTCAGGCCGCGATTCGCGCGGAGGGCAAAACCGAAGAGCAGGCGCTGCCCCCCGACCAGCCGCAGCCGCGTCCCGCCGCATTCTCCATGCCGCTGCAACTGGGCAAGGTCGCCGGAACCGAGCACCGCACAGCGGTTCCCGCGGCTCCGCACACGCGCCGCCTAGCTCGCGAGATCGGCGTCGATATCTACGAAGTCAAGGGCACCGGCCCGGGCGGGCGCATCATCGAAGACGATGTCAAAGCCCACGCCAAAGCCGCGTTCGCCTCCCTGGCAACCGCCGCGCAGGCCCCGCCGCGCGCCGGCCATTTCATCGCACCTAAGCTTCCCGACTTCGCGAAATGGGGAAAGATCGAGCGCGTTTCCATGCGCGGCGTTCGCCGCAAGACCGCGGAACATCTCGCCGAATCCTGGAACACGATCCCTCACGTCACCCAGCACGACCGCGCCGACATCACGGAACTCGAACATCTGCGCGCCCGTTTCGCCCCCAAGGCCGAGCAAGCCGGCGGCAAAATGACCGTGACTGCGATCGCCTTGAAAGTTTGCGCCGCCGCGCTCAAAGTCTTCCCCCAATTCAACGCCACCATCGACATGGAGAAAGAAGAAATTATCTACAAGCAATACATCAGCATCGGCGTCGCGGCCGATACGGATCGCGGCTTGCTGGTTCCCGTGATCCGCGACGTGGACAAGAAGAACATCGTCGAGCTGGCGGTCGAGCTGTCGCAGTTGTCACAGAAAGCGCGGGACAAGAAAATCACGTTGGCCGACATGGAAGGCGGCACTTTCACCATCACCAACCTCGGCGGCATCGGCGGCACGGCATTTACGCCGATCGTGAACCATCCCGAGGTCGCCATTCTCGGACTTTCGCGTTCGCGCATGGAGCCGGAATGGATCGGTGGAAAGTTCGAGCCGCGGCTCATCCTGCCACTCTCGCTCTCCTACGATCATCGCCTCATTGACGGCGCCGACGCCGCGCGCTTTCTGCGCTGGGTCGCGGAGGCCTTCGAGCAGCCTTTCCTGCTTTCCGTGCAAGGGTAGCCAAGCTGTCGCATATATCTAGGGGATAATCCACAAAGAAAGCCACTGCATGAACGAAGCTCTCAGCCAAGACGGAACTTCCGAGGTGACACAAAAGCTTCGCATCGCCGTAGTCGGCGCCGGTCCCGGCGGCTACGCGGCCGCATTCCTCGCCGCCGACCTCGGCATGCAAGTAACGCTGATCGATCCCGAAGCGAATCCCGGCGGTGTGTGTCTCTACCGCGGCTGCATTCCTTCGAAAGCGCTGTTGCACGTGGCCAAGCTGATTGAAGAATCCCAGCAAGCCAAGAACTGGGGCATTGATTTTCCGAAGCCGAAGATCGATCTGGCGCGGTTGCGCGGCTGGAAAGAGAGTGTCGTCAAAAAACTTACCGGAGGTCTGGGACAACTCTCCAAGCAGCGCCATGTGGAATACATTCAGGGGCGCGCGGCGTTTGAGAATTCCACGACGTTGCGGATCAAGAAGGCAGATGCTTCCGAATCGGTTCTCACTTTCGATCGAATCATTCTTGCGACGGGCTCCCGTCCTGCGATCGTTCCGGCGTTCAAGCTCGATTCACCGCGACTGATGGATTCTACCGGCGCGCTTGATCTCGAGGACATCTCCGGCAGCCTTCTGGTGGTGGGCGGCGGGTACATCGGACTCGAGCTCGGCTCCGTATACGCGGCGCTCGGCACTCGCGTCACCGTCGTCGAAATGCTTCCCGGGCTGCTTCCCGGCGCCGATCGCGATCTGGTTCTCCCCCTCCACAAGCGGCTCGAAAAAATGTTTGAAGCGATTCTGTTGAACACCACGGTCGCTTCGCTCAAAGAAGATGGCACGGGAATTCGGGCAACTTTCGAAGGCGCGGCAGTGCCAGAAAAAGATCGCGAACAAATTTTTGACCGCGTGCTGATTTCCGTGGGGCGCAAACCGAATTCGGAAATCCCTGGACTTGATAAGACGCAGGTGCACGTCAACCCGCGTGGCTTCATCGAGGTGAACAAGCAACTGCAAACCGCCGATCCTTCGATCTACGCCATCGGCGACGTGGTGGGCGAGCCCATGCTGGCGCACAAAGCCTCGCACGAAGGTCGCGTCGCGGTCGAAGCCATCGCCGGACACAAGGTCGCCTTCGAACCCAACGCGATTCCAGCCGTCGTGTTCACCGACCCTGAAGTCGCCTGGTGCGGCCTCACCGAAACTCAGGCAGAAAAAGAGACCCGCGAAATCAAGGTTGCGAAATTCCCCTGGGCGGCATCCGGACGCGCCGTTACGCTCGACCGTCCCGAAGGCATGACCAAATTGCTCATCGACCCGCAGACGGAACGCGTCCTTGGGGTCGGAATCGTTGGCACCGGCGCCGGCGAACTGATCGCCGAGGGCGTTCTCGCCATCGAAATGGCCGCGCTTGCCAGCGATGTCGCTATGACCATCCATCCGCATCCCACGCTTTCCGAGACTGTGATGGAGTCGGCTGAAGTTTTTTTCGGCACCAGCACGCACGTGTTCCGCCCCAAGCGCGGGTGATCTGGGTTTCACAGCCAACTAATTTCGATAGAATGAACTCTCACTTACCCGGTCGCCTGCGCACGCCCGGCGGTCCGCATAAGCCGACGCGGAAACAAGACCATGTCCACTTTTTTCAAACGATTCGCTTTTCTTGCTCTTAGTCTTGTGGTCTGTCGGCCGCTCTCCGCGCAGAGCCCGCTCAGCCAGCTCCTGCAATCCACCACCGCGCCCGAGAGCGCTTCCTCCAAAACCCCGGCCGACCCGTTGGGGCGCGACACCCCGTATGGAACGGTATCCGGATTTCTGCAAGCAGCCCAATCGGGCAACTACGGCATCGCCGCGCAATTTCTGCAGATGAGCCTCTCCCGGCGCCAGACCGAAGGCGAGACTGTTGCGGCGAATCTGAAAGAGGTGATGGACCGGGCGTATTCCGGCACCCTCGGGAGCAAGCAGCCGGAAGGCGCACTGCAGGAAGGCGTTCCGCCGGGCCGGCAGCGGCTGGGAACCATGTCCTCCGGCGATGCGGAAGCGGATCTGGAACTGATTCGAGTTTCCGATCCCAACGTCGGCAAAATTTGGCTCATTTCTTCCGGCACTCTGGCGAGGCTTCCTGAACTCTACGATCAGGTCGGCGCTCGGAAAGTAGAAACGCGGCTCCCCCAATGGGTCGTGAAACATCAGTTGGCTGGCATGCCACTGTGGCAATGGCTGGCTCTGGTGCTGCTGATTCCGGTGGCAGGGGCGGCTGGCTGGCTGCTGCTTGTGCTGCTGGAAATTCCTCTGCGCTGGTGGGCGCGGAGACGTGGGCAAGCTGAACTGGAGCAATGGCGCTCGGTTTCCAGACCGGCGTGGCTTCTCACCGGCACCGCGATTCATCGCATTCTGGTCCGCTACCTCGGCATGCCCCTGCTGCAGCGGCACTACTATTTCCAGTCGGTTGAGATCGCCGCAATTGTCGGCGCCAGTTGGATTTTGTGGCGGGTGATCCGCTGGTTCTTGCAGCGGGTGCGGAACCGGGCTCTCGCCCACGGCCACGGCGGCACGGGCTCGCTGATGCTGCTCGGCGAACGCATCGTTAAAGCGTTAGTCTTCCTGATAGCGCTATTCCTCGTCCTCAGTGTGCTCGGCTTCAACCTGACCACGGCGCTGGCTGGCGTCGGCATTGTCTCTCTGGCCGTCGGCTTCGGTGCGCAGCAGACCATCGCGAATTTATTCGGCGGGGTTTCGGTCCTGGCCGATGAGGTCATTCGCGTGGGCGACGTTTGCAAGTTCGGCGACCGCACCGGGACCATCGAAGATATCGGCCTGCGCTCCACTCGCGTGCGCACCGAGGAGCGAACGCTCCTGGCCATCCCCAACGGCACCATCGCCACCATCAACGTCGAGAATCTCAGCCGGCGCGAGAAGATCCTTTTCAAGACGGTCCTGGGATTTCACTCCGACACTTCGTCCGACCATCTCCGCGCGGTGCTTTCCGAAATTCGTCGGACATTAAGCAGCCACGCGAAAATCGAATCCAGCACAGTTCGCGTGCGGCTTACTGAGTTGGCCTCCAGTTCCCTCAACGTTGAACTTCTCTGTTATGTTCTGACGCGGGATTTCAACGAATTCGCCGAAGTTCGCGAAGACTTGCTGCTGCAAATCATGAATATGGTGGAGGACTCCGGCGCCAGCCTGGCCTCGCCCTCGCAGACACTCTATTTGAGCGGCGATCCAGCCTCGAAGAACTCAACGAAAGACAAGACCGATGCCGCGGCGAAGAAAGTTACAGACGCGCGTGACGGAAAGTTATCTTCAGCCGACGCAACCGCTGGAAATGTTTCTTCCGTCCAGGAATCAGACGACCACGCGCAACCAGAGGCGGGGAGCGGAAAAGAACGCAGGGAATGATGATTAGAACTTCGCGCGCGACCGCTGCGTCAGCCAGACAAGAAAGCGGTGCGTCGGAAAGTATACCAGTGCGGGAATCAGCGTCAGATATGCCAACAGATACACGAGTCCGGGCACGGCGCGCTGCTCGCGAAAGAACGGGCCGCGAGCCCAATTCACATCGAATTCCGGGCGCCAAAAGTAATTGATCGGAACCACAATCCACGCAGTCAGCGTTTGATACTTCCAACCTTGCCGGTCATGGCCCAACCGCCAAATCGCCCACAGCAGCAATGGCGGCGTGACCACGTGAAACAGGCTCAGCAGGCGAACCCACAGAGCAAGATGAGGGTCGAACATGTATTCCGTTCCGCCGATTAAGTGCCTGCCGCTGGCGAGCGCACCGACCAAGTCGATGGTGAATAGAGTCTGAAACAACAGAAGCCCCGTAGCCTGCCAGGAAAATATCAGCGGGCTTTCGAGCCAAAGGCCGGCGGTAACGAAGAGATTGCCAAGGTCGCAGAAAAAAAGAAAATTCTGCAAGCCGTAGTGCCGCCAGTAGACCGGCGCCCAGACCATCACCCACGCGGTCCACAACACCTTGATCCACAGTGGAATTCGCATGACACGGTATTGTATCCGCGGAAACACTCGGGATCGCAGAAGATACGAAAGCCCATTCTGGCAAAGCCCAAAACGGCTTAGTTGGAATTACCATCGTAACTTGATGAGCCTTACGGGTGTACCTACGATGACTGCAGTATGGGTTACCAATCGCTCCTATTCTGCCCCGATGAGAAAACCGCTCGCACTGTCACGCAGGTTCTCAGCGAGCTCGACTTCACGGTCGTTCCCTGCACCGAGCCCTTTGCTGCCGTAAAGAAATTGATGGGCGAGCGCTTCGATGCAATCGTCGTCGATTGCGATAACGAACAGAATGCCACATTGCTGTTCAAGAGCGCGCGCAATGCGCCGAACAACCAGTCGTCTCTGGCGGTAGCCGTCGTGGAAGGGCAAGCGGGAGTGGCAAAGGCCTTCCGGATCGGCGCAAATCTGGTCCTCACAAAACCCATTAACGTGGAGCAAGCGAAAGGCACGTTGCGAGTAGCTCGCGGACTGTTGCGCAAGAGCGAAACAGCAAAGTCCACGACCTCCGCTGCAGGCGTGGCCGCTAAGCCTACAGCATCCGCGCCAATCCCTCCAAAGCCACCAGCACCAGCAACAACGCCAAATTTGTCAACCAGGCGCCACGCAGCACCAGTTGCGCCTCTGGCGACGGCGGCGATAGCAAGCATCGCAAACGAGAAGCCGGTTGCGCCGAAAGTTGGGGCCTCTGCTCTAAGCGTGAGCGCAGAAGCTGCGGAATCTAAGGAGGCAGTTGCGGCGGCTTCGAACGAAGTTATTCCTGCATCGATGGTCAGGTCCGCGGCACCAACGTCCGTGCCGATCATTATTTCTGCCGCAGCGGCGGAACCTAAGGCAGACACAATTTCCAGCAAGCCGGAAGTTCTTACACCGTCCAGCGTGGGATTCTCACCTGCCGGTTCGGTGGGGCTTGCCAGAGGCGCAGCCAGCGCGCCTGCTCCCGCGCGTGAGGCAGATCCAATCGCTTCTCCCGTGGAGACAACCTCGACGGTTGTCTCGGAACCAGAAATCCCCGTTGAGAAAGTCGCAGCTAGCTCCAGCAGTGCTTCCGCCGAAGAGTCGATTTCGCCTGCACCTTCGTTCACACTTGGCGGTACTGTCGGCGACGGCGCTCAATCCGCGAGCGGTGGAAGCAAGAAGGCATTTCTGGCGGTGGCTGCGGTTGTGCTGATTGCGACCGGTGGTTACGCAGCCTGGACGCAATGGGCGCGCTTGAGCGGAACGAGTTCTCCGGCGCGCGCTGCCGCACAGCCGGTTACGACTCCTGTTCCAGTTCCGCAAGCGGTTCCGATCACTGCGACTTCTGCCGCTTCACAACAACACGGTTTGGCGACAACTTCTTCCGATACGCGAACAAGCGCAAGTGCGAAGAGTGCGCCAAGTCACCAGAGCAAGGTCAGTGCTGGAGCGGACTCGTCGGAATCTCCAGCTTCGGCGGAAAACCAAGTTCCAGCAGCGAAATCGGCCGCACAGCCGATTGTGATCAAGAATCATCGTCGGCAATCTGATGTCGGAAAATCCGCGCCAAGCGCCGATGCGCCTGCTCCGAGCGTGGTCGCGATTGCTGCGCCTGCAAACGGTGCGTCACTTCCCAATCTTGCAAGCGGACAAAGCAGCGCTCCCGCTCCAGTGCTTCAGGTAGTGAACGTTTCGCAGGGAGTGTCGCGAGGACTGTTGATCAAGCAGGCGCAACCTTCGTATCCGGCGAACGCTATGCACATGCACGTTGAAGGTCCGGTGCAACTGCTGGCGACGATTTCGAAGAACGGAGACATTTCCGCGGTGAAGATTCTCAGCGGAGACGCGAGTTTGGCGCGCGCCGCGGCTGAGGCGGTGAAGCAGTGGAAATACAAACCATATCTGCTCAACGGTGAACCGGTTGAGATCCAGACGCAAGTCACGGTGAACTTCAAGCTTCCGCGATAATTCCGTGCAGTCGATGTCGAGAGATGGTTGATTATTGATGGTTGATTTCGGGATTCCTGTTCTCTCCTTTCCTCTCTGCTGATCACTGTGTGGTTGTGAAATCCAGCCTGTGAATTTCTGACCGAAAATAAATCTGAGTGCCAGCCGCCGTGCGGTGCTGGGCGCGAGCTCGATTTTCGTTCCCCTCGATATCCCCCTCCCCCCTGGGGTGTATTGGAATCACAGAGTTAGCAAGAATTTACCCGCAAAATCGGCATAACAAAGGACTTAGAGGTAAAAATCGGGGAAACAAAGGACTTACGCCCATTGGTCGTCCGGCTGCATTTACCGTCAGTGCTTCGACAATGATGACCTGATTTTTGGGCGAGGGCAAGGTCAGATGTCACAGTGGGGCTGTGGATTTCTTGAGCGCGGTGGCCGTCTTGCCCCGGCCCATGCAACATCGTGTCCCACCCGCCGAAAGTCGCGGCGGGATGGGGCAGCCTCGGTGGTGATGGTGCATGGGCCAGCCACCCAAAGGTGCGCCAGCCCCCGCTGCTGTTTTCGCTTGACTGTTTTCAAAGGCGCGCCTAGGATTCTCGGCATTCGCCGCTTCGGATGGAAACTTAACAGCGCAAAGCCTAACGGCAAGAACATATCTGTCAAACCGCAACCCTCCTCCCCCTTAGGAGAGTGCATCCCGTGAAAAACCGGAAGAAAATAGTGTGTAGTTTTGTGCGTACGGCAGCGTCCTTGCTGCTATGCGCGAGCGGCTTGGCGGTCGGGCAAGCGGGAGCGCCTCATGTCCTGATTGCCGGCGGTGTCACGAATGGAACCGGGCAGGGGGCGGATCCTATTCTCGCTTCGTCGGAGGTCTACCAGCAGCAGAGCGGAATATTTGTGGCTTCCGCCAACATGACCGTCGCGCGGGACGGCCACGTCGCTACCCTGCTACAAAATGGTCAAGTACTGGTGACTGGAGGCGATGCAAAGTCTGGCTCGAGCTCTGCGCCCATCGCTTCCGCCGAAGTGTACGATTCCTGCGCACAGACTTTCACCGCTACCGGCAGTATGACGGACGCCAGAGTCGGCCATACGGCTACTTTGCTGCCGAGCGGTAAGGTTCTGGTTGCAGGGGGTCAGAACTCTAAGTTCGTCACGCAAGCCACGGCGGATTTATACGATCCTACGACTGGTATTTTTACGCCTACCGGGAATATGACCACTCCGAGAGTTGAGCACATCGCGGTTCTTCTGCCTAACGGCAAGGTTTTGATCGCCGGCGGAGAAAACAACAGTGGCTTCCTCGCGAGCGCCGAGATATACGACCCTTCGACCGGAGTCTTTACCGCAGGGGGGACGATGACCGTTGGCCGGGCTGGGCCGACCGCAACCTTGCTGAAGAACGGAAGTGTTCTCATCGCAGGGGGCGGAGGCACAGTCGGCAGTTGCGGTGGTTGTGCGCTGTCTTCGGCGGAAATATTCAATCCAGGTTCCGGTGCGTTTGTGGCTGTCGGGTCCATGGGTTATGCGCGAAGCGCGCAAACGGCTACCCTGTTGACGAGCGGAGCGGTTTTGGTTGCGGGCGGCATCGATCAAGCGCTGAATCCGGAAATTCTAAACTCGGCAGAGATTTTTGACCCGTCCACACACACTTTTTCGCCAACCGCTAGTATGACGACTCCGCGAGAAGGACATGATGCGACTCTGCTGCACGACGGCAACGTGCTTATAACCGGCGGCCTTGTGACTGGAACCGAAATCACTGCAACCGCGGAGCTGTTCAACATCACCAATGCTTCGTTCGTGGCGACCGGCAGCATGACCGCTGCAAGGGCGTACCACACTTCCACTGCACTGCCGACGATTTGTTCAGAGTAAGGCTGCATGACCGCAGAAAGGGCCACCTTCAGAATCTGGGTGTCCATCGAGAGTTGGTTTATCCGCCCCACCCGCCCCACCGGTGAAACTGCCACGGGTGGGGCATCCAGACTCCCAAAATCCAAAAGATCACTTTAGGGCGACTACGTCGTAGGGGCGCATCATTTCGTTGTCTTCGTGTTCGAGGATGTGGCAGTGCCAGACGTAGCGGCCGGGGTATCCGGCGAAGGGGATGATGATGCGGGTGAGCATGGCGGGGTCGGCGCGGACGGTGTCTTTCCATCCGGCTTCGCTGGGGTCGGGAGGGATGGGCGGGCCGAAGAAATTCAGCTTGCCGGTGGCCCAATAGGCGGCGACGTCGAAGCTGCGGCGGTCGAGGATCTGGAAGCGGACGAGGTGAAGATGGATGGGATGGGAGTCGTCGGTGAGGTTGATGAGGTTCCAGATTTCGGTGGAGTCGAGGAGCGGAGTTTCGGTGACGGGCATATTCCAGTGAGCGTTGTTGAGCAGCATGGTGACCGGGCGCTGGACCTGGTCGTCGATTTCAACGAGCGTGAGATTGCGAGTTTTGATGGCGGCGGATTCGGGAATCTTTGGAACCGGACGCAGGACCAGGGGTAGAGCGCTGGTGTCGCGCGGGCCTTTCGGAGCGACGCGGAATTGCATAGTGTTTAAGTTGTCGTTCCGCAGGATGACGTTCGCTCCAGCAAAGGTAGAGAAGTCAACGATCACGTCGGCGCGCTCGGCGGGGGCGAGGGTGACGCGATGCGCCTGGACGGGCGCAGGCAAAAGACCCTGATCCGTGCCGATCTGTTGGAAGGACAAATTATTTGGTAATTGCATGCTTACTAGGGTCAAGTGAAAGAACCGTGCATTGGAGCCGTTCAGCACGCGGAAGCGATACTTGCGCGGCTCGACTTCGAGATAGGGAAAAATTTTGCCGTTGACGAGGAAGGCGTCGCCGAAGACTTCGGGGGTCCAGGGAGATTTGGGATTGCCGGAGACGGGATAGTTGAGCTGGCTTTCGAGATCGAAGATGCGGTCGTAGAAGACCAGCGGAATTTCGTATTTGCCGCTGGGGAGATTTAGAGAATCTTCGAAATCGTCGCGCAGAAGATAGATGCCCAGGAGTCCGGCGAAAACATTCAGCCGGTTAATTCCAAGAGCGTGGTCGTGATACCAGAGCATGGCGGCGTCTTGGCGATTGGGATAGTGATAGACGGCAGACTTGCCGGGGACGTACCAGTTGTCGGGATAGCCGTCGCTGGCGGCGGGGGCTTTGGCGCCATGCAGGTGGACGACGGTGCGGACTTCAGGCTTGTCGGCTTCGGCTCCGTGGATGGTGTGATCAATAGGCAGGAAATGCTGCGTGGGGAGTTCGTTGGCCCACTCCACTAAAATTCCCTGGCCGCTGCGGGCTTCGAAGGTGGGACCAGGCGAGCTGGCGCCGTAGGCCCAGAGGCGCGTGGGCTTGAGATCGCGATGGACTTTGGATTCGATGGGGCGCATGGCGACGCGATAGTGCGGGAGGGAGACGGTGGGATTGGTGGGGTCGGGGCGATGATCGGTGGGGCGCGCAACTTCGGGGATGGGAAGCGGGTCGACGAACTGCGGCAGATGTCTGGCATCGAGCGCCGTACGAAATTTGGGCGCGGGCTGCTCGCGATGATGCACGCCTTGAGGCAACGCGAGGCTCGCGGTAAGAATTCCGCCACGCTGAAGAAAGGCTCGTCGGGTTAGAGACACTTCTGTTTTTTCTCCTTCATCGCCGCAGAGAACACGGCACGACAATACTAAACGGGCATGCGAATCTTAGTCTCGCATGCCCGCTGCCCGCCTGAGTTGTACCGATCAGGCTTACTTGGTGTATTCGCCGGTGCTCGGATTCAGGAAGACGGTGCCGTTGCTTCGGATCTTCGTGAAGTTGAACATCTGAGTGATCGAGTTGGCGATGCCATCGAAAGAACCCTGGCCAATGCGCTCGCCGCCCAGCCAGTTGTCTTCGATGAAGTGGATGACCGAGGTCTGGTCGGTGATGGTGTGGTCGACGAAATTCTGCCGCGCCCACGGCGAGATGACGAGCAGAGGCTGTCTGGGGCCGTAGCCGCAGCGGCCGAGAGCGTGCGGATTGGCCGTGGGATTGTAGCCCGGGAGTGAAGTGGCGGCGGTGCCGCAGGCGCCGGGACCAGTGAGAGCATCGGCCGGGCCCGTCGAGGTGTTGGTGATCGGGCTCATCTGATGGTCGTACCAGCCATCGGAGTCGTCATACATGACGACGACGGCGGTGCTGCTCCAGGTGGGCAGCGATTCCAAAAGGTTGACAGTGTTGACGACGAAGGTTTGTTCGTCGAGAGGATCGGAGTATCCGGCGTGAGCATCTTGAAAGCCGGGGGCCTTGAGGAAGCTAACAGCCGGGAGATAGCCGCCTGCGGCAGCGGCGTAAAAATCCTCGATGTCATACTGATGGTTGGCCGGACCGGGGTTGCCAATTTCGGAGAGGGAAGCGGGCCGGGTGTGCGCCTGGTTGCCAACGGAAGTCCAATAGGAGAAGAAGGAGTGATGGGGGATGTAATCGCTTTCCGTTACGCCGGTGACGCTCGATGTAGTGGTGCGGGCGCATCCGGTGGTGCCGTTGGAGTTGACCAGAGACAGGTTGAAGCCGCCCATGAAGCCGCCCCAGGTCACGCCGGCCGAGTTGAGGAGGTCGCCGATTGTTTTGCTGCCCATGGTGACCTGATTGCTGGCTGAGTTGGAGCAAACGTCGCCAATCGGATCGGGATCACCGATTACAGTCAGTGAGCCGTCGCTGCCGCCGTTTACTTCGCCTCCGGTGCCATTCAGAGTGTCGATCGCGCCGTTCGTTTGGCCGGACACGAGATTGATCACACCCGGCGTCGATGGGCCGAAGGTGCTGCTAAAGGAGTTGTCATTCATGGCAAAGTTCTGGGCATAGTTCCACAAAGCGGTAACGGTATTGCCGTCGAAGTAGCCCATGACCAGCCCATTGGTTTGGCTTGCGCCCGAACCGGAAGGCGGAGGTCCAGCGGTGCCCGTGTAGAGCGGGAACAGATCCATCAGGCCGAAATCGAAGGCCTGCTGCTCGGGCGTGTAATCGTGCCCCTGGTCGTTGGTGTAAGCCTGGGAGCGATCAAGGCGGAACGGATTCGCAGCGCCGGTACCGTTGGCCGGGTTGAGGTTCGGATTGGCGTTCGCCAAAGCATTGCCGAAACCGTTCACCGTTGGCGTATCGGGCGCAGCCTTGAATTTGGGTTCGCCGGCGGGGTTGGTGGCGACGGGATAGGTTCCGAAGTAGTGGTCGAAGGAAACGTTCTCGCCGAAAATCACAACCAAGTGCCGAATGGGGGTTGCGGTGGGTACGGATTTCTGGCTTGGCTTCGCCACGGGTTTCGAGGCGGCGAAGGCGGGCATGGCGGTTGGTCCCAGTGCGGTGGTCAATGCCAGCAGCAGAGCCAGCGTCCTCCGGGGGGCATCTGAAGTCTTCAGCTTGTCGAACATGTTTTTCCTCCGCCCTGGGAACTCAGTCCTTGTCGCAATGGTGCACACGGTCGGTTCGCGGGACTGTTTTTAAACCGGGGCGAAGAGGAATATAGCGGCTGAGTGTTGCAGTGAGGTTGCAGGATTGTTAAAAACAGGTGAATCGAAGACGGCAGGAGGCGCAACGGTTCCGATCATCTCTGCCCGATTCACGGCCCGAACAAGCGCCGTGCTACTGGCGCTGCATGGTTTCGTCTATAACGGCTTTTCCGGCTTTATCCACCGTGATGACTTTGTGAATGGGGGCGTAGCCGCTCAGGGTGATGTCGACGACGTAGTTGCCAGGATCGAGCATGAAGTCGACGGGAGAATTTTTATCGAGCATGTGCTGGTTGACAGCCACCTGTGCGCCCTTGGGTTGGGTCTTGATGCTGACGGTGCCCATCCCCTGCGCGGCCCCACCGCCGAAGATCTTCTTCATCTTCCCGACGGTCTTGATGTCGTCGACGTTGCCGAGTGGCCGCAGCGTCGGTGAGAAGCTAACGGTCTGGCCGAGAGTGAACTGGGCATTGGTGGTCTCGTCGATGAATCCCGACTTGCGCACCAGAACAACGTGCTGGCCTTTATCCAAAGAAACCTGCGCAGGAGTCGTCTTGCCGGTGTCTTTGCCATCGACGTAGACATTGCCGCCGGCGGGCGAGCTGGTGACCGAGAGCGTCGCCATAAGCTGGGCCAGATGAGTGACAACGAACGACTTGCTTCCGGAAGTCACATCGACGGTGCGAGTATCGGTGGAATAGCCCGGCTTGCTGACCGTGACCGAATGCGGGCCGGCGACGACGCCTGACAGCGTGAAGGGTGTAACCCAGGAGGGATCGGTTTTTCCGTCGATTTGCACTTGCGCGCCTTGCGGAGTGGAATCGATCGCCATCTGTCCCGGGACGGCGACCGGAGCGACGGGTGCTACCGGTTTCTTCTTGGCATTCTTACCCCGGGCAGCGGCAACCGCGTGCGGGGGCTCCGGCTCAGATTCGGCGACGGGAGCGGTTTGAGCTTGAGTCGCCGCACCAGTTTGAGCCGCTTGTGGCTGCGCGGCCTGGGTTTGGGCGGGCGGCGGGTTCACGGCAGGTTGGGCGGCCGAACCAGCGGCGGTAGAGTGACCGGAGTCGTCGTCGCTGTTCAAATTGTGAATGTGGAGGAACAGGCCGACGACGATGATCAGAATCAATGCCACCGCGCCGCCGATGGAGTAGATCATCAGCCGGGGTGGAACGTTCTTGATTTCCTTGATCGCTTTTTCGGCGACTTCCCGCGGTTGAATGTTCGGCTTCTCCTCTTCGCGGGCACGGGTGAGGGCGGGTTTGAGGCCGAGCTTGGCGGCAGCCAGTTGCTGAGAGACCGGAGGCGGCGGAGGCGGCGCTACGTAGACCTCCTTCAGAGGAGGCAGTTCTGTCATCTCCGAGAAGCTGGTGCTGCTAGCGCGAGCCGGACCTCCTTCAGCCATCATAGGATCCACAGCGATCCTGGGTGGCTCGGCTTTGGGAGCTTCTACCACGGGCTCATCGAGAGCGGCCGAGGACATGGACGCTGAGGGTGGTTGCGCCGCCGCCTCGATGGTCGCTTTCACGCATGAAGTGATGAACTGGCTGGAGGCCTCGAGCTTGGGTGCGCTGGTAGAAGAGGCCGCTTCGCCGCCTCCCCACCCCGCCGCGGCAGCCGCCGCTTTGCGAGCGGGAATCGATGCCGGTTGGGCTATCGCCGGTGTGGTTGCAGGAGTTTTGGCCATTGCGGGCTTGGCCGCTTGGGGTGGCCGTGCAACTGGAGGAACTGAGACTTTCTTTTCGACCGGCTTGGCGGCGGGCAGTGGCGGAGCGGACGCCAGCTTCGGCTGGGCCACGGCAGTTACCGGAGCTGCGACGGCTGCAGCCGGGGTGGGCGCGGTTGTCTTTTTCGCCGCCTGCGGTTTGGATTCCTTGCACTGCTCCAGATCTTCCAGCAGTTCCCTTCCGCTTTGGTAGCGTTCGCCTGGGTCTTTGGCGAGGGCCTTCATGATGAGATCGCTAAGAAGAGGGTGGAGCTTGGGGTTCACGTGCATCGGAGGCACGGGCATACTCTCGAGGATGCTCTGCCGAAGGGATTCGGAATCCTCGCGATCAAATGCTTTGCGGTCGGTGACCATTTCATAAAACATGGCACCGAGACTGAACAAATTTGACCGCGCGTCGATATTTTCGCCGCGAACCTGTTCGGGGGACATGTAGTGCAGGATCGACGGGATCCCTGGCATTTGAGCCGTAAACTTGCCCACGCTGGAAACGCCGTATCCGAGAATGCGGACCGTTCCGTCCCAACCGCACATGATCTTGGCGGGCTCCAGACTGTAGTGAAATACTTTGTGGGAGTGCGCGTGATCGAATCCGCTGCACACCTGCCTTCCAATATCGAGCAAGTCCCAGATGGAAAAGCCTTCCTTGCGCGCGAGCATGGTGGCGACGCTGTTGCCCTGAATGTATTCCATCGCGGCGCAGAACTGGCCTTCCATTTCTCCCGCCCCATAAACGGGGGCCAGGTTCGAGTGACTCAAGACTTTCGTCGTCTCCGCCTCTGCCAGCAGGCACTTTTCCAGTTCGGAGGATTGTTCGCCGAAGGCCGCCAACTGAATCGCTTTTAGGGCGACGGTTTGGCTCGTCTGGGGGTCATTTGCCTTGTAGACAGTGCCGGTGGCGGACTTTGACAGTTCACTCAGGATTTCGAAGTGGCCGATTTTCGTGGACATTGATCCCTCTGCCTGATCACACAAACGCCACACAGTTTCCACATGGAGAGCTGCGTGGATCAACAACCCGGGGCAGGTCTGTATAGGGTTAGGATATCGCTCATGAGATTGAGTTTCGAGTTACCAAAGTGCTGAAAAACCGGCAGAAACTCTTTGCACGTAATGCCTTGCGGGAGGGTCCGACTCGGCTGTGCGGATCGGGCAACGGGGCGATTTGGATTGTCAATTCAGCAAAGGAAGTTGCGGGACATTGGAGCGACTGAGCGAAGACCTCCAGAATACAGTTTGATCGTGACGCATGATCCGAACTTCGGACGAGCACGACACCCGGCCTGGAAAAAGGGATGCGGCCCTCCGGAATAGCGCGCACTCACATTCGGGCTGGCGCAGCCATGCCGTTCGTCAACTCAGAGGCTGAGCCGGTCACCCATTGCCACGCACGGCGACCGCTGTCCAGAGCGACGGCGCTCGCTTCTCCGTACGTCACCAGACGGTTGAGTACCGTCGTGACTGAGGCCATCGGATCTTTGTGGCGCGCCAGCATGTGCGGCACTCTCTCTCGAATTCGCTCGCAGACGTCGCGTGCACTGAGGGCGCGGTTGGCGTCCATTAGGACCATTCGGCACGCTTTGGTGAAGCCCGGCTGGCGCCCATTGCTCTTGCGATCGACCAGTTCCAGCAGTTCATCGCTGAGCACGCTGTCCCCAAAGAGGTTGGCGAGGCCGGCGATCGTTTGTTTGATGGTCCCAATCCGGCGCATTACTTCGGCGCGCTGTTGCAAGAGTTGCCGCAACTCTTCGTGGGCCTGCCGTACCACTTCCTGCACATGTCCGTTCCCGTTGAGGGTGATGGGTTTCATCGCGCTGGCGTTCCCCTGGATTTCCATAAATTCTCCCTGCCTCTCACTGTTCAGGCGCTCGTTCGCTCTCTAACCGATACGCAGGAAACCATGCAGGTGTTCCCTGACTTTTCACCCCAAACAAGGCAGCCTCCGGACCCCCGACTTGATCATTAGACGCGGGCGGTTGGAGTTGGTTAACCCGGCCAGACATGAATCTCGCGCCAACGCGCAAGCACACTTCCCAGAAGCGAGCGATACGTTTTCTGATGCAACTCCACGGCAAACAGTTATCAACTGTCTAGTTTCGCGGCGCCAGGTTCGCCTTAGCCGTTTCGTGAATGTTCTTTAACAAATCCATGAAGCAGAGACGGGGCAATCAAAGATGGCGTGCGGGCTCCTCGTATTGCCGGCCTTGCAGGCTCGCAGGAGATCAGTCCCAGACTGAAACCATTCCAATTCAGGATTGCCTTGCGGCCTCAATTGCTATCTCTTTGGTCTCAAGACAAGGCGAATGCCCGGCCTTTCCGATGTGAGAAGAGTAAACAATAATTCCCATGTCGACTGCGGCAAAACCCGAGACTTCTCCGCGCCTTTTGCGCGTCCTGCTGGTGGGAACCCAGGAGGAGGACTTTTTTCTGATCCGCGAGATTCTGGAGCGGAAGCGGAGTCCCCTGCCGGCAGAGCTCGATCATGCGGGATCGCTGGAAGAAGCCAAAACAATGTTGCAGCTATGCCGCTACGACATGGTCTTGTTTGGACATGAGACCGGAGACTCCGGGGCGACAAAGCTTCTCTCCGAATTTCTGCACCGTGGCCACACCGTGCCGTTCATCGTGCTGACCGAACATGCGGACGAGAAGGCCGTCGCTGAAATCATCCAGGCGGGCGCCTGGGATTGCATGGAGAAATCGGAGCTCAATGGGGCCAACCTGGCGCGCACGATCCGCTGCGCGATCACTCTGCATGCAACCGAACGGCAGCGGGAAATGGCGGAAGAATCGCTGCGCAAGCTTTCCTGCGCGGTCGAGCAATCCGCCGACATGATCTTCATTACGAACAATGAGGGGATTATCGAATATGTGAACCCCGCTTTTGAGCGGCTGACTGGCTATTCTCAGGCGGAAGTGTTGGGCCAGACCCCGAAGTTTCTGAACTCCGGCCAACAAGCGCCAGCGCTTTACCGCGAGCTGTGGGAGACGATTCGATCCGGCGATGTCTACCGCAGCATTCTGGTTAACCGCAAGAAGAATGGCGACTTGTGCTACGTCGACGAGAGTATCAGTCCGATACGGGATGCCCAAGGGCAAATCACGCACTTCGTCTCCAACGGCCGCGATCTGACCGACCGACTGCAGCTTGAAGCGCAGTTGCTCCAGGCGCAAAAGATGGATGCCGTCGGCCGGCTCGCCGGCGGAATCGCCCATGACTTCAATAACCTGCTCACCATCATCACCAGCTATTCCGAGCTTGCGCTCGACTCCGTGATCCCCGGAAGCGCCACCCAGTCGCGGATCCAGGAGATTCTTGCCGCCGCCCATCGCGCCGCCGACCTGACGCGGCAGTTGCTGGCTTTCAGCCGCAAACAACCGCAAGCCTTGCGCGTGGCCGAACTCAACCCAGTGATAAGTGCAATCGTCAAAACTTTGCACCGACTTATCGGAGAAGACATCGAACTGATCTTCGTACCAGGCGAAGGGCTGGGCAGAATTCGTTTGGATCCAGTGCAGATTGAGCAGATTCTCATGAATCTGGCCGCCAACTCCCGCGATGCCATGCCTCAGGGAGGGCGGTTCACTATCCAAACTTCCGATGTATACCTCGACGAACAATACGCCGACCGCAAGAGGGCGATCATTCCCCGAGGACGTTATGTCGTGTTGACCGTCAGCGACACCGGCGCCGGCATTCCCGAGGATCAACTGTCGCACATTTTCGAACCCTTCTATAGTACGAAATCCCCCGGCAAGGGCACCGGTCTTGGCTTGGCGACGGTCTACGGCATCGTCAAACAGAATCATGGATTCGTGTGGGCCTACAGCGAACCAGGAATGGGCACCATTTTCAAGATCTACCTGCCCTGCGTGCAGGATCGGTTAAGCACTCTGGAGATTCCCGATTCGAGCCCCGGGGACGCGACCCGCGGTACAGAGACCGTCCTGCTGGTCGAAGATGAGGAGGCGCTGCGCCGAGCAGCCGCCGAGTTCCTCAGCCTTCGCGGATATAACGTTCTCGAGGCGAAAGATGGCCGGGACGCTCTCTCCGTGGCCAAGAATCACGGATCGACCATCCACCTGGCCGTCTCCGATGTGGTAATGCCCTACATGAGCGGGGGCCAACTGGCGAAAGAACTGGAAACCATCCGTCCCGAAACCAGAGTCCTGTTCGTCTCTGGCTACGCGGGCCAAACGGTGCTGGATCATAAAGTAGCCCACGTCGAAAGCAACTTCCTGCAGAAGCCGTTCACCTTGAAGCAACTGGCGGGCAAAGTCCGGACCGTGCTCGATCACTCCAGCAGTACCGTCTCAGCATAGCGGCTAAACCCCAATTGGGTAAACTTACAGGACTACGGCGCAACCCGCGTCAACTTGCCGCCCTTCAACCTGAATTTGTCTCCGCGCCAAGTCACGGTGTGACCGCCAAGGCTGGCAATCCAGACTACGACTGCAACCAAGTCCCGGAGCGGAATCAGCCACGCATACTTCAGAACCTGCGAGTCCCGCAGAACCCGCCAGCCGACCACCACTGCAACCGCGAGGCGAAGAAGCAGCGTGCCCGCCAGAGCGCCCCAGGACCAGAGCGCTCCTCGAGTGGCCGCTACAGCCACCAGAGCCCACATAACCCCAAACGTGAAAACCAACCCCAGGTAACCTCCCGCGCGAGCGTCTCGAACCCCACGGGCCCAGCGAAGTTGATGCGCGACGAATTCGCGCAGGCGATACGCCGGCAGATGGGTCTCGACGACGACATCCGAGAGCTTCACCACGAAGCCGAGATCGGCAATGCGCCGCCCCAACTCGTAGTCATCGGCGAGATAGTCCACGAACGATGCGAATCCTCCGATTTTCTCCAACTCGGCCCGTCGGAACGCCAGTGTGGACCCCAAGCCAAAGTGAATGCCGCCTTCCACCTGACGCGCCGCCAATACGCTGGGGCAAAAATCCGTGCTAATGCCCAGCCCCTCCAGGCGCGAACCCAGCGTTGCGCCAGCCACTCCGCGGTAGAGGCACGTCACCAAGCCCACTCGCGAGTCGGCCAAGGGCGCAGTTATGCGCCGCAGGTAGTCGCGCGCCACGCTAATATCGCTGTCGTTGACGATCAGAGAGTCATAGCGCGCTTCCCCCAACATCTGCGCCAGGTTGCTGACCTTCACGTTTGCTCCCAGTATTTTGGGGCTTACCACCAATTGAATTCTGCGGTCCGGGAACTCCCGTTGCAGGGCCTTTACGGTTTCGATTGAAGGATCGCCGGGATCGTTCACGCCGAAAATGATTTCATATTCCGGATAGTCCTGCAGGCAGTGACTGCGAAAGCTCTCATAGATCTCAGGATCGGTCCCTTTGAGCGGCTTAAGAATCGAGATGGGCGGCAAAGCGTGTGTGAATTGGCCGCCTCGGTTCCGCTCAGAGCAGCTCTCGCTCGCCGCTTTTCGCTCGCGGAGAAACGCCGCCGCGCTCCAAAGACAGAGCAGGTAATAGATTGAGCTGGAAACGCTGCCGAAGACCGCGACGGTTGAAACTACGGTGAGGATAAAGTGCATCATGCGCAAGCGCAGGCCGGACTATTCGTAACGCAGCGCCTCAATCGGATCCAGATTTGCCGCCTTCCACGCGGGATAGATGCCGAAGACAAGGCCAACGCCCGCGGCGGATGTGAAGCCGAAGATCGTCCAGAATATCGACATACGAGCCGGCAGCGACGGCCAAAAGGCGGGAATAATTCCCACGATGATCGCGCCCAGCAGAATTCCAATCACTCCGCCCACCGTGGTCAGAATAATCGCCTCCAAAGTGAATTGCAGAAGAATGTCCCGCTTACGCGCACCGATAGCTTTGCGAACCCCGATTTCGCGAGTCCTCTCGGTGACGCTGACCAGCATAATGTTCATGACTCCTACGCCGGCGACCATCAACGCCACGCTCGTAATCGCGAACACCCCCACAAACAGCATGCCGGTAAGTTGATTCCAAACGTCTGAGATCGAATCCGAAGTAAAGACCGCAAAATTATCCGGCTTGTTGGGCGCAACTTTTCGCCGCCGCCGCAGCAGTTCGCGGATTTCGTCGATGGCCTTCGGCATGTCGTCGTGGGATGTGGCCTTGACGCTGATCCAGTGCTGCTTTAACTCCGGATGCAACTTTCTGAGCGTACTCAGGGGAAAGATGGCTTTGTTGTCTTCGGGATTCTTGCCGCCGCCAAAAACCGATTTGACTTGCTTGGCAACTCCAATCACCGTAAAGAGCTGCCCTTCAATGTTGACCTCTTTCCCGAGCGGACTATCGGTGCCGAACAACTCTTCGGCAGCATCCGAACCCAGCAGCACCACCGGGGATCGATGTTCCTCCTCCACTTCTTCGAACCACCGGCCCGACGCGATCTGCAGGTCGAATACGTCTTTGGCGGATGGCTCATCCCCTTCGAGAATCGTATTCTTTACTTTCTTGTCACCGTATTTCACGGCAAACGTGCCCACTCCCAGTTCCGGCCGGAAATACCGCACAGCGGCGGTAACCGACTTCACATGCGGCAAATCTCGCATAGCGATGGCGTCATCGTTGGTCAGCTCTTTGCGCGTACGCATCTCCTCGGTGGGACGCCCGAAAGTAAATGGCTCGATGTGAAACGCAAAAATAACATTTGCCCCGATGCTGGAAACCATGTCGCGGACATTGTCGTCGAGGCCGCGCCCGATGGAGGAGACGCCAATGACCATCGCAATCCCAATCACGATGCCCAGCACGGTCAAAGACGAGCGCAGCTTATTGCTGCGGATGGTGTCGGTCGCCATCTGAACGATCTCGCGAAATTCGTCTTTGTGAATCATAAGAGCAATTAGTAATTTGGTAATTGGGTAATTTAAACGCCAACCCGCCTGGAGCGGCGGGCCGGTTTGCAAATTACAAAATTACCAAATTACAAATTCTTTCCTACGTCTCGAACCGCAACGCCACAATGGGATCCAGCTTGGCCGCTTTGCGCGCGGGATAGACTCCGAAAAATACTCCCACGCTGGCGGACACAATCAATCCGGCCGCCACAGCCCAGAGCTTAATCGACGACGGCATCCCGATCAACAAGGTCACCGACTCCGCGACGACCACTCCCAGCAGTACGCCCAGAGCGCCTCCGGTCACCGCCAGAGTAACGGACTCGATCAGAAACTGCAGCAACACATCGTCGCGCCGCGCCCCCAGCGCCTTGCGAATGCCGATCTCGCGCGTGCGCTCGGTCACCGATACCAGCATGATGTTCATGATCACAATGCCGCCGACCACCAGAGAGATAGCGGCGATTCCGATCGTAGCGATGAAAAACGTCTGGCTGAAGCCGGTCCAGATGCCGAGCAGGCTGGCATTCGTTTCAATGTCAAAACTGTCCTCGCCGCCGGGCTGGTCGTGGCGCTTGGCGCGCAGCGCGGCGCGCGCTTCGTCGACCGCCTCGTTCAATGGTACTCCCGCGCTTTCCGCTTTCGCCGCGATCCGGACGCTGTTGTTGTGGATCCCGTACTGTTTAAGAAACGATGTAATAGGAATCATTGCGTAATTGTCGGCGCTCTGGCCGAGAGTGGTGCCCTTCTTCGCGCCCACGCCAATTACCTGGTAGGTCCAGCCATCGAGACGGATTTCCCTGCCGATTGGGTCCGTACCCGCCATCAGATGCTCGACAATATCGGTTCCTACAACCGCGACCGGCGACCGGTTATTCAGGTCCGTCTCGTTGACCATGCGCCCGGCACTGAGGTCGGTGTCGTAAATGGGAGCCATCGACGGAGTGATCCCCCGCACCGAGGTATCGCTGATCGACTGCTCGGCGTACTTGACGTGGCCGGTTTCGTTGCGGATCACCGCGCCAACGTATTCACAATGGCGGCACGCGTCGGCCACGGCCTGGTAATCCTCCATCGTTAAATCTTTACGCTTCTCGCCTTCGAGGAAGTGATCTACATTGGTGACGGCGGGAGAAACCTTGAAGATGATGAAAACGTCGGCGCCCAGATTGAAAACTTTTTGCGCCACGTAATCGTTGATGCCGGAGACGAAGGTGACCACGGCGATGACGGCCGCCACTCCAATCACCACGCCGAGCAGCGTCAATACGGAACGCAGCTTGTTGGCCCACAGCGACTGCAGCGCGATTCGGATAGCTTCGGCGATGTTCATTCGAAAGCAGGTCTTGGGTCTTAGGTCCTGGGCTTCTAGGTCTTGCCGCTACAAGTCTATCAGCCCAATCGACCCCTCGTTGGAAAGCTCTAACTGCGAGCCTAACAGCCAAGACCTAAGACCCGACACCCGCACTCCGAAGCCATCGCATATAATGATCAAGTTGGCAGCTGGACCGGACGGTCGCTTCCAGCGTCTTCGGACGCGGGGAGAGGAAAGTCCGAACTCCGCAGAGCAGTGTGCCGGATAACGTCCGGGAGGCCGGGTTCAAGCCCGTCCGACGGAAAGTGCCACAGAGAACATACCGCCCGCGTCTTCACGGATGAGGGTAAGGGTGAAAAGGTGCGGTAAGAGCGCACCGCCGCCGCAGTAATGCAGCGGGCAGGGCAAACCACACACGGAGCAAGACCAAATAGGAAGGGAGTCCGGGACTTGATTTTCACGAATCAGGTTTCGGACACGTGCCGGCTCGGTGCGTCCAACCTTCGGGTAGGTCGCTAGAGCCCCGCAGCAATGCGTGGCCCAGAGGAATGACCGTCCCGCCGGAGCAATCCGGAGGACAGAATTCGGCTTACAGGTCCGGCTGCTGATTCTATTACACTTTAGAGAGTCGTAGCGAGTGCGCCATGTGCGTGCCTCAGTAGTTTCATGAGGCTAAGAGGCTTTAATGGAAGCTAATTTTGCGCAATACTTCGATAATCGAGGAGCGGCTGTTCTGGCTTACGAGCATCCTCTGAGGGAATTAGGGTTGATTGTCCACAAGACACCCGTTGCTGGCTTTCGAGTTCCAGCGGGACATACCGGCTCACTGTACGATCTTGCTTTCGAGCGGCGGGACGAGAAGTTCAGTCCGGAGCTAATTCGGCTGCTGGAAAATGAATCGCACCTCTCCGCCGAGGACATCCGCTGGGTAGAAGAGCACTCGACGTATCGAGGAACGGCAGCCTAACGTGGAATTGAGGTACCTGTTTTACTGTGGTTTTGAGGGCTCCGGCATCATAACGGGAGGTATGGCGTGTCTGCCTCGGACTTCAGCCATTGGGTAGAGACGGCTAAGAACGTTTGTGAGCTATTGGCCATTCTCGTAGGTGCTGCATGGACTTATCTGAACTATTTTCGGGGCCGGATCTATAAGCCAAGGCTGGAGTGTTCGGTCGAAGCCTCCATCGAAAAACATTCAGGGCACTCATTTCTCAAGGCCATAGTGAGGGTCAGAAACATTGGCTTGTCCAAGGTGCCTATTCAGCAGGAGGGAACCGGACTCCTCATTTTCTTCGCCAACATGCAAGATCAATCCCCCGCCTTCCCAAGTCAGGTTCGATGGAACGAACCGGTGGCGGCGTTCGGTGTATTCTCAGGCCAGAAGTGGGTCGAGCCGTCCGAGCCCATAGCAGAGTCTCTGATTGTCGCTCTGCCCCACGGCGACACCTTCACCTACAAAGCGACTTTGAAGGTCGTTTCTGGCGAGATTTGGTGGACGGCAGAGAGTGTCGTGGGCGATACTTAGATCGGCTGTCAGGAGGCTACTGTGGCTATTAAACTTTTCAACATGCGGAGCGATGTAGCGCAGAAAACGGAGCGCTGGACGCAAGATCAAATCGATGCAGTCGAGAGAGCTAAGGAACAGCAGAGGCACAGAGAGCAAGAGGCGAACCAGCAGCGCGACTCTAACTCGCAGGGCCGGCAGGCTGAAAATAGCCAGTAGGTCTTTCTTAATTCACTCTTAATTCACTCTAGGAGCACACACTATGTCCGCACCCAGCCGCCGCCCGGAGATTCGCCGGCGCCGCGCCCGTCAGCACAAGATCACTACCCTTCGCAAGCGCCTCGCCTCGGCCCAGACCGATGCCGACCGCAGCCGCGTCACCGCCAAGTTGCACAAACTCGCCATCGCTTCGCCGGGCCAGCCTTTGCTGAAGTAGCTTCCGCTTAAGTGGCGGTCGATGCGCACGGCGGGTGAAGAACCCGCCAAATCATGCCACGCC
>Ga0302180_10000481_pt1 | contig 32852 bp, 33 predicted proteins | sample I_Palsa_E3_2_FD_200575 | JGI IMG/M metagenome (GOLD analysis project Ga0302180, IMG submission 200575) | Peat permafrost microbial communities from Stordalen Mire near Abisko, Sweden - I_Palsa_E3_2 | ecosystem: Environmental > Terrestrial > Soil > Palsa > Peat permafrost | place: Sweden...
TGTTGCGCTGGAGATTTTCGGGTCGGCGAACCTGACGGGTGTATCGCAGCCATCGCGGATGCAGTATGAGGGGGTGTCGCCGGCGTATTTTGCGATGCTGGGGGTGAAACCGGAGCTGGGGCAGACGTTCGATCCTCAGGATCAAACGCCGGGGTTCACGCTGGATGTGGTGATCAGTGACGGGTTGTGGAAGCGGGCTTTCGGGAGCGATCCGCACATTGTGGGAAGAAGTTTGCGGGGGGACGACGATTTGTATCGGGTAATCGGGGTGATGCCGCCGGGTTTTCACGACCCGGGGCGAACCGTGGGCGAGAGGAATACGGAACAGTGGGCGGCGTTGGGTTTTTCGGATGATCCGGCTCAGGCCCCGAACCGCAGTTTGCGGTTGCCCTTGGAAACGGTCGGGCGCCTGAAGCCGGGGCTGACGGTTGCAGCGGCGCAGAGCCAGCTGGACGCGTTGGTTGCTTCGTTGCGGGAGCAATTTCCGGACGATTATCCGGCTGACAGCAAGTGGACGGCGCGGTTGGTGCCTCTGAAGGAAAACGTGGTGGGCAACGTTCGGCAGTCGCTGATCCTGCTGTTGGGCGCAGTGGCGCTGGTGCTACTAATCGGCTGCGTGAATGTAGCGAATCTGCTGCTGGCGCGGGCCAGCGCGCGATCACGGGAGATGGCGGTGCGCCAGGCGCTGGGAGCGGCACACGAGCGGCTGGTGCGGCAATTGCTGACGGAAAGCCTGCTGCTTTCGCTGCTGGGCGGAGTGGCGGGGTTGGTGATTCTGTTCTGCATGAAGGGATTCTTGCTGCGGCTGATTCCGGAGAGCCTGCCTCGGCTGAACGACCTGTCGATCAACTGGACCGTGATGGTGATCGCGCTGGCGGCTTCGATCGCAGCCGGGATAATTTTCGGGCTGGCGCCCGCGGGGCAGGCAGGGCGGTTGAATCTGGCAGGTACGCTGAGGGTGGAGGGGCGTGGGTCGAAGGGTTCCACGGAGCAGACGCGCACGCGGCGCGTGCTGGTGGTGACGGAGTTTGCGCTGTCGCTGGTGCTGATGGTAGCCGCGGGCCTGCTGCTGCGCAGTTTTTGGGATTTGTACAAGGCGCCGCTGGGATTCAATCCGCAGCATGTGATGTCGGTTCAGTTGTGGCTGCCGAGCCCCAACGATCCGAAGACGGACATTTACGGAACGGCTGCTCAGGAGGCAGTGTTTGCGCGCGAATTGCTGCGGCGCAGCCGGTTGCTGCCGGGAGTGCAGGAAGCGGCGCTGGGAGCGGAGCCGTCGATTCCGCTGCGCCACGACGGCAACCGGAGCGCGCTGATCGTGGAAGGACGCCAGACACAGGGCAAGCAGACTCCCTTGGTGGAGCGGTCGCAAGTTACGCCGGAATATTTTCATTTGCTGGAGATTCCGGTGCTGCGGGGCCGTCTGTTCAACGACGGCGACGACGAGAATGCGCCGCAGGTCGCCGTGATTAATCAGGCGATGGCGGAGACTTACTGGCGGGGCGAGGATCCGCTGGGGAAACGGCTGAGGCTTGGCAATGGGAGGGCTGGGGTAGGCCAACCTGCGAGCAAGACTTGGATCACGATCGTGGGAGTGATCGCGGATGCTCGAACCGAGTCGCTGGCGAACGCGAGCGTTCCGCAAATCTATCTGAGCCTGTACCAGGAGACGCCCAAGGAGCTGGCCATCTTTCTGCGTGGAAACCTGAATGCGAGTGCGATACCGGAAGAGGTGCGAGCGATGGTGCAGTCCGTAGACCCGGAGCTACCGGTTTACGGGGCGCAGACGCTGAACGATGCGGTGACGGCGTCGCTGGAGCAGAGACGATTCTCGATGGATATTGTGGCGGCCTTCGCGGTAACGGCGTTGCTGCTGGCGGCGCTGGGAATTTACGGGGTGATCTCGTATATCGTGAGCGAGCGCACGCGGGACATCGGCATTCGCCTGGCGCTGGGGGCGCAGAGGGGGAAGATCATGGGGATGGTTCTGCGCCAGGGACTGGGGCTGGCGACGGCCGGCGCAGCGCTGGGACTGGTGGGATCGGTCATCGTGTCGCACCTGATGGCGGGGCTGCTGTATGGCGTGAGCCCCACGGATCTGCTGACGTTCGCGGGGGTCACCCTGGTGCTGACCGCGGTGGCGCTTGCGGCCTGTTATATCCCCGCGCGGCGGGCAATGCGTGTCGACCCGATGATCGCACTGAGATACGAGTAGTTTTTCGATGTCTTAAATCCGAAGCTTCCCTCTGTCATTGAGATGAAGGTGCGGGAATTGTCGAGGCGATTCGGACCGGGAGTCACCAGCGTCAAGGTAGGCGATCACGTTACGATCCCATTTCGAACATGGGCGGATTGGACTCGAAAACTAGCGCCAAACCTACGGACGTTACCATCGCAAAGGTGTCACCCATAGACTTCGGTCTAGCTTCGGTCCAATTCAAGAGGTTGATTGCACCGCGTGAGTCCGCGCAAGCGACACCAGATGCGGCACTTGTGTGATTTTGCCTACTTTCTTACAAAGCAGGTGCTCTCCCAGCTGAGCTACACGCCCACAGCGTGAACATTGACTGATATTAGAGCATTTGCAATGGTTCGCAAACTCTGAAAACCCAATGAGCATCAAACCGCCAAATATCGCCCTGGCAACCAAATAGCGTCGTAAATCGCTTTCCGGTGAGCGGGTTCTCTGCTAGCATTAAAATTTGTCCGTTTTCGAAAATTTTGGAGTTGGAGCGTCTATGGCAATGGCATGTGAAATTTGCGGCAAGAAGCCGAGTTTCGGCAACACGATCAGCCACGCAAACAACGTCACGCGGCGCCGGTGGAACCCGAATCTTCGCCGCGTGAAGACGGTTATCGACGGCGTCCACAAAAAAGCCCGCGTCTGCACCGCCTGCATCCGAGCCGGCCGCGTCGTCAAGGCTGCTTGATCCCAGCCCGTCCCTCATCCTTCGGAGGAATTTTGAAGAGAAGCGCGGCAATCGCGACGGTCCTGTTCGCGTGCACGCTGTTGTCTTCGTGCAAGCGGCAGGAAATGGCGCCGGGACCGGACGTCTGGGCCGTCGTCAACGGCCACGAAGTGGCACGCGCGGAAGTGGAGAAGTATTTCCGCAGCCGCGTCAATGCCGAAGCTCAAACGCCGTCGCAAGAAGAAGCGCTGTCGCTGAAGCTCAGCATCCTCGACGAGCTCATCAACAATCAAATTCTGCTCGAGCGCGCGAACAGGTTGAACCTCGTCGCGAGCGACGCCGAAGTCGAGGACAAATTCACCGAATCGAAGAGCCCGTACACGGAAGACGAGTTTCAAAAAAAATTGCGCGACGCAGGCCTGACGATGGACGATCTCAAAAGCGATTTGCGCCGGCAGCTTTCGATTCAAAAACTGCTGAACCGCGAAGTCGTCGCCAAGATCACCATCACAGATCAGGACGTGATGGATTTTTACCAGAAGAATCGTTCGCAATTCAATGTGCCGGAGCCGCAATACCACATCGCTCAAATCGTAGTGACGCCTCATCCCGATCCCGCGGTGCACAACCGCAAGAACGACAAGGCCACCAACGAGATTGACGCGCAGCGCAAAGTGGCCTCCATCGAACAAAAGCTGAATGCCGGTGCGGATTTCTCGCAACTCGCGATGGATTACTCGGAGGACACTTCGAGCTCAACCGGCGGCGATCTCGGTTTCCACGCCGAGTCCTCATTCAATCAATCGGACCCGGCGCTGAAGAAGGCGGTGTTGACGCTGCGGCCAGGAGAAATAAGCCGGCCAATACCGGTGCACTCCGGCTACGTCATTCTGAAGTTGATTGCAAAAGAAGCGGCGGGACAGCGGGAGATTGCCGATCCTCAAGTGCAGCAGTCCATCCGCGACACGCTGCGCAACCGCAAGGAACAGCTCTTGCGCGTTGCCTATCTTACGACTGCGCGAGATGAAGCGCACGTCGTGAACTATCTCGCGCGGCAGGTGCTTGAATCCGCCGGCAAGCTTCCTTCTGGCGAACCGCCGAAGTAAACGCCGGGAGAACTTAACCTCGCCTGCGAATACGACTCAGGCTACAACCGCAAGCGTTTCTCCCGCGTTTACCGGCTGACCTTCTGCCGCGAGAAGTTTTTCTACGGTGCCGGATTTCGGCGAACGAATTTCGTTTTGCATTTTCATCGCTTCGATAACGAGCAATCCCTGCCCGGCTTTCACCGCATCGCCTGCCTTCACGAGCACGCGGACGACTTTCCCGGGCATTGGTGCATTTACATTCTGCCGGCCCTTGGCTGAGAGTTGGCCGGCGCCGCGCCGAAATTTGCGCGGGTCGCTGATGCCTGCAGCAAATTCGCGCCCGCCGGAAATAACCCGTAAACCCGCAGGGTTCACCTCGACGCGCACATCAAACGAACGGCCGCCGATGAGAATCGAATACGCTCCATCGCTCAGCTCGACGACATCAGCCTTGACGCTGCGGCCGTCAACTAGGCCATCAACGCGCAAGGCCGCGCGATTGAGCTCAACGCGCCGCTTTCGTCCGTCGATTGTAATTTCGAGTTTCAAAAACTATCTTTCTCGCAGGAAGAGTTAGCGCCGCGTCAGCCGCTCAATCTGCTCCTGCCGTCCCTCATGCTTCCAACGCGAATCGCTTCCACCGCCGTTCGACGCAGGCGGTGCAACGCCATTCCGCGCGCTGTGCCAAAGCGCCAGCGCGATTGTCGCGGCGTCTTCCGCGGCCGGATCCGCTTTATGTCGCGCCGCATTTTTGTCGCGCTCGATGAAGTCGTCGAGCCACCGCGTGTGCACGTTCGCGCGTAGAAAATCGTCGTCGCCAAGAATGCGTCGAAAAAAGTTGATGTTCGTCCGGATGCCGCCCACCTGAGTTTCTCCTAGCGCACGCGCCAATCGGGCGATGGCTTCGTTGCGGTCGTTTCCCCACGCAATCAACTTCGCGAGCATGGGGTCGTAATCGCTCGGCACCGTCCAGCCGGGATAGACACCTTCGTCGAGGCGAACGCCCGGCCCAGAAGGCGCGGCAAAACTTGTGATCGTGCCTGGTGACGGAAAGAAGTTATTCTCGGGATCTTCAGCATAAATACGGCACTCGATGGCGTGGCCGCGAAGTGTAACTTCGCTCTGCGCAAGCGGCAATTTTTCGCCCGCCGCGACGCGAATTTGTAGCTTCACGAGATCGAGCGCGGTGATCATCTCCGTCACCGGATGCTCGACCTGCAATCGCGTGTTCATCTCGAGAAAATAAAAATTCCTCGCTTCATCAACGAGGAATTCGCATGTTCCCGCGCTCACGTAGCCGCCCGCGCGGGCAAGCTTCACGGCAGCTTCGCCCATCGCGCGCCGCAATTCTGGCGTCATCACCGGCGATGGCGCCTCTTCAATCACTTTCTGATAGCGCCGCTGGACGGAGCACTCCCGCTCGCCGAGGTAAATCGTGTTGCCGTGCATATCAGCAAGAACTTGAATTTCGATGTGACGCGGCCGCGAAAGATATTTCTCGAGAAAGAGGCGCGAATCGCCGAACGCGTTTAGCGCTTCCGACGAAGCGTCGCGCCAGGCGCTGCGCAAATCGCTCTCGCGTTCCACGCGACGCATTCCTTTTCCGCCGCCACCCGCAACGGCTTTCAGCACGACGGGAAATCCAATCGTCATCGCGGCCTCGAGTGCCGCTTCAACATTCTCACTGGGATCGAGAGTGCCAGGAACCGTCGGGACATCCACGGCGCGCGCCAATTGTCGCGCCGAGGTCTTCGATCCAAGCTGTTCCATCGCCTGAGCGGGAGGCCCGATGAATGTAATACCCGAAGCAACGCATGCTTTTGCAAGAGCGGAATTTTCGGCGAGGAATCCGTAGCCGGGGTGGATGGCGTCGCAGTTCGCCAGGCGCGCCGCGGAAATAATGTTTTCGATGACCAGGTAACTTTCACGGGACGGCGCAGGCCCAATTCGATAAGCCTCATCCGCCATTCGCACGTGAAGCGAAGCGCGATCGGCGTCGCTATAAACAGCAACGCCCGCAATGCCCATTTCACGGCAAGCGCGCAGGATGCGCACTGCAATTTCGCCGCGATTCGCGATCAGAATTTTCTTAAGCATGCACGTCGAGGACAGAATTCTAACACGCGCGAGCGAGGGTTTTCAGTGCCAGCGTTGGCTAAGGGCAGCCCTCAAACTTGCCGCAAACAGGGCCGCCCCGACAAATGTTGCAGAAATGAGTACTGCGCCTAATTCCTGGAATGCGCGCAGCCTTGCGGATAAACCGCGTCGAGCGCGCCCCACAGCGCCTTCAACGTCCGCTCGGCCGCCACCATTATGGGACCGGATTCGGATGCTGGCTGCGCCCCGAGCCATTGGCGCCAGGCGGCGCGGTGCCGTACATCGGCTTCTTCGTGAACGGCAAAGTAGCGCAACGCCGGCTCATCCGTGACGCCGTAATATTTTTTCAGCCCGGCGATTTTCTGTGTTGCAATTTCCGGCACCTGCGCCTCATAAACGTAAAACGCAGCCACGGCCTGCGCCTTCGAGCAATCCTCGGACAGCTCATCGAACGCATCGAGAAGCGCCGCAACCCCCGGCAGCGGCCGGGTGGAATCGATGTCTGCATCATTCGCGCCTACAGCGTTCGCGAATTGCCGCCAGAGCAGCGGATGCGGTCCCGCGGGATCGAGCTCTTCGGCCAGGTTCTCGTCAACCAAGGTTCGCAATTCACCCTTCGAGCGCGATGCCAACTGCTTTAGATTTTCCGGAAAGGCGCGAACATGCTGGTAATACTGCTCGGCATAAAGCGCCAGGGATTCGCGCGAAAGCGTTCCCTGCGTCCACGCGCGGTAAAACGGGTGCTTCAGAAGATGATATTTTTCAACGAGCCGGTCCAGACCCGCAAGAATAGGATTACAGCTATTCATCATTTGCACTCCGGAAGGATAGTCGCGAAAACCCAAATGAATCGTATCTCAACGCGATGCCAAAATCCAGCGCCCTGGTATTTTATTAAACACCCGCCGTCAACCGACATCATGACTTTCAGTCAAATTCTTCGCAAGAGCTACAGCGGAATGTTGCCGTGCTTTTTGCGCGGATTGACGTCCCTTTTATTCTCAAGGGAGCGAAGCGCCGTGATGAGCTTGGCGCGCGTTTCGGCGGGCTCGATCACGGCATCAATGTAGCCGCGCTCGGCCGCGACGTACGGATTCGCAAATCGTTCGCGAAATTCCTCCACCTTCTCCGCGCGCAGCGCATCTCTCTCCGGCTCCGCAGCCTTCTCAATTTCGCGTTTATAAACGATATTCACCGCCCCTTCCGGCCCCATCACGGCGATCTCGGCCGACGGCCACGCGAAATTCATATCCGTGCGAATGTGCTTTGACGACATGACACAGTAAGCGCCTCCGTAGGCCTTGCGCGTGATCACCGTAATTTTGGGGACGGTCGCTTCGGCGAACGCGAAAAGCAGCTTGGCGCCATGCTTGATGATCCCGCCCCACTCCTGCTGCGTCCCAGGCAGAAAGCCGGGAACATCCTCGAACGTGATCAGCGGAATATTGAACGCATCGCAGAAGCGCACGAATCTCGCGCCCTTCACCGAAGCATTGATGTCGAGAACTCCCGCCAGATTCGCCGGCTGATTCGCGACGATTCCGGCCGGCCTGCCGTCGAGCCGCGCAAATCCGACTACGATATTTCCGGCGAAATGCTCGTGCACTTCGAAAAAATCCCCATCATCCACAATCGCGTGAATCACGTCTTTGATGTCGTACGGCTTCATCGGATCTTCGGGCACGACGGAATTGAGCGCAACGTCCTTGCGGTCCCAGGGATCGGCGCTCTGGCGGCGCGGCGGATCTTCAAGATTGTTGGACGGCAAATAACCCACAAGCTCGCGGATCATCGCCAGGCATTCAGCGTCGTCCTGCGCCACGAAATGCGCGACGCCGCTTTTTTCGTTGTGCGTCATCGCGCCGCCCAGTTCGTTCTTCGTCACTTCCTCGTGCGTGACCGTCCTGATTACATCCGGGCCGGTGACGAACATGTACGAAGTGTCGCGCGTCATAAAAATAAAATCGGTGATCGCGGGTGAATAAACGGCGCCGCCGGCGCACGGGCCCATCACCGCGCTGATCTGCGGCACGACGCCGCTTGCAAGCGTGTTACGCAGAAAAATATCGGCATACCCCGCGAGCGACATCACGCCTTCCTGAATGCGCGCCCCGCCCGAATCGTTCAAGCCAATAATCGGCGCGCCGGCCCGCATCGCGAGATCCATGACTTTCGTGATTTTTTGCGCGTTGGTTTCGGAAAGCGAACCGCCGAATACCGTGAAGTCCTGAGCGAAGACGTAAACGAGCCGTCCGTCAATTCGCCCGTAGCCGGTGATAAAGCCGTCGCCCATCGGCTTCTGTTTCTCCATGCCGAAATCGTCGCAGCGATGCCGGACAAATTTGTCGAGCTCTTCAAATGTCCCTTCATCGAGGAGCAACTCGATACGCTCGCGGGCCGCGAGCTTGCCTTCCTTGTGCTGCCGCTCGCGGCGTTCAGTACCGCCGCCGATTTCCGCTTCTGCATTGTGGCGGCGCAATTCTTCAAGGCGATCGTGGTGCTTTGCGGGACGGTTCATTTGGCCTTTGGTTCGCGGCAAATCGCGAAGCGGTAGCGTGCCATAGCATGCGGCGCGCAGCAAGCGGCCCAGCACTAAGCGGTCGAAGATTTAGTGAAGACCCGACCAATCTTCGGCGATGAGAATGGAATTGCTGGGGTTCGAAGGGTCGTACTTTACGCTCGCGGCCTTGCCGACGACGGCGCGATTGAGGGCCGCGCGCTGTTCCATGCCGGTGATGTCTTGCGCCGTTTCGTAAGTTACGCCGGAGATGGAGTAGGTGTAGTGAAGCAGCATGGTCGCGACGCTTGCGGTCCCGTTTGGCACGTTCTTACGCCGCCCAAAAATTCCGCGAGGCGGTTCGGGGTTGGGCGCGGCGATCTTGTCCTCAATCTCGAGAACTTGGCCCTCCACGATGCGCCCGATACGATTCAGATAAAGGCGCCGTTCGCGTTCGATCTCGTTGGGATCGATTTCGCGCTTGCGCAGAAGGTAATATGCGACGACGAGGAGAGCCAAGCCGACGCCGGCCAGCGGCACATAGTCGCGCCAATTTGTAAGAAGATGTCTCAATACGAATCCCAGAACCGATGGAAATTCAGTCGCTTTCCGCAGCGACTGGATTGCGCAAGGTTCCGATACCATCGATGGTCACTTCGACCACGTCGCCGTCTGTGAGCGGGCCAACGCCGGGCGGAGTTCCCGTCGCGATGACATCGCCGGGCAGTAGCGTCATCACCCGTGCAATCCAGCGAATTATAACTTCGATGGGGAAAAGCATGCCAGATATGTGACCAATCTGCTTACAGTTGCCATTGACGCGGGTTTCAACTGTTGCCGAGGGAACATCCAATTGGGTCTCGATTACGGCGCCAATGGGACAAAACGTATCGAAGCTTTTGCCGCGCGTAAATTGGACGTCGCGCTTCTGAATGTCGCGCGCGGTCACGTCGTTCACGCACGTGTAGCCGAGAATGTAACGCCGCAGATCTTCGCCCTCGGCCGGTAGATGGAGCCGCTCGCCGATAACGATGGCTAATTCGCCTTCGTAGTCCACTCGCTCCGAGATGCTCGGCAAAATGATCGGCTCGTCAGGGCCAATCACGGATGACGGCGGCTTCAGAAAAATCAGCGGTTCTTTCGGCACCTCGTTGCCAAGCTCGGCAGCATGCTCAGCGTAATTCCGTCCGACGCAAACGATTTTGGATGGCTCGACGGGCACAAGCAGCCGGACATCTTGCAGCGACCAATCGCGGCCAGTGAATTCCATCCTGCCGAAAAGGCTACGAATTTCGAGAACTCGTTCCCCTTCGATCAAGCCATAGGAAGTCGCCGGGCGCAACTCCGTATCGTCGCGTGTAATTAAAGCGGCGGAAAATTCAAGCGGCTGGAAGCGGCACAGCTTCATCGTTTGCGGGTGGGCACTTCAATCGGTCTGACGTGGGCGACGGGTGCGTGGTGCCAGATAAGAGAAACAACAGACGACGCGACCCAAACGCCGACGGCGAGCACGCCGTAGATCACGCCGCCCAGGATGAGCAGGTGCAACGGCGTCATTCCCAGCCGATTGATGAGATTGTCGAAGAACATGGTCGCGCCGGCGTACGCTGCAGCAAGTATCGACCACGCCGTAATTCCCGCGGTGAACAATCGCCAGGGAGATCCGAAATAACGCGCCACAGGAATCGTCATCACTAAGCCAAACGCGCCGTAACATACAAGATTCCGCAGCGCGGCGATCGAATCAAATTGCGGCATGCGCGTGGCCACGATCAGTGAGCCCAACATCACCGCTATGAGCAACACGCCAGCGAATATTCCGGTGTGGATGACCGGACTCTGAATGACATTCCACACACGGCGCGAATTCGTTGCTGCGGCAGTCACGATTACTGGCTCGATTCCTTTTCCGCCGGAGAAAATCCGGCGGTCACCGGTTCGCTTGCGGGGCTTTCATTGCCGGCACGATCAACAGCGGTAACCGTGTAAGTATAGAGGCGTCCCGGAAGAACAGTGATATCACGATACGCGGGCGTCAGCAACGTACTCTGGTTCAACCGCTGGCGAGATTTAGAATCCTGGTCGCCGCGATAGATGTTGTAGCCGGCCAAATCGCTTTCAGCGCTGATGGCCCACGAAAGTTCGATGCCGGCCGGCGTGCTTGACGTTGCCGGAACCGGCACGGCGACCAAACCTTGAGGCGGAGCCGGCGGGAAAATATCTTTCGGCGCGAGCGCGAGCAAATTCGATTCGTCTGACTCCACGGATTCATTGGGCGTCGCGCCGTATCGAACCACGCTGCGAACCGAGTACACGTAGGCATGGCCGAATTGGAAAGTTGTATCGCGGAACGACGGCGCCGGAGCCCCGCCGAGTAATTCGGAGAGCGGCGCAGCCGGTGTCACGCTGGGGGTATTAGCTGAATTTTTCGCATTGGTCGCATTCGCCGCGCCGTCCGTCGCGCCAGTTTTTTCCGCTCGATAAACGCGATAGCTCACGGCCGCGGATGCATTTGCGTTTGCCGCGTCGCCAGGTCCCGCTTGTGGAGTAACCGCTGACCACTTCAACTCCACGGCTTCCTGCGTGACCGTCGCCGCAAGATCGGCGATCGGCGCCGGCGGCGGATATACGCGCACCACCGCAACATTCGATGCCTCGGACGCGCGCCTCGCGGAAATCCGCGTGCGTACAACAAACGCCGCCCGCCCGCCGAAGTGGCTCTTTAAATCTTCGGGCTTGAATTCAACGGGAAAGAGAACGTGTCCTCCATTTGTATATTGGCTCATCAGGGCGGACGGAACTCGCACGAGAACATTTTGTTTTTCCACGGATGCAGCATCGGGCGGGGCAGCACCCGCTGCGACAAATTCCCAATAAATGTCCAACGAGAGCGTCGAATTAATCGCTTTGTGATCTTCGGTTTTCGTCGGCAGAGCGAATGACAAATAAACGCGGGTTCCCAATTGACGGGCGCTCAAGCCAGTCACGGCAGTCGGCGCGGGAGCGTGGCGGGTGGTGGGTTCGCTTGGGGCCGCGCACCCCACCGCGAGAGAAACGCAAAATACTGCGGCGAGAAACTGAAAAAATGAAACGCCGGACCGCGCCCGGCCCGGAAGAGCGCGGATTGAAGTTTCCGCTCTTCTCATTTTCATTTCGATTGTCTGGCCGCTACAGAATGTAACGGCTGAGGTCCTGGTCCTTCACGATATTGACGAGTTGCTTTTGCACGTACGCCGCATCGATCTTGATACTTTTCTTTTTCAGCTCGGGCGCCTCGAACGAAATTTCTTCGAGCACCTTTTCGAGGATCGTGTGCAGGCGGCGCGCTCCGATGTTCTCGGTCTGTTCATTCACCACCGCGGCGAACTTCGCGATCGAGGCTACGCCATCTTCGGTGAATGCGATTTTCAATCCTTCGGTCTCAAGCAACGCAATGGCCTGCTTGATCAGCGCGTTTTTCGGCTCCGTCAAAATGCGGATGAAATCCGCTTCGCTCAAAGAGCTCAGCTCGACGCGAATCGGAAAGCGCCCCTGCAGCTCAGGAATCAAGTCGGAAGGCTTGGTCGTGTGGAAAGCGCCCGCCGCGATGAAAAGAATGTGATCGGTGCGCACCATACCGTAGCGCGTATTCACCGTCGTGCCTTCGACAATCGGCAAAATATCGCGCTGCACTCCTTCGCGCGATACGTCCGGGCCATGCCCTGATTCGCGCCCCGCAATCTTGTCGATCTCGTCGATGAAAAGAATTCCCATCTGCTCGACGCGCTCGAGCGCGATTCGCGTCACGTGGTCCATGTCCACGAGACGATTCTCTTCTTCCTGAATTAGATAATCGAAAGCCTCGCCGACCGTCATCTTCCGCTTTTTCTTCTGCTGGCCGAAGACGCCGGAGAGCATGTCTTTGACGTTGATGTCCATTTCCTCGATGCCCTGATTGGTGACGATCTCGAAAGCAGGCATCGACCGCTCGCGAACCTCGACTTCCACCATGCGCGTATCGAGTTTTCCTTCGCGAAGCTGTATGCGAAGTTTTTCGCGCGTGCGCTGCGCCTGTTCTTTACGCTGCGCGTCGTTTATGACCATCCCCGGCACCTCGGCCGGCGGAGGTGTCGGCGGAAGCAAAAGATCCAGAAGGCGCTCCTCGGCGGATTGTTCGGCGCGCTCGGCCACTTCGTCGAGCTTCTCTTCGCGCACCATGTCAATTCCAGTTTCGATGAGGTCGCGCACCATCGATTCGACGTCCCGCCCGACATAGCCCACTTCCGTGTACTTCGAAGCTTCGACTTTCACGAATGGGCATCCGGCAAGCCGCGCAAGCCGCCGCGCGATTTCCGTTTTGCCCACGCCAGTGGGCCCGATCATCAGAATGTTTTTCGGCAGAACGTCTTCCGCCATCTCCGGCTGGAGCTTCTGGCGCCGCACGCGATTGCGCAACGCCACGGCCACCGCGCGCTTCGCGGCGTTCTGGCCGACGATATACTTGTCGAGCTCGACGACGATTTCTCGAGGTGTCAGCTCGTCGAACGATGGAATCGGTTCTGCTGGTGGCGCCTGCGGTTCTCCGGACAAATAAATCACCATGCCTCGCCTTCCTTCAACGTTCCGCTCACAACTCTTCCATCGTGAAGTTTGAATTCGTGAAGATACAGATCTCGCTCGCGATTCGCATCGCTTCCTGAGCGATTTCCTTGGCGCCGAGCTTGGAGTGCTTGATCAGCGCCCGCGCGGCGGCGAGCGCATATGGCCCGCCCGATCCGATCGCGCAGATGCCGTCGTCCGGCTCGATCACGTCGCCATTGCCCGAAAGCAAAAATGTGGATTTCACGTCTGCGACCACCAGAAGCGCTTCGAGATGCCTCAACGAACGGTCAGTCCGCCATTCCTTCGCCAATTCGACCGCAGCGCGCTGCAAGTTGCCGTGAAATTCCTGCAGCTTGTTCTCGAATCGCGTGAACAGCGAGAGAGCATCGCCGGTGCTGCCGGCAAAGCCCGCAATAATCTTGTCGTTGAAGAGCCGGCGAGTCTTCTTTGCATTGTGCTTCACGACGCCTTCGCCCATCGTGACCTGGCCGTCGGCCGCGAGCACGACTTTATTATCGCGTCGCACGCACAGCACGGTCGTGCCGTGAATGGCATCGGCGGCGCGCACACGCCGCCTCTGTGACTTTCCCTGCGTCATTCGCATCCCGCGATTATACCCCGCTGCACGCAACGCAACAAAAAAGCTCGTCTCCGGGGACATGGCGATGTTCTCAGAGAGTTGGCCGGTGACGCATGCGTCGCTGAGCAGATACAATGAGAGCCTCCCCGGAAAATCGCTGTCCACGAATTGAGGAGCATGATGGAACATAGCTTGGAAAATACAATATCGCTTCTCGCGCGCACTCCGCCCGCTCTCAACGCGCTTCTACGTGATCTTCCGGAATCGTGGACGCTCCGAAATGAAGGTGAAAATACTTGGAGCGCGCTCGATGTCGTCGGCCATCTGATTCATGGCGAACGTACGGATTGGATGCCACGGGCGAAGATGGTGCTGCAATTCGGCGAAACTCAAACATTTGAGCGCTTCGATCGTTGGGGGAACATACGAGAGAGTCAAGGAAAGTCGCTCGCGGAATTATTGGATGAATTTGTCCGCCTGCGTACAGAAAATCTCGGCGAACTTCGTGCATTGAATTTGCGGAAAGAGGATCTCGAGCGGCGTGGGCAACACCCCGCGCTCGGCGCAGTTACTTTGTCAGAGTTGCTGGCGACCTGGGCAGTGCATGACTTAACTCATCTCCACCAAATCTCACGGATTATGGCCCATCAATACCGGGACGGCGTGGGCCCGTGGCGCGAGTACCTTGGAGTGCTGAAGTGCGCCGGCCACAGCGCTCCTTAATGAACGCGCCATCTAGACGCGGACATTGAACTGGTCAAAGTAGCTCGTGAACGCCTATCCGAAGAGTCGTTCCTATCGTCTAAGTCCATGTTGCCGGAAATGCGTTTAGAATTATCGCTCGCGACTGAAGGAGGCCCTATGCTCTTGCGGCGCTGTTCTCTCTCCATCTTTCTGCTGCTGGCGCTGTCTGTACTCGCCTCCGCGGCAACCGAACCGCCCGCGCCGCGCACAGTGGATTTGACCGCCGCGGACGGCACGGCTCTGAAAGCGACATTCTTTGCCGCAGGCGCGCCGGGGCCCGGAGTGATTCTCTTCCATCAATGCAATCAGCAGCGCCACAACTGGGACGATCTTGCCGAGCGCCTCTCGGCTGCAGGCATCAACGTTCTCACGGTCGATTACCGCGGCTTCGGCGAGAGCGGCGGCGGCCGGTTCACGGAGATTACACAGCAACAGCGCCTTGAAGACGTCACGCAAAAATGGCCCGGCGACATCGACGTCGCCTTCCATTATCTCGTTTCGCAGCCCGGCGTCACGCCGGGCATCGTCGGAGCGGGCGGCGCTAGTTGCGGCGTCCATCAAGCGATTCAATTGGCGCGGCGGCATCCCGAAGTGAAATCGCTGGTGTTGCTCTCCGGCGACACAAATCGCGAGGGCCGGCATTTTCTGCAAGAGTCCTCGAAATTGCCGCTCTTCGTTTCCGTCGCCGACGACGACGCTGATGGCGACGCCACGCTCGCCATGGAGTTCGTGCTTGGAGTTTCGTCAAACCCCGGCGACAAATTCGTGCACTACGCAACAGGCGGGCACGGGACGGCCATGTTCGCGCCTCATCCGGAATTGCCCGGCATGATTGTGGATTGGTTCGTGACGACGCTCGTGAAAACTCCCGGCAGCGCGCCGGCCAACACCGTTTCCGGAATGCCGCGGGAAGAAGTGCAAACCCTCGAATTGATTGACGAGCCCGGCGGCGCAACCAAAGTTGCAGAAATGGCGTCTGACGCGCGTCTCCGCGTTCGGGCGTCAGCCCCGTTTCCTCAGGTGATCGTCAACGGGATGGGATACGGGCACCTTCAAATCGGCGACACCAAAGGCGCCATCGAGATTTTTAAGTTGAATGTCGGCGCGTATCCGAAATCCCCGAACGTTTACGACAGCCTCTCCGACGCTTATCTCGCGGACGGCCAGAAAGATCAGGCTCGCCTGTACGCGAAAAAGGCGCTCGACGCTCTTGCGTCAGACACCAGCGATGACCCGCAACGTCGTGACGCAATCAAAGCCAGCGCCGAGCAAAAACTGAAAGACCTAAGCGAGGCAACAAAATAAATTCGGGCTAGCCCGTCGCAAAATCTTGAAATTCGTGGAGCCGCGCGTCTACTGCTCGTCGGGCAGGACCGGCAGCACTACCGTATCCACCGTCGACGGATCATCCCGCAGCTTGACGTAAAGCAACGTCCCATTCGGCCGCGGCACACTCAACGCAGAATCCGCAAAGCCTGCAGGAACAGGAACCGTGTGCGTGAACTGAGAATCGGACGCGACGGAATCAATCAAAAATAAATTCGTCCCGCGCAAACTGCACTGTTTATCGGGACTATCGGGGCAGCGCACTTCCTTCAGCGACGGAATCCGCACGAGGCTCGCAAGCGGCTGCCAGTCTCCCTTTTCGCCGTCCGCATCAACAGCCCGCAATCGAAGCTTTCCGAATGCCGAAGCTCCAAAAGCCTTTAGCGGATCGAGCTCCGCGAGCAGATTCTGCGAGTCCTGCAAAATCAAATTTCCGTCGGCCACGCTCAAAAGCACGCTAAACGATTCATCCTCCGTCGCCACTTCTATTTTTTCCGTCCGCGGAAACTTGTCAGGCACTTCCGACTTCAGAAAAATGGATAGCCGCCCATCCTGCGGCAGCTCGTCTTTGTTTCCGAGTCGAATCGCAGAAGTCGCGGAGCCGAGCGATACACTCTTGCTGACCAAAGTAACCTTCGGGCGCGGCGGCTCAACGGTAGTTTGAAGATTCAAGACTCGCCCGTCGTTCAGCGCCACGTGCGCAGTCAACTTTTCGTCAGGCTGCAACTCAGTTGTCGGCGCGGCCTCCGGCGCCGCAAGACTCAGCTCGTCCGCCTGAGCGGCCCTCGTGAGTTTCGCCGGAACAAAATTAATCCCGCGCAGTTCGAAACTCTGAACTTCATCGAGGCGCGTTCCCTTCAGCACGCCGCGATGGTCGCCGGCGCTGATCGTGAATCGATCGAGGTGCGCCGCTTCCGAGTACGCATGCAACGAGACTTCGTCCGGCTTCGCCAACCCATCCTGTTTCACAAGCATTGTCATTCGGCCGGCCGCTTCGTCCTTCAACGCAACCTTCACTTCGATTTCATCCGGCTTGCCTAACTTCCAAGTCGATTTCAATTCTTTTCCGTGCTCATCCGTGAGGCTGACCTTTTCCACGCAGACAGCGCACTCCGATTGCAGATGAATTGCATCCTCGCGGCCGACGATCAAAGCGCTCTGATCGGCAGGAGGAATCATCCATGTCACCGAGTGGGCGACACGCAAGTGAAATGCGGGTCCATCGAATGAATCGAAGCCCCAAGATCCGTGAAGTGTCCCGGTAACTTCCGTGCCAAAATTACCGGCTTCGAGCGCCTTCGTGTTGATCAACATGCCGCCGTGCGCTGCGTCCGGCGCGGCAGGCAAATCCACGACAGCGCCGGATTTTCCCTGAACGCGCAGAACCAGATCGTGCGCGATGCCGGTGGAGAAAACCAAAGGAGCTCCTTCAACCGGAAGGACGAGCGGCGATTTCTGCGCGCACAAAACTTCATCCGGCGTCACCGGCCGAAGCGGAGGCAACTGCGCGGCTTCCACAGCAGGCAGCGCGGCAACCAGCACGGATTTTGGATTTTGAAACGACGGCGGATTATTCAATTTGAGAGTCAGTTGGTCGTTTTCCTGAAGAGAGAGAGCGGGAATGTATTGGTATTCCGCGGTGTGAATGGTGCTCATGATTTTCGCGACATCCATCACCGCGCCGACATAAGGACTGAAATATCCCGCACCGGCCAGCGGCGTCGAACTGAGCGACCCAATCAAATCGGAAGACGGGCCCGAGGTCAGTGCGGCGACCATCGATTGGCTGTGCCCGTCGTTTAACACCAGTTGATCCGTATTCTGCGTGAGGCAGGCCCGCTGCTGCTCGATGGGCTTGTCAAAACACTGGGGGTCGATTTTGAGATTGAGCGTCCGGGCGAGAAGGACAGACTTTTCATGGAGAAGCTTCGGATCGGTTTCGGAAGTTTCCTTGATTTCGTTGAGATATTTATCGACTCGCGTGCGATCGAGGCTCGCCTGATTCAAATCCTGCGACGCGCGCACAAAAGTTCCCGGCTTCCCGCGCACCGTCGAACGCAACGTGCTGAAATCTCCCCCCGTTTCCGGAGCGAGAAAAAAGAGAGCCTGCTGCGCCTCTTGCGGGACAGTGACGACGATTCCTTCCTGGCGCACTTTCTTCGTCCAGGTCTCCGCGCGAATAAACCAATTTTCCGGCGGCGGGTTGGTCGAGCCGCGCAGAAATGCGACGATCAACAAATAATGCGCCGATTGCCCTTCGGGAAAATCGGGATGAATCCAGATTCGGTCGCCGGGCTGAAAGTTCGGCACATCCGATATCGACAAAGTTCTTCCGGCGCGCGTCACTCTCATGTCCACGCGAGGGCCGGTCAAATCGAATGCGGCCGAGTCGCCTCGCGCGGCTGCGCCCACGACGATTAGCGCGGCGAAAATAGTTAGGAAACGAAAAAATGGCAAGGCAGGAGCTGCGTGACCCAAGTTACGCACTTCCATCGCTATCTCACCCCTTCGATGCGAAAATATTATGCTGCGATTTATGTCGTGCCACGACCTATATCGTCTCCCGACAAGTTGGATGCGGCGGCGCAATGTCTGTCGCCGCAAATTATTTGAGTTGTTTCCTGCTGCGCGACACACCCTTGGCCACGCCGCTGGGCTGGGAGGAAATACGGTACGTACGATCTACGCGAACTGCCGAGAATCTCAGCGCTAAAAGGTCAGTTCTTGTCGTTGTCCTTGTCGCTGTCGCTTCCGCTGTTCTGCGCTTCTTTCGCGTCCTTGGCTTTCTGCTTCTCTTGCTTCTTGATGTAGCTCTTGCCGACTTGCGCCCACCGGGCGTCGAGCGATTCCTTCGTGAACAGACTGTCGGGAGGATTCGTGTTGTACTTGCATTCGTCGAAAAATACCTGGTAGACCTTGCGGCTGTTGCGCTCGCGCGTGATCTGGAATGGCGTCGTGACGCCTTCGATCGGATGATAATTCGAGTAATATTCTGTCACATCGCTGCGCAAACGCGTGGTGGAATCGCGCGTCACCACCGTCTTGCGAATCGGCAGGTGGGTGAATTTTGCGAACGCGATGCGCACCGAACGATTGTCCGGATCAACGAACTCGATCCATTCCGCTTCTCTCAAATCCACGACGTCCGGACCCAGGTAACGCAGAATGACATTTGGCTCTTTCCAACGGTTGCGAAGAATATTGTCGATGTCTTCCTTCTGATCTTCTTGGAATTGGGACACTGTGTCTTCCGCCACGTCGGCGACGCCGCCGCGATCGAGCGCCCAGCCTTTATCGCCGTTCAAAACCTCGATGATGTTTCGCTTGGGAAGATTTTCATTCCGGTCTTTGTCCGGTAGCTTCGAATAATCGATGAATTTTTCATAGCCCGTGAGATCGCCGTTGTGACCGAACTGCCCAAGCCGGCCGACGCACGTGACATCGTTCACGTGCAGATACGCGCTGCCGCCCAGCGCTGCGACGGCCTGGAGAATTAGTTCTTTTGCCTTTGCAGCGCTCTGCTCCGGCATCAGCACTTCGGTCTGATCCTGCGCGCGCGCGGGCGTGGCGGCAAACGCCAGTGCGGCCAGCGCGACTATCGCCGGGATCTGTGTTTTCGCTATCCGCACAGCACCGAACCTCCATTTACGTTGACGGTTTCTCCGTTGATGAAATTCGCGAGGTCCGAAGCAAGGAACAAAATCGGGCCGGCAATTTCTTCGGCCGTTGCCGGACGCCCGAGCGGAATATTTCGCGCTGCGGTTTTCAATCCCGCTTTCGTCCGCAGCACCGATGCAGACATGTCCGTATCCACCCATCCGGGCGCGACGCAATTGACCAGAATGTGATGCGGGCCGAGCTCAGTCGAAAGTCCCTTCACAAAACTGATGATCGCGCCTTTCGTCGCTCCGTAATGCGTGTGAAACGCTTCGCCGCGCTGTCCGGCCGTCGAGCTGAGCGCGATGATGCGCCCGGATTTCTGCGCTTTCATCAGCGGCACCGTGAAGTGGATGACGGAATACACGCTGTTCAAATTCACTTTCACCATCTCGTTCCACTCACGCTCGGTGACATCTTCGATGGGCGTGTCCTTCTCATTCCAGATGCCCGCGTTGGCGACCAGGATGTCCACGCGCCCCAGCCGTTCTTTCGTGAAATCAACGAGCTTCTTGCTGTCCGCCATCCGGCTTAAATCCGCCTTGAACGACTCGACGCGCGTGCCGTGCTTGCGCGCTTCCTGCTCAACCTGCTCGGCCGCCTCGCGGTTCTTGTAATAGTTGAACACAACGTCCGCGCCGGCCTGCGCGAACAGTTTCACGGAAGCGGCTCCAATGCCGCGCGAGCCGCCTGTAATCAGCGTCGCCTTACCCGCCAGAGAAATCATGAATCCCCCAAGACTTGAAAGTGCCCAAAATTAAAAGTGAATTGAGTGCGGCGCTTTGAATTCGAAAATCTGTTGCGAGAATTTCAGCCGCGAACTTGTGCGCTTCGTGCAATTCCGACGAGCTCGCGGAAAAGAGCGGCCGAGAGCGCGTGGTCCGTCATTCTCTCCGGGTGCCATTGCACGCCGGTCACCCAGTCAGCGTCGCCCGTCCACTCGACGCCTTCGATGATGCCGTCGGGCGCTCGCGCGATCACGCGTAAGCCCCGACCGGGTTCGCGAATCGCCTGATGGTGCGAGCTGTTTACTTCCGTCTCCGCAGCTCCGCCGCCAAGTTGCGCGAGGCGTGAGCCCGGCTCGATTCGAATCGGGTGGTGCGGCTCCGGCGCGCCCGCCGCTCGATCCCAGGAATGAACGATCGTCGTTTGCCATTCGCTCGGAATATCTTGAATGAGAGTCCCACCGCAGAACACATTCAGGATCTGGATGCCGTAACAGATAGCGAGCACAGGCTTGTGCTCTGCGAACGCATGCTTCAAAAGCGCGAGGTCCGTTTCTTCACGCCGCGGATCGGCAGCGGCGCATTTCGGATGCCGCGCGGTATGGTAGCGGACGGGATCAACGTCGGCCGGACTGCCGGTAAGAACGAACGCATCGAGCGTCGCAGTCAGGTTTGCTAGGTCGCCACTCGAAAGATTGAGCGGCACCTCAACCGGCTGGCCTCCTGCCCGGCGCACCGCGTCGTTGTACATATCGTATTTGTCGCGTTTATTGTTAAGTTGTTCATCTAGCGTGCGATACGAGACGGCTACGCGGGGCGCAGAAGCAGGAGAATCAATGGGAGAAGCGATATGAACCTGCTGCCGGGGACTCATCGAGAGGCCATCCTACCATCGCGGCGATGAGGCGGCAACCTGCCCTACAACCTGCCATCGGGGCGCAGATGGTGCGCCCGCAGCGCAGGATTGGAGTGATACGACCCGCGCCGAATCGCGCCAGCTCGCGAACGTTTAATGAGAAAGGCTAAGTCCGGACGGAGAGAGAAGAATATCGGCTCTCGATGCCGCTGGGATTGTGGGAGCGCGGGCTTGGCAGCTTGCGGGGAGGATGAGTTTTGGCCCAGAGTTCATAAATATTCTGCATCTGGGTGATTTGCGCGGGGATGTGGCGTTCCTGCTGCTCGAGCCAGTTGTCCAGCGTCAATGCATTCTCTTCGCGCGGATCCGCGCGATGCGACCACACGGTTTCAGGAAGCGCCGCAAGAACGTGGTACGTCATCCGCCGAAGACGCCGGATGATCTCGAGCGCTTCCTTGGTGCTTTGGTGAAAATATCCGAGCGATCCCGCCCACAACGTTGGATTGAACATCAGAGTGTGACAACCGGGCTCGGCGATCATCAGCCTGCAAACGATGTAGGCATTCGCCTCGTTGTCCGCTAGGTGAAGAATGATCTCGTGAATGCTCCAGGTATCCGCGGAAACTTTGTACATCCACATCTTTTTCGGGATTTGGCGCAGAGCTCTCGCTAGCAACGCAGGCGCGCTACCGAAGGCTTCGAGTTTCTGCCTTCTCTCCTCGCGTGTCATCACACCCTCCGTTCTCTCTGTCTGTTTAGACGGAGGCATGTGGATTTCGACATCACTGGCGCTCGAAAATTTCTGAAACATTTTCGCCGTGTGAATGCGTATGTGAAGGCGAGGGTGAGACGTTCCAAGTGTGCCGGGACCGGACACGCGTGTTCGGCAACGGGCAGTCTCGATAACCCGCGTGGAATGAATAGTCAACACATGTTGAATTTTTAAGTGCGCGAGTCAGCGGCTGGCAATATGAAGATTCGGAGCTTTTTCACAAAACCGGGAACGCGCTTCGCCCACCAGGAAGAGTGAACCGGTGATGAATACGGCACAATTTTCGCTTTCCCCGGCGAGTTGCAACGCGCGATCGATCGCTAGGGTCGCGTCGGCTATAGATTCGCATTGCGCCGCGTGGTGGCACGTCATCCGAGCTAACACATCCGCGGAGATCGCGCGAGATTGGTTGGGCTGGGTGAGAATCACGTGCTCGGCGCGGGGAAATAGCAATCCAGCGATTTCGTCCACGGCTTTGTCGCGCATCGCCCCGTAGACCAGGATGATGCGCTGCCCGGCCAGCCCTTCATCCCAGAACGCGCGGAGCTCACGTGCCGCTGCGGGATTGTGCGCGCCATCGAGATAAACATCCGGGTGCTCCGCGACGTGTTCGAGGCGGCCCGGCCACTCGACATTTGCGATTCCTCGCTCGATCACGGCCGCGTCCAGGGCGAAGCCACGCTCGATCAGAATCTTCGCCGCGGCGGCAGCGGTGAGTGCATTCCTTACCTGGAATTTTCCCGCAAGTGGAATTTGGAGCTGGATGACGGAGCCGTTGGCGAGCCACTCGACGGTTGCGCGATTGCCGCAATCGTCCGGAACGATTTCTCCGACGCGGCAGGCAGCGTCAACTTCGACAAGTCGCGCGTGCTGATCCTTGCATCGCTTCGCCATCACGGCGCGCGCTTCGGGCCGATCTGCGGCGCTGACTACGATACTGTCCGGCTTGATGATCCCGGCTTTTTCTCCGGCAATTTCCTCGAGCGAATGGCCGAGATACGCTTCGTGGTCAAAATCGATTTGGGTGATGATCGAGACTTCCGGCGTCACGATGTTTGTCGCGTCGAGGCGGCCGCCCATCCCGACTTCGTAGACTGCAAATTCAATTCCATTTCGCGCGAATGCGTCGAACGCGATCGCCGTCATGCATTCGAAAAAAGTTGGGTGCGCGGGAAGCGCGCCTGAGGCCATCAGCGCTTCGATTGCCGCGAGCACTCGTTCGAACGATGCGGTGAATTGCGCGTCGGATACTGGCTCACCATCGATGCGGATGCGCTCGTTGATTCGTTCTAGGTGCGGCGAGGTGTAAAGGCCAGTGCGCATTCCGGAGGCGCGCAGAATCGATTCCATCATCGCGGCTGTGGAGCCTTTGCCGTTCGTGCCTGCGATGTGGACGCAGGGCGAGCGGCGCTCCGGATGGCCCATGCGTTCAGCGAGCTTGGAGATATTCTGCAGATCGAATTTTTGAACGTGAGCCTGGCGCGGGGAGGCGAGTTCGCGGCCGAGCGACAGAAAGTACCTGAGCGCTTCCTCGTACGACATTTTAATTCTGGAAGAAAGCGAGAGACCGCGCGATGTAGGATTTCAATTCCTTGCGATGCACGACGGCGTCGAGAAAACCGTGTTCGAGAAGAAATTCCGCGCGCTGAAATCCTTCGGGCAGTTTCTGGCGGATGGTTTGCTCGATCACGCGCGGTCCGGCGAAACCGATCAGCGCGCCGGGCTCGGCGATATTCAGATCGCCGAGCATGGCGTAGCTTGCGGTGACGCCGCCGGTGGTTGGATCGGTGAGGACGGAGATGAATGGAATCCGCGCGTCATCGAGCTTCGCGAGGGCCGCGGAGACCTTGGCAAGTTGCATGAGGCTGACGACGCCTTCCATCATTCGCGCGCCGCCCGAGCACGATACGATAATCAGCGGCGCTCTTTGCTCGATCGAACGGTCGATCGCGCGCGCTACTTTTTCTCCCACCACGGCGCCCATCGAGCCGCCGATGAATTGAAATTCCATCGAGCAGCAAATCACCGGCCGGCCTTCGAGACTTCCCCGCGCGGAGATGATCGCGTCGTTCATTCCCAGCTTCTCGCGCGCATCTTTCAAGCGCTTGGCGTATGGCTTGGTGTCCACGAACTCGAGGGGATCGCTCGAGACGAGCTCCGCGTCCTCCTCGGTCCAGAGTCCGTCGTCGAGAAGCAAATCGAGGCGGCGCTTTGCGCCCAGGCGAAAATGAAAATCGCACTTCGAGCAAACCTGCCAGTTGGCCTGCAAATCTTTTTTCCAGATGATCGAGCGGCAGGCATCGCACTTGATCCACAGGCCTTCGGTGCGGACGCGTCGCTCATCCGCCGGTGTGGGCTGTTCGATTCGTTTTTTCTGCCGCTTAAACCAGGCCATAATTTTTCTCAGGAGCTAAAACTAATAATCAATTCCGCGTTGCGCCAAAATTCCTTTCGTGTACGGATGCTTGATCTCGCGCATTTCAGTGACGAGATCGGCCAGCTCGACGAGCTTCGGATGCGCGTTGCGTCCCGTGCAAATCACGTGGATGCGTTCGGGCCGCGCCGCCAGCGCCGCCACCACTTTCTCCGCATCCAGCATTTTATAGCTGATCACGTAATTGATCTCATCAAGGATTACGAGATCATACCTCCCGCCGTCGATCTGTGCGCGGCCAAATTCCCAGGCTTGCTCGCAGAGGCGGATGTCCTCGGGATCGGTCTCCGCGCCGCCAATTTTCACGAAGCCGCGGCCCATGGGGCGAATTTCAAATTTGTCGTCGCCCAGCATCTTGGCCGCATCGAGCTCGCCGTAGTGCCAGGAGCCTTTGATAAATTGCACCATCAGGACGCGCATGCCCTGGCCGACGGCGCGAAATCCGGTTCCGAGCGCGCAGGTGGTTTTGCCTTTGCCGGGGCCAGTGTAGACGATCAGGAGTCCTTTACCTTCTGGCATGTTGGCGCTTATCCGGGAGGTCAGTGCTGCCGGTCAATCCGCTAGACAAATTGACGAATATGGGGGGGTCTGTTTTGTGCCGCGATATTGGCACCTCGATCGTTTGTTTTGTGCGAGTTAGGCCGAAAATTTCTCGCGGGGTGTGTCGAGATATTAAGTTGGATTTTGGGTGGATCGTGAGTTCAGCAGCGAGACGCTTCGACCGTTTTTTATCTCTCGGTGCGGGCTCGATAAAAGCCTCGGGTCTGAAGACCCGAGCTACATTAATGCAGGGCAAGGGCATCGGCGCGAGGCCGGCGGGGATGAGCTCGACGTTGTTGATCACGTTTATCACTCATTCACGAATAGCATGCCGCGCCTTTCGATACAAGTGGCGGGGTATGTGGATAGCGTTGCGAAGGCTCGGCACGCTTGATCGGCTGGGAATGAATAAGGGCTGGTGGGCAATCGTAGCGCCGGCTTCCAGCCGGCGGTTTGCCGCCCAGTAACGCCGGACAAAAACGCCGGCAAGATGCCGGCGCTACGATTGCATTTTCGCTGTCGCATGTGACGACTTGAAAAACAGGCCCTCGGCGGCAGTTCGGGCAGGCGCTATTTGGGGTAGGGGTGGCCGGCGAGGATGGCGAAGGAGCGGTAGATTTGTTCGGCTAGTAGGACGCGGGCTAGTTCGTGGGGCATTGTTAGGGTGGAGAGGGAGATTTTGTGGCGGGCGGCGGCGCGGAGTTCGGCGGGGAAGCCGTCGGCGTCGCCGCAGAGGAAGACTAGCTCGCGGAGGCCGGTGTCGCGCTGGGTGGCTAGCCATTTTGCGAATTGGGGTGAGGTGAATTGCTTGCCGGCGGCGTCGAGGAGGACTACGGCGGAGTGGGGGTCGAGTTTTCGTTTGCGCCAGGCGACGGGGTCGCGGAGTTCGGTGATTTGTATTTCGGCGTAATGGGAGATGCGTTTGATGTAATCGTCGAGCAGGGCGCGGGGTTCGGATTGGCGCGTTTTTCCCAGCATGACCAGGTGAATTTTCATTGATCGCGATCGAAAAGGCGGGCGCAGCAAGCTGTTGAGTGACAAGACATGCGTTACGCCGTGTGACAGGACATCCGTTACACTTTGCACTCCTGGTTTTCGATGTTGGCAGGGGTCCTAGGGAGCCCGGAGGGCGACCGGAGAGCCCTGCCAACATCGCGCGACATCACCAGCGGCCGCGTGCATCGCCCCTGCCGGTCGATCTCCCGCACGTACATGTGCCGGTAACTCACCAGCAGAAGATGCTCCACGCTCTCCACTCGAATCCATCGTCCGGCCAGTGCCTCGCACACGAACCAGTTCTGCCCTTCCCAATATAAACAACCGGCCGGGTTCAGCCGCCGCACCATGCTGCCCTTAGCATATTGCCACTCGCGCGGTTCCGCCTGATAGGCGCGCGCACTGGCATGATACCTCTCCACCGGCCGCTTCATCCCCAACGCTTCGTGCGGCCGCCGCTCGTTGTAAATCTGACAAAATTCCTCCAGCGCTTCGGGCCACGCCGCCATCTGCTTCGGCTTCCCGCGATGCCGGATCGCTTCATCCAGCGTGCGATGGAATCGTTCCACTTTCCCCTGCGTCTGCGGATGATGTACTCGCCCGTAGCACAGATGAATCCCTTGCTCGATCAATCGCACCGAGAGCCACGTCAGCCCGTACCCGTTCGTCGTGCTCCACCACACCGATCCGCGATCCATCAGCATCGCTTCCGGCACGCCGTAGCGCCCAAACGTGCGCACCAAGCAGGGATACACCCGCTCTGCCGTGAATGCCGCCAGTCCATACAATCCCACCGCATAGCGACTGTGGTCGTCGAGAATCGATAGCGGATAACAGGTTCCATCGCTGGCGCGATACTCGCCCTTGCCGTCCATCTGCCACAGCTCATTCGGCGTCGAGCGCTCGAACCGCTCCATCGCTGGCGCGTTCGAGTCCTTCTTTCCGACCAGCCCGCACCGCTTCAAGATCCGGTTGATGGTCCTGACCGTCAGCGTGGTGTCTTCTTCGCGCAGCAGCACGTCGATCTTCTTCGCGCCCCAGCCGTACTCGCGCCGTAACGCCACCACTCGCTCTTCCTTCTGAAGATCGGTCTGCGACGGGGTGCGCGTCGGCCGGCGACTGCGCTCCACCACAGCGGTGACGCTGCCGGCTTGCTGGAACTTCCGCCGCCAGCGATAGCCGGTCGGCCGAGAGATCCCAAACTCACGGCACAATGCCGTCATTCGCTCCTTGCCGCTGGCCGCTCGTACCACAAACTTCACCCGTTGCTCACCCACATCCGTCCTCGCCCATGGCATCGTCCCGAGCCTCCCCGGCTCAGAACTTTACCCAATCCAGGTGTAACGGATGTCCTGTCACAATGTGTAACGGATGTCCTGTCACCAAACAGCAAGCAGCGCCCCTACACACCTACCAAACAAGCAGCGCCGCTACGCACCTTCTTTGGGCTCGACGAAGCCGTATTTTTTGCGTTTTTCTAGGAGCGTCTTGCGGGTGATGCCGAGAATTTCGGCGGCGCGCGCGATTTTGTAGTGAGTGGCTTCGAGCGTGGCGTGAATTGCGTCGCGTTCGAGCTCCTCGAGGGAGCGCAGGCCGGAGAAGGGGCTGCGGCCTTCGTGTTCGGCTTCGAAAATCGCGGGGAAATTTTCGGGGAGCACCTCGGCGGCATCCGCGAAGATTACGGCATGCTCGATTGCGTTCTTCAGTTCGCGCACGTTGCCAGGCCAGACGTAGGATTCCAGCATAGATGCCGCGGCGTTGCCCAACTGCAATACAGGTTTACCGTGAATTGCGGCGAAGCGTTCGAGGAATTCCGCGGTGAGCGGCCGAATATCTTCGCGGCGTTCGCGGAGCGGCGGAACTTGAATCACGAGAACGCCGAGACGGAAATACAAATCTTCGCGGAAGCGTCCGGCGGCGACGGCGCGCTGCAAATCCGCGTTGGTGAGGGCAATGAGGCGCGAGTCCATGCGAAGCGTTTCGGTGCCGCCCAGGCGCTCGAAGGCGCGCTCTTCGAGAACGCGGAGGAGCTTGGCTTGAATTCCGGGAGCGAGGGCGGCGACTTCGTCGAGGACGATCGTTCCGCCCTTGGCCATTTCGAGGCGGCCGGGCTTTTGCGCGACGGCGCCGGTGAAGGCGCCCTTCTCGTGACCGAACAATTCCGATTCGACGAGCTCGGAGGGGAGGCTGGCGCAATCAATCTTAAGAAATGGCGCGTCGTGGCGCAGTCCCTGTTCGTGAATCCAGCGCGCGAGCTGGTCTTTGCCGGTGCCGCTTTCTCCCATGATGAGGAGAGTGGTGCCCGCATCGGCCACTTTGTCGGCAAGCTTCAGGACGCGCTGCGCCGCGGGGCTTTCTGCCATCCATGAAATTCGTGAGTCCGCCGGGAGGCCGGCGGGTGCCGGAGTGGCGGCGTCGCTCATGGTTGCCTCATGGCGGAGTTGTTCCTGAGTCGGGCGCGCTCGGAGAGGAAAACGGTCCGCCGCGGGATGGTGTGTTGGGAGGCGCGTCATCGGGCGAAGGAATGTCTGCACGAGGCGCGGCGCGCCAGAGACGCTCGAGATCGTAATAGAGGCGGGCGCGTTCGCTGAAGACGTGCACGACGAGACGGCCGTAATCGAGAAGCAGCCATTCGGCGCCGGGGCGGCCTTCGCGATGTTGCGGGCGAACGCCGTGCTGGCGGAGGCGTTCCTCGATCGCGTCGGTGATGGCTTCAAGCTGCGGCGAGCTGGTGCCGGAGCACAGCAGGAAATATTGCGAGAATGCAGCGAGATTGCTGAGATCGAGCACGGTCACGTTCCGCGCCTTTTTGTCCTGAGCGGCTTCAACCGCCCAGCGAATTTCAGGACGAAGGGTTTCCCAGTTCACCGGTAGAGGGCCTGTCCCAGAATGTATTCTTCTACGCGCGCGGGCACAAGCCCGCGAATGGATTGATGCTTCTCGCGGCGCTGGCGGATCTCCGTGGAGGAGACGTGGCTGGTGACGGTCGAGAGCAGATGAACTTTTGTTTTTCGCAGCGCGATGGCGTTCGGATCGTGTGATTGCGATGGCGTTCGCGCGAGCTTCTCCGGCGGAATCACCAGGCGCAGCGCGTCCAGGCGAAACCCGGGACGGTGGGCAATGATGAAATCGCAGGAATCGAGAAGCTGATCGTAATTATGCCACGTCGGAATCTCGAGGAATTGATCGGCGCCGAGGATGAAATAGATATGATCGTCGGGATGTTCTTTGCGGAAGCGGCGGACCGTGTCAATCGAGTAGAAGACGTGGGGTGCGGCGAGGTCGGGGGCTTCTGCGAGCGATGGTATGTAGGCGGGATGATCGGCGCATGCAAGCGCCACCATCGCGTAACGATGCGGAAACGCGGCGAGTGATTGCCTGGATTTGTGCGGCGGGCGGGATGAGGGGATGAAGTAGAGCGCGTCGAGATGGAAACGGCGCTGGGCGGCTTGCGATACGGCGATGTGGCCGCAATGAATTGGGTCGAACGTGCCGCCGAATAGCGCGGTGGTGCGCGACGCGCCGTGCGTGCGGTGTCCGTGAGATTGACCGCCCGTCAATTTTTCTCTCCGGAAGCTTCTGGATGAAGTTCGGGATCGGGCGGCGCTTTATCTGCTTCAAATTCAGGCGCGGGCGTGACTGAAGACATGTCCGGGAGCGCGCCGGCGTCAATTTCGGCGGGCGCAGGCTTGGGGATTTTGTCGAGCATGTCCGCCATGCCACGGACGAGATCCTGGATGCCTTCGCCGCTGGCGGATGAGATGGCGTAGAAAGGCAGGCCGCGTTTTTCGGCGTAATGGCGCAATTCGTCGAGGTGCGCGCGGTCGACGGTGGCGTCGAGCTTCGTCGCGACGACGAGGACGGGCTTCGCTGCAATTTCTTCGCTGAACGAGCGCAATTCATTTTCGATAATTTTGAATTCTTCGATTGGGTCGTTGGGATTCGCGTCACTGGTGTCCACGAGATGGGCGATCAGGCGCGTGCGCTCGACGTGCTTCAGGAAGCGAATGCCCAGGCCGGCGCCTTCGTGCGCGCCTTCAATCAAGCCGGGCAAATCAGCGACGACGAATGTGCGTCCCTCGCCGGGGACTGAGACGGGATCGGCGGAGACGACGCCGAGATGCGGCTCGAGAGTGGTGAACGGATACGCCGCGATTTTCGGGCGAGCCGCGGAAATGCGCGAGATGAGCGTGGATTTTCCGGCGTTGGGGAAGCCGACGAGTCCGACATCGGCGAGCAACTTCAATTCGAGGCGCAAGCGGCGCTCTTCGCCGGGCTTGCCGTCTTCGTGCTCGCGCGGAGCCTGGTGCCAGGGCTTGGTGAAATGCGAATTGCCGCGGCCGCCGTGCCCGCCGCGAGCGGCGCGATATTGCTGGCCGGCTTCGGTGAAATCGAAAAGTTGCTCGCCGGTATCCTGATCGAAGACGACCGTGCCGACGGGAACTTTCAGAATTGTGTCCACGCCGGAGCGGCCGTGGCAGTTCGAGCCTTCGCCGTGGCGGCCGCGCTCGGCTTTGAATTCGCGATTGTAGCGGTAGCGTAGGAGAGTGTTGTCGTGGATGCTGGATTCGAGGATGACGTCGGCGCCATTGCCGCCGTCGCCCCCCGCTGGGCCGCCGCGCGGGACGTACTTCTCCCGTCGAAAAGCGACGCAACCGTCGCCGCCGTCGCCAGCCTTGACCCAGATTTTGGCCTCGTCAACAAACACGATGTGCTCGGTGGCAGATCAGAGGAATCAATGGGGGAAGCATACGACAGCGTGAGTGAAAAACCAAAATACGCACGCTCGTTCGCGATTGCACGCTTCGATGAAAGGATTCCGTTAGTTGGCTTCCGCTGCAGCGGCGGGCGCTTTGGCGGCTTGTTCTTCGGGAGTGACGCTGATGTAGCGGCCCGATTGGCCTTTGTCTTCGAAGAGGACGAAGCCGGTGACCAAGGCAAAGAGGGTGTCGTCCTTCGCGCGCGCGACATTCTTGCCGGGCTTGTAACGCGTGCCGCGCTGGCGGACGAGGATGGTGCCGCCATTGACGAGCTGGCCACCAAAGCGCTTGATGCCGAGCCGCTGCCCGTGGGAATCACGTCCGTTTGTAGATGAACCGCCGCCCTTTTTGTGTGCCATGGCTCGCCTTTACTCGAACTGGATTTCGCCGACCTGGACTGAGGTGAAGTCCTGCCGGTGGCCGCGCGTGATTTTGTACTGCCCACAGCGCTTGAATTTGAAGACGATTTCTTTTGCGTGGCGTCCGTGGCCGACGATTTTACCGGTCACTTTGGCCTTGGAGGTCTTTTCGCCGCCGTGGAATTTGTTGTCGTCGAGAACGGCCAGGACTTCGCCGAAGGTGACTTTGTGGCCGACTTTGCCTTCGAGCTTCTCGACTTCGATGGTCTCGCCCGGGGCGACGCGGTACTGCTTGCCTCCACTTCGAATTACGGCGTACATACAGCCTCCTGATGTCGTTCGGAAACCCCCCATTATAAAGGGTGGCGCGGGATTGCGTCAACGACGGAAGAAGAGAAGTGTGGTGACCAGATGGAGATACTCGAGGGAGATGTATGTAAGGGACGTCAATCGCAACTCTACCCGATTCATTCGGCAATAAAGCGTAGAGTTAAAGGAGGGAGGGTTTCCGCGAATGGCGCTCTATCTAGTCGGCTACGACCTTATGAACCACAAGACCCAGGGAGAGTATGAGGAATTGATGAAGGAACTGAAACGGCTGGGAGCGCAAAAGGTTCTGCTATCGCAATGGGTGTTGCAGAGCAATGTGGACGCCGAAGCGATACGGGATCGCCTGAGACGGTTCATGCATGAGGACGACCGAATGCTGGTGGCGGAGATTACGAATAACTGGGCCAGTTGTTGGACGCTCTTCAGCATCAACGAACTTTAGAGTTTTCAAATGCGGGTTCGATGCCCGACTGGCGCCCTGGGTAAATAAAAAGGGCAGCCTTGTCGGGCTGCCCTTGGTGACTTGAATTTTTCTTTATTAGTTTTCTTGATTACTTAGATGCCGCGGCGAGTGTGTAATCGCCGGTGCATGTGTAGGCCACGCTAGCATCAGCTCCGGGGCTGTACATGCACGTGCCCGAGCCCTTGATGCCCTTCAGCTTGCCGGTGCCGCTAATGATCTGATACGTGCCTTTGCCCGTCCCCGGCGCACCGTCTTTCACAGACACAGCCAATTGATAGTTGTAGGTAATTTTGTCGCCACTGTCATACGTTTCGATGTAAACGCCCCAGGCCTTCATGCGGGTGGCCGTAACGTCGCGGTGCTCGGAGTATTCAGCCGATTTGCTTGTCGCGCCGGCGGTTTCGCCCTTCGTGGTGCATTTTCCTTGCGCGACAGAAAACATGTGGCTCGGCTGGTCACCGGCAGGAACACTCTGCTCGACGTCGGCTTTGGCGCAGGTGCCGGAAATCTCGTTTTTCGTTTGCGCCGAGGTTGTGGCAACAGCGAGGGCGAATACCGTACAGCCCAACAGTATTTTCGCGATCATGTTTTTCTCTCCAGTTTGAATGTTTGAATTTGTACCTTTTGGGTGCGGCAGGAATTTACGCCCGAATGTGCGCAAAGTCCATCGCGCGAAACGGATTGGCCCGAAGAGGGCTACTCGAGTTGCTTCTTTGCCCAAAAGTCTGCGGAGGTGAGGACGGGAACGATTTCGAAGTCGACCAGGTCTTGCCAACGGGTGATCCAGGCGTTCAGCGATTCCGCATCTGGCGCCTCCATAATCTGAAAGCAGCGCGTGCCTCCGGCATCCACCCAGCTCGCGTGGTACGTGACACCCTCGGGCAGCATCCGGCCGCTGAGCTTGAATCGTTCACCGATGGGCCGTGCATCGCCGTCCTTGAAGCGTTCAATGACCATGAAGAGCATCGGATGGATTTTACGCCTCTCGGAGATTCTAGGCACAAGCGCCCCGACGGCTATAGGCTCGCAGACTCGCTTACTGCTAAGAAATTACCGTGCGGTAGTAACGTGACTTTTATAACCACGCAGACGACGTAAGTGTTCAGTAATTCTGGCCAAAAACTGTCCAGTCATGATA
>Ga0302180_10000482_pt1 | contig 32850 bp, 23 predicted proteins | sample I_Palsa_E3_2_FD_200575 | JGI IMG/M metagenome (GOLD analysis project Ga0302180, IMG submission 200575) | Peat permafrost microbial communities from Stordalen Mire near Abisko, Sweden - I_Palsa_E3_2 | ecosystem: Environmental > Terrestrial > Soil > Palsa > Peat permafrost | place: Sweden...
ATTCCGGTGATCCTCGGCTCACGCAACGAGGTCGAGCGCATCGAGCGTTACCACGCCGAGTTCGACTGCGGTGCCGATCGGCCATATACCTCGCCGCTGTTCAACGAGCGCTCGCTGTTCCGACCCGAAGCGCGCGCCTGAAGCGGACAGTCACACCATGTCAACCCGACATCCTGTCATCGCCGTTACCGGTTCCTCCGGCGCCGGCACCACTACGGTGATGAAGGCGTTCGCGCATATATTCCGGCGCGAAGGCATCAAGGCCGAAGTCATCGAAGGCGACTCGTTCCATCGCTACAACCGCGTCGAGATGCGCGAGCGCGTGGCCGCGGCCGACACGGGCCGGGGGCCAGCGATCAGTCACTTCGGGCCGGAAGCGAACCTGCTGGCTGAACTCGCCGACACGCTGGCGGAATACGGCGCCACCGGCGGCGGCAAACTGCGTCGCTACGTTCACGATGCCATCGAGGCCAAGGAACTCGCAAGCGAGCCGGGCACGTTCACTGCCTGGCAAACGATGCAGCCGGCCAGCGATCTGCTGTTCTACGAAGGCCTGCACGGCGGTTATGTCGGTGGCGAGGTCAACGTTGCGCAGCACGTGGATCTGCTGGTCGGAGTGGTGCCGATCGTCAATCTGGAGTGGATCCAGAAACTGCACCGCGACCGCCACCAGCGCGGCTACACGCAGGATGCGGTGGTTGAGACCATCCTGCGGCGCATGCCCGACTACATAAATCACATCTGCCCGCAATTCAGCCGCACGCACGTCAATTTCCAGCGCGTGCCGACTGTGGACACCAGTAATCCGTTTGTAGCCAGGGATATTCCGTCGGCCGATGAGTCCATGGTAATCATCCGCTTTGCCAATCCGAAGGGCATCGACTTCCCCTACCTGCTGTCGATGCTGCACAACTCGTGGATGAGTCGGCCCAACAACATCGTCGTTCCGGGAGGCCAGATGGGCCTGGCGATGCAATTCATCTTCACGCCGATGATCCTGCGCCTGATCGACATGAAACGACGCGCAAATTGAGGAGCCGGGAAGCGATCATGAATGCACGAATCGATGCGACGCGAGCAGATGCAACAGCGGGACAGCGCGAACTGACCAACGCACTGCGCTTCCTCGCCATCGATGCCGTGGAGGCGGCCAACAGTGGCCACCCGGGCATGCCGATGGGCATGGCCGAGATAGCCGAAGTGCTCTGGCGCCGGCACCTGAAGCACAATCCTGCCGACCCGATCTGGCCCGACCGCGACCGCTTCGTGCTGTCCAATGGCCACGGTTCGATGCTGCTGTATGCGCTGCTGCACCTGACCGGCTATGCGCTGCCGATCGAGGAACTCAAGCGTTTTCGCCAGCTGCACAGCAAGACCCCGGGTCATCCGGAGGTCGGCATCACCCCGGGCGTGGAAACCACCACCGGGCCGCTCGGGCAGGGGCTCGCCAATGCGGTCGGCATGGCGCTGAGCGAGCAGCTGCTGGCGGCGGAATTCAACCAGCCTGGCCACACCATCGTCGACCACCGAACCTGGGTATTCGTGGGCGACGGCTGTCTGATGGAGGGCATCAGCCATGAAGCCTGCTCGCTGGCCGGAACGCTCGGCCTGTCGAAACTGATCGCGGTGTACGATGACAACGGCATCAGCATCGATGGTCATGTGGAGCATTGGTTTGCCGATGACACGCCGCGGCGCTTTGAAGCCTATGGGTGGCGAGTCATTCGCGATGTCGATGGCCATGACGGCGCCGCAATCGAGCTGGCGCTGCAGCAGGCCAGCGAGGACAGCGGGCGGCCGACACTGGTGTGCTGCAAAACCGTGATCGGCCAGGGCAGTCCGAACAAGGCTGGCAGCCACGATGTGCATGGCGCCGCGTTGGGCGCCGCCGAGGCCGCCGCCACCCGCGCCGCGCTCGGCTGGAGCGCCGGCCCGTTTCAGATCGCGGCCGGGATTCGCGCCGCATGGGATGCGCGCGCGGCCGGCGCGGCGCGCGAGGCCGACTGGCAGCGGCGCCTGAAAGCGTACGGTGAGTCGCATCCGCACCTGGCGGCCGAATTCGAGCGCCGCGTGGTGCTGCGGGCGTTGCCGCGTCACTGGCGCGAGGCGAGTGCCGCAGCGCTCGCCAAGGTCGTTGAGCAGCGCGCCAGCATCGCCTCGCGCAAGGCGTCGCAAAACGCGATCGAAGCGTTGCTGCCGCTGTTGCCGGAGCTGCTCGGCGGTTCGGCCGATCTGACCGGTTCGAATCTCACCGCCGGCAAGGCGAGCGTGCCGCTACGGCGCGGCCAGTGGGGCAATCACATCAACTACGGGGTGCGCGAATTCGGCATGAGCGCGGTGATGAACGGCATCGCGCTGCACGGCGGTTATATTCCGTACGGTGGAACGTTCCTGACCTTTTCGGACTACAGCCGCAACGCGGTGCGCATGGCGGCGCTGATGGGCGAGCGCGTGCTGTTCGTGTTCACCCACGACAGCATCGGCCTGGGCGAGGACGGTCCGACGCACCAGCCGATCGAGCATCTGGCCAGCCTGCGGCTGATTCCCAACAACGCCGTGTGGCGACCCTGCGATGCGGTTGAGACCATGATCGCCTGGCTGGCGGCGATCGAGCGTCGCGACGGGCCGACGTGCCTGGTCCTGTCGCGCCAGAACCTGCCGCATTTCAATCGCGACGCGCAGCAGCTGCGCGATGTGCGCAAGGGCGGCTATGTGCTCGCCGAGGCGCCGGGCACGCTCGCACTCACATTGCTGGCCACGGGCTCGGAGGTGGCGCTGGCAATGCAGGCGCGCGACGCGCTGGCGGGGCAAGGCGTCGGCGCGCGCGTGGTGTCGATGCCGAGCTGCGGCGATTTCGACGCCCAGGATGCGCCGTACCGGGCGGCGGTCCTGCCGCGCAGCGTGCCGGTGTTGGCCATTGAAGCCGGCGTCAGCAGATTCTGGCGCGCCTATACCGGCTTCGACGGCGACGTGATCGGCATCGATCGCTACGGCGAATCGGCTCCGGCCGCGCAGGTGGCTGAGGCGCTGGGGCTGACGGTGACCGCCGTCACCGAACGCGCGCTCGCGCTGGCGCGCGGCGGAGTGCGACCATAAGCGCCGCTGTCGCGCCGGCCCCGCCGCGCTGGCGGGGTGTCGAGCTGCGTGCGGTGCTGTTCGATCTGGACGGCACGCTGCTGGATACGGTCGACGCAATTGCCGCGGCGCTGAACCAGGCACTCACCGAACGCTCACTGGCGCCGCTGGCGGTGACCGAGGTACGCATGATGATCGGCCGTGGTGGGCCGGTGCTGATCGAGCGCGCACTGGGACGGCTGGGCGCAAGGCTCGATCAAGGCGGCCAGGCGGCGCTGCTCGAGCGCTATTTCCTGCACTATGAACACATCGAGTCCGGTGCCGCGCACAGCGCACGTATCTACCCGGGCGTAGGCGAGTGCCTGCGCCAGTTGCAGTGTCTGCAGCTGTCAATCGCGGTCGTGACCAACAAGCAGCAGCACCTGGCGGGCGGCCTGCTCGAGCGACTCGGCTTAAGCGAGTACATCAATGTGCTGATCGGCGGCGACAGCTGCGAGCGCCGCAAGCCCGATCCGCAGCCGCTGCAGGTGGCGTGCAAGGCCCTCGATGTGGACACCGCGCAGGCGCTGATGGTCGGCGACTCGGTCAACGACGTGCTGGCGGCGCGCGCCGCGGGCATGCCGGTGGTGTGCGTGCCGTACGGCTATAACGAGGGTAGTGATCCGCGCGCGCTGCCCTGTGACGCATTCGTCGAGACGCTGGCGGAATTGCCGGCGCTGCTGAGCCGTGCAACCCTGTGAGCGATGCTCAAGGCAATCCTGTGGGACGTCGATGGCACGCTGGCGGAGACCGAACACGACGGCCACCTGGTTGCGTTCAATCGTGCGTTCGAGGGGTTGGCCATTCCATGGCGATGGAGCGAGTCGCGCTACGGTGAGCTGCTGGCCGTGGCCGGCGGGCGCGAACGCTTGCTGTACGACCTGCAGAGCCAGCCGCTGGCTCCGGCCGATGCCGTGCAGCGTGCGGCGCTGGTCGAGCGCGTTCATCGGCTGAAGAACGAGTACTACGCCGCGATCGTCGCGGCCGGCGCACTGGCGCTGCGCGCCGGGGTCGCGCAGCTGTTCGCCGACTGCGCCGCGGCTGGCGTGTCGATGGGAATTGCGACCACGACCAGTGCCACCAACGTCGCCGCGCTGCTGGGCGCGCATCTGGGCAGCAGCTGGCGCTCGCATTTCTCCGCCGTGGTGTGCGCGGAACAGGCGCCGCTGAAAAAACCTGATCCGCAGGTCTACCTGCGCGCGCTGCAGGCGCTGGGCCTGGCTGCCGATGAAGCGCTGGCGATCGAGGATTCTCCGGCCGGCATCGCCGCGGCGCGCGCCGCGGGCATTGCCGTCGTGGTGGCGCGTAGTTTTTATTTTTCCGATATCGATCTCAGCGCGGCATTGTCGGCCGGCCCGTCCTTGGGTAGCGCGCGTGGCTGGAGGCCGATGTCGGGCGCGGCCAGCGACGATCGCATTGCGCTGAGCGATCTGGTTCGCTGGCACCGGGCACGGCCAGCAACACCCTAAGGTCGGCAGCGTCAGCGATCGCCGGTGGCGGGCGCGTCGGGACGCTTCGGCGGCGGCGCGACCGGCGCGCCGCGCGGATCCACACACTCCGCGAATCCGCTTACCGGACTGACCACTGCCTCCTTGCACTGCGCCGTTGCGGGCGGCGGCGGCGCACTGGAGGCGTCGGGCGTTTGCGGTGTTGGCGCGGGCGCGGCAGCAGAGGCGATTGCACAGCCGAGCAATGCCACGCTTATATAGGGGGACCGCCGGATCGTCCGCATGTGCCGAAGATAATTCGGGCCCAATCGGTTCCGCAAGCGATTGTGTCAGCGATGGCACAGGCCATGGGCGCCATGGGCTTCGCGCCCGATAAGCGCGGCATCTATACTGCCAAGTGACGGGAGAATTTCCCGAAAGTAAGCGGCTGCGGGCGGGTTACGTAACACATGAGAGCACAGGGGGGACTCATTTCAGTTTCAGCGCTGACGCTGGCGCTGGCCACGCTCGCCCTCAGCGCGTGCATGAGCACACCGGCGCCCGCGCCGCTCAGTCCATCCGACAGCGCGGCGGCGTTCGGCGCGCGCCGGCTCGAGCAGCTCGGCCCTGCGCTGCCGCCGCCATCCGCGGCCTGGGATCGCGCGCAATGGCTCAAGGCGGCGCTGCAGCTCAATCCGCAACTGGCCGAAGCTCGCGCCCGCGTCGCCGTTAGCGTGGCCGCGGAGCGCACCGCGGCTCAACACGCCAACCCAACGATGAATTTATTTGCCGAATACGTCGGTGCCGCCGCCCACAGTGCAGCCTGGCTCTACGGTTTATCGATGGATTTTCTGCTGCGCCGGCCTGGCGATCGCGCGCGCGCCATCGACTATGCGGCGATAGAGACCGCGCTCGCGAAGTCCGATCTGGCCGAGTCGATCTGGTCGGTGCGAGCGGCGCTTCGGCAGGCGCTGCTCGATGTGGCATCGTCGCGCGATGAGTCGGCGCTGCTGGAGGGGCTGGTCACGCAGCGCCAGACGCTGCTCGCCTCCGATCGCGCACGCGCCGATGCCGGCGATATCTCGCGCGCACAGATGCTGGCGGATGAACTGGAGTTGTCGCACGCCCAGCAGCGACTGCGCCAGGTACAGGCGCGCGCCATTGACGCGCGATCGCGCCTCGCCGCCGCGGTCGGGGTGCCGGCAGTGGCGCTGGACAGTATTCCGGTGCAGTGGGACGGGTGGGCCGATGTCGAGGCGCTCGATGCGCCGATGTCCCGGGACTGGCGCAGTGAGGCGCTGATCGGACGGCCGCAGATCGTTCACGCCCTGGGCGAGTACGACCTGGCCGAGATCGTCCTGCAGAACGAAGTCGCCAAGCGCTGGCCGGAGATGCACCTGACACCGGGCTACGCCTGGGGAGCCAACGGCGCGCGCGAGGATCCGCTCAACGACTTTTCGCAGGAGAGCGCGTTGGGTGTTAATTTCGAGCTGCCGGTATTCAATCAGCATCAGGGACCGATCGGCGAAGCTCTCGCGCGGCGCGAGGCCGCGGGTCAGCATCTGCTGGCCGCGCAGGCCGACGTGTTTGGGCAGATCGATCGCGCCGAGCTCGCGTGGCCGCGCGCGCGCGCTGCGTGGGACGATGCGACAGCTGTCGTGGCAATCGCCGACCGGCAGCACGACATTGAGCAGCGCTCGTTCAGCGCCGGCGCCGGCGATCGCCCCAGTCTGGTGTCGACGCAGGTGGCGGCAACCGAAGCACGGCTGTTGCTGCTGGCTGCTGCCTACGAGGCGCAGTCAAGCTTTGGAGCGCTCGAGGATGCCTATCGCCGGCCGCTGGAAGGCGCTGAGGGCGAGCTGCTGCTCACCGGCAATCCGCAATCATGAACCGTCCGGCGCGACTGTTGTGGTTGATGCTGTGCGTCGCGGGCGCAAGTGTGGCCGACGACGACGACGAGCGGCCGCAGCCCTCATTGCAGCCAGACAGTTCCGGTGCCTATGCGCTGACGACGTCGCAGCAACAGGCCGTGGGCATTCGTATCGATCATCCGATGCCGATGGCGAGCCCACAGCAGGTCGAAGCCTACGGGCTGGTGCTCGATCCGGCGACGCTGGTGAGCGACGCGGGTCGTATGGATAGCACCCGGGCCGCTGCCGCTGCCGCCGCGGCCGACGTCGCGCGCCTGGACGGCCTGTACCGGAACAACGTCGATGCATCACTCAAGGCGCTGCAGGCGTCACGTTCGCAGGCGGCCGAAGCCGCCGCTCAGGCGCAGAGCGCGACAACCACCTTCAGGCTGCAGTGGGGACCGGCGGCCGCACTGGATGGTGCGCGTCGCGGCGAGCTGATAGACGCACTGGTTGCCGGCCGTCGCCTGCTGGTGCGCGCCGATGTGCCTGGCCACCAGTTGCAGGGCAACATCGCCCCGCGCGCGCTGGTGATCGTCGATGGCATCAGTGTCGCAGCGCAAGTGCTCGGGCCATTGCCGCGGACCGATCCGCAATCACAGAGCGCCGGCTGGCTGCTGCAGATTGACCACCGGCCGGAGGGCCTGGGGCCCGGCGCGCGGGTGCGAGTGCAGCTGCAGGCCGCAAGCGTGGGCGGCGTGCTGGTGCCCGCTGCGGCGCTGCTCTACGGCGATAAGGGCGCGTACGTCTACCGACAGGTCGGTGGCGGCAGCGACAAGGCTCAGTACGCGGCGGCGCCGGTCAAGTTACTGGGACGCGTGGGTGATGGCTGGCTGGTCGATGGACTGGGGCGCAGCGACAGCATTGTGGTGCAGGGGGCCGGTGTGCTGTGGTCGCTCGAAGGCATCAGTAGCTTCTCGGCCGCCGAAGAGGAACACGACTAGCGACATGCTTGCCACCATAGTTCGCGGGTCGCTTAAGTATCCGAGGATCGTCACCGCGCTTTCCTTGTTGATCGCCATCCTGGGGGGCTACGCACTCCTCAACGCCCGACTCGACGTGTTTCCAGATTTCGCGCCACCGCACGTGCTGGTGCAGGCCGAGGCGCCGGGGCTGGATGCAACCCAGGTCGAGTCGCTGGTGACGCGTCCGCTCGAGGGCCTGCTGGCCGGCGCCGAGAACGTCGAGGCGGTGCGTTCCACTTCGAGTCAAGGTCTATCCGCGATCCAGGTGGTGTTCGGTCGCGAAAGCGATCCATACCGGCAGCGCCAGGTCATCACCGAGCGCCTGGCCGATTCCAGTTCGCTGCTGCCCAATGGCGTTGGGCCGCCGCTGCTGTCGCCATTGAGCTCATCGATGGAGTACCTGCTGCACTTCGGTTTCACCAGCGAGCGGCTGTCGCCGATCGAATTGCGCGACCTGATCCGCTGGACCATCAAGCCGCAGATTCTGGCGGTACCCGGCGTGGCGCAGGCGCAGATCTTCGGCGGTGACTCGCGCGAGCGCCAGCTGCTGGTCGACCCGCTCAAGCTGCAGGCGGCAGGCGTCACCCTGGACGATGTCGATGACGCGGTGCGCCGCGGCACGCAGCTGATCGGCGGCGGGTATCTGGAGACCGCCTCGCAACGCATCGTGCTGCAGGCGCAGGCGCCAGGCGCCTCGCTCGAGTCGCTGGCGCAGGCGGTGGTGCAGACTCCTAACGGTGCGCCGCTGCGCATCGCCGATGTCGCCAGCGTCAGGGACGATGCGGCACCGCGTTTTGGCGACGCCATCATCGGCGGTCATCCGGGAATCCTGGTCGAGACGTCGACGCAATACGGTGCCAACACGCTCGACGTCACGCACGATCTGGAGCAGCGGCTCGAGACCCTGGCGCCGGAACTGGCGCTGAGCGGCGTGCAGTATCATCGCGCGCTGCTCAGGCCGGCGAGTTTCATCGAGAGTGCGATCTCGAAGCTGCGCAATTCGCTGCTGATCGGCGCGGTGCTGGTGGTGGTGCTGCTGCTGGTGACGTTTCGCGACTGGCGTGGCGCGTTCGTGTCCTTCAGTTCCATTCCGGTGTCGCTGCTGGCGACCATCTGGATTCTCACCAGCTCTGGCCTGTCGCTCAACACGATGAGCCTTGGCGGCCTGGTGGTGGCACTGGGCGTGGTGGTCGACGATGCCGTGATCGACGTGGAGAACATCACGCGCAGGCGCCGCGGCGCGGCCGCGGGCGTCGATCTGCGGGCGCTGCTGCTTGGCGCCTCACTGGAGGTCCGGCGACCGGTGTTCTACGCGACCGCGGCAGTGGCGGTGGCGTTTTTACCGATCCTTATGCTGTCCGGGCTGCAGGGAGCGTTCTTTCGTCCGCTGGCGACCGCGTTTCTGCTGGCGGTCGGCCTGTCGCTACTGGTGGCGATGAGTGCCACGCCGGCGCTGTGCGCGCTGCTGATGAACAACTACACGCCGCGCGAGGAGGCCGGCTGGCTGCAGCGCTGCAAGCAGGCGCAGCACTGGACGATCACGCGGCTGCAGTCGCGTCCCGGCGTGGTGCTGGCCGCCGTGCTGCTGCTCGGGGCCGCCGGTGTCGTGCTGCTGCCGCTGCTCGGTTCGCGCCTGTTGCCCGACTTTCGCGAAGATTACCTGATCGCGCACGCCGCACTGCGTCCGGGCATCTCGCTGACCGAGACTTCGCGCGTCGGTCGGCGCATCGCCGAGCGGCTGGCCGCGATTCCAGGCATCAAGAGCGTGGCCGAGCAGATCGGGCGCGCAGAAAACGGCCAGGATCCGGATGCACCGAATAAAAGTGAGTTCGAGATCCAGCTCGATCGCACGCAGGGAGTCAGTGCCGAGCAGATCGAGGCGCGTGTGCGCGCGGTATTCGATGACTTCCCGAATCAGCTGGTGGAGATCTATTCGGTGCTCGCCGAGCGCATCGGCGAGACGCTGTCGGGCGAGGGCGCGCCGTTCTTCGTCAGCGTATTCGGTCCTGACCTCGACGCTGACGATCAGGTGGCCGGCCAGATCGCCGAAGTATTGCGGCAATGGCCGCAGAGCGGCACCGTGCGGCTGGAAGTGCCGCCGCGCCAGCCCGAGCTGCGCATTGAGATGCGCCCCGAACAGCTGGCGCTGTACGGGCTTGCGGCTGCCGACGTATTGAAGACGATCAACGCTGCGTTCCACGGCAGCGTGGTTGCCGATCTCAATCAATCCGATCGCAGCGTGCCGATCGTGGTGCGGGTAGCCGGTGTCGACGGTACGCCGCAGGCGGTGCGCGATCTGGTGTTGCGCGGCCGACAGGGCGCCCTGGTGCCGCTGTCCTCGGTCGCCTCGCTCGACATGGTGTCGGCGCGCAGCCTGATCGATCATGAAGACGGACTGCGTCGACAGGTCGTGGTCGCCAATCCGAAGACTACCGATCAGTCTGGCTACGCCCGCACGGCGCGCCGCTCGATCGCCGCACAGGTGAAGCTGCCCGCAGATGTCTATTTGCGTTATGGCGGCACCGCCCCGGCCCAGGCTGCGGCGGCGCGTGAGCTGCTGTTGCATTCGGCGGCCGCCTTCATTCTGATCGTGCTGTTACTGGCGGTTGCCTTCGGACGCGGCCGCCATGTGCTGCTGGTGCTGGCGGCGCTGCCGAGCACACTGCTCGGCGGTGTGGCCGCGGTCGCCCTGACCGGCGGTTCGCTGTCACTGGGCGCGATGGTCGGATTCGTCGCCTTATTCGGCATGGCGGCCCGCAATACCATTCTTCTGGTATCGCATTACGATCATCTGGTCACGATCGAGAACCAGCCCTGGAGTGTGATCACCGCGCTGCGTGGCGCGCAGGAACGCCTCACGCCAGTGCTGCTCACCGCATTGCTCACCGGCCTGGCATTGCTGCCGGTGGCGATTCAATCGCGCCAGCCCGGGCATGAGATCGAAGGCCCGATGGCAGTGGTGATCCTTGGAGGCCTGGTGTCGTCCACACTGGTGAGTCTGATTCTGGTGCCGCCGTTGGCTGCGCGTTGGCTGCGGTACCAATGACGGCACTGGGACGGTTTCGTAACAGGCGCGCGCCACTATGTAGCCTTTATGGCACTACGATCGATTTACGCGTACAATTCGGCCGTTAAGCCTTTGTTCGACAACAGCAGCGAAGTTGCCTTTAGGCAACATTATTTGGCACGTTGCTTGCTGAGGGGGTTACGGGGTTCCTGCACCCGAGCAGGTTGCCAGGTTGCAGCACCGCTGCCAGCCGGCGTCGCTAGAAGACAACAAATTTGGAGTCATTCAATGAAGAATATTTTTGCATCACATTGTTACCGAGGGGCATTGCTTGCCGGCGCCCTCGTGCCCTTGCTGGTAGCGCCCGCCATGGCGGTGGACTTTACGACGGCGGACGGCAAATACACGCTGTCGGTCGCCGGTAACGTCAACGGCGACTATGTCTACTCGAGCTGCCAGAGCAACACCGCGGGAAGTCCGGCGGCACCGGTTGCCGGGGGTCTGGCCTGCGTCGGCGGCGGCAACGGCAACAGCGTGTCGAGTGTCGACAACGGCCTGCTGCCCGCTGCGATCACCTTCGGCATCGCGACGACCCAGGATGGCATCGATGTCGGGGCGCACTTCGGCTTCTATCCCGGCATCGTCACGCATACTGGTGGCGACCCGAATAACGCCAATGCCGGCGGCACCAACACCGCGTTGGGCACGGCTGCGTTGGACGTTCGCCAGGTGTATCTGACATTCGGCAACAAGGACATGGGTACTTTCACGATCGGCCGGCAGATCGGCCTGTTCGGCGAGGATGTGATCCTCAATGACATGACGCTGCTGGGCGTGGGCGGACCTGGCGGTGCAGCCTCGCCGGCCCCGGGCAATACGACGCTGGGTGGCATCGGCCTGGGCTACATCTACACCGACTGGCTGGCGCAGATGGACTACACGACGCCCGACTTCGCGGGCTTCAACCTGACCGCTGGCATCTTTGAGCCGCTCGAGTCGTTGACCGACCCGGCGGGGAGCAGCCCGGAAACCAAGAAGGCGCCTGGCTTTCACGGCAAGGCCGCGTACACGCTGCCGATTGCCGATGGTGTCAAGTTCTATGCCTCCGCTACCTTCCTCACTCAGGAGCAGGACTACGACTTCGGCGGCGGTGCGGACCCGACTACTCACGTCGGCTACACGGGTACTGCCTACGATATCTTTGCCAAGATTGATGTGCAGGACTTTGAGGCTTTCGGTTACTACTATCATGGCAGCGGCATCGGCACGACCGCCTTGTTCGTCAATGGAGCCGACGCTCTGGGCGACAAGCGGGACTCGGATGGCTTCATGGCCCAGCTGAGCTACAAGTTTGGTCCGGTGAAGCTCGGTGTGAACTACGGCGACAGCAGGCTCGACCTGGCGAGTGGCGAGGTCAACCCGACGCTGGTCAGGAGCAATCGCAAGGCCACCGGCGGCATCTATTACTCGGCGACCAAGAACCTCACGCTGCTGGCCGAGTACAGCAACGTGCGAGCCGAAGCCCAGAACGGCGGCAGCGACACGGCCAACACCGTCAACATTGGCGCGTTCGTCGGATTCTGAGAGTCGACACGCGAGCTGACTTGAAGACCACGCTGCCCCTCGCCTGAACGGTGTAACGCCACCAGGCGAGGGCGCAGCAGACGAAGATGACCACGGCACGGACGCACGCAGCGCCCGTGCCGTTTTCGTTTCAGGGCCGCGCGTGCGGCACCATTGAGCAATATTTCATCAACTGCCCACAGCGCGGCTTCGGCCGGAAGCTAAGCGCAACGGCGTGCACGCATAACGGCGCGCGCATTGCCTGCTGTCGCGGTAAACATGTCGCCCCAGCACAACTTCGTGAGCGGCGCAACCCGGTTTCAATGTGCCATTTATGGCGCAAGCCTGTAGCGAAGCCGACGCTTGCGACGCTTACGCAAGGGCGTGAATTAATTCCCCTGCAAAACGTGATCTATACCTATTGCGGATAAGAGTATGATAGTCGCCGTGCTCGAGATCGAGCGAGGCAGGTTGGCATGATGCCTGCTTGGGGATGAACGGTCGGAGGCCATGCACGTGGTCACGTCTGTGCTTGCAGGTGTGGACGGGCGGGGTGGTGGCAGTGCTCACCGTTACAACGATAGAACGATACAACGAGATTTGAGGAGAACTGCGTATGCTATTCGAACGTGAGGGAAGGCTATGGACGATATGTGCCATTCTGGCACTCGGAGGGTCCTGTGCCGCGGCAATCGGAGATGAGGTCACCGACCGCGCTAAAAATCCCGATCTTTGGGCGGCGCCGGGCGGCGATCAGGCCCTCACGCGGCACAGCCGGCTGAAGGACATCAACACCACCAACGCCAGCAAACTCCAAATGGTGTGGTCGCAGTCGAGCGGCACGCTGCGCGGACATGAAGGACAGCCCCTGGTTGTCGATGTTGGCGACACGCCGATGATGTACATGGAAAGCGGGTGGCCGAACATCATCCAGGCGCTCGATCTGACCGATCCGGATCATCCGAAAGAGATCTGGAATTACAAGAAGACCACCAATCGCGATGATTCCGCGGTACCGCGCGCTTGTTGCGACACGGTCAACCGTGGCATGTCCTATGCCGATGGCAAGCTCGTGTTCGGCACCCTGGACGGCTTCGTGATCGCGCTGGATGCCAAGACCGGCAAAGAAATCTGGGTCGTCAAACAGGCTTATCCGGACAAGGGCGAGACCATCACCCCGGTGCCGCTCATTGCGGACGGCAAGGTCGTCATCGGCTTCGGCGGCGATGAGTTCGCTGCCCGTGGCCGCCTGACCGCCTACGATCTGCAGACCGGCAAGAAGGTCTGGGAGTGCCAGAGCACCGGCAGCGACAAGGATGTGTGCCTGACGAAGGACACCAACAAGGCGCATCCGGAGTACGGCACCGCTGGCAAGGATCTGGGCATTTCGACCTATCCTGGCGACGAGTGGATGCGTGGCGGCGGAGCTCAGTGGGGCTTCTACAGCTACGATCCTGATCTGAAGATCGTGTACACCTCGACCGGTAACCCCGGCCTGTGGAGCCCGTCGTATCGCTGCAAGTACAAGACGCACGAAGAGTGCAACAAGGGCGATCAGGACAATAAATGGTCGATGACCATTTTCGCGCGCAAGATCGACACCGGTGAGGCCGTCTGGGCCTACCAGATGACACCGTTCGACCAGTGGGACTACGACGGTATCAACGAGAACATGCTGGAAGACCTGACGGTCGACGGCAAGGCTCGCAAAGTGCTGATCCACTTCGATCGTAACGGCTTTGCCTATGTGCTCGATCGTACCGACGGCACGCTGCTGCGCGCCAACAAGTACGTCACCACGAACTGGGCGGAAAAGGTCGACATGAAGACCGGCCGGCCGATCAAGGTGAAGGAGCATTCACCGTTCGCGCCTGGTGGCAACACGCAGGCCTGTCCGTCAGCGATGGGTGGCAAGGATCAGCAGCCCTGTGCGATCGATCCGAGCGAGCCTGGCATGGCGTACTGCCCGACCAACAACTGGTGCATGGAAGATGAGCCGCAAGAGCGCTCACACACGCAGCAGGGCACCGTGTACGTGTTTGCCAACGTCTATATGTACCCGGAGAAGCCGGGGATCACTGGCAAGTTCATCAAGTTCAACGTCCTGACCGGCGAGAAGGTCTGGGAAATCCCGGATGCCTATCCGAACTGGGGCGGTGCGCTGGTGACTGACGGCGGGCTGGCTTTCTATGGCAGCCTCAACGGCGACTTCAGAGCCGTGGACCGCGCCAGCGGAAAAGTGCTGTGGCAGCGTCGGTTGGGTTCGGGAATCATCGGAAACCCGATCACCTACAAGATTGCCGGCAAGCAGTACGTTTCGATATGGAGCGGCATCGGCGGCTGGATCGGCCTGCCGGTAACTGCGGGTCTGGATCTGAGTGACAAGTTCGGCGCGATCGGCGCCACCGCCATGACCAAGGCGGCCAACCTCGACAAGATCCCGATGGGAGGGACGCTGTACACCTTCCGAGTCGAATAAGGCTAGGATACAGTTGAGGTGATTCGGGACGCGCCCGGTGGCTTCACCGGGCGCGTTCTTTTGAGGGGTCATGTATTTTGGCTTATGTTTGAAGGCTAATGCGCCGCACTATGGCGTAGCGGGGCAATTGACTTATGTGGATTCGGACTGGACCGGCACTGGCCGCAACGTTGATCACCGGTGCACTGGCGATCGCGGCACCCGTTGCGTCGCAGGCGGCCTTAAGGGTATGCGCTGACCCGGGCAATATGCCGTTCTCCAACGAGGCCGGAGAAGGTCTGGAGAACAAGATCGCGCAGGTGCTCGGCCAGGCGCTCAACACCAAGGTGCAGTATTACTTCCGGCCGACCATCGAACGCGGCCTGACGCGAACCACGCTGGACGCGGACGAATGCGACCTGATGATGGACCTGCCGGCCGACTCGGAGCGCGTGTTGACTACCGCGCCGGTGTATCGCACGACTTTTGTGCTGGCGTACCGAAACGATCGCGGGATCAGCATCAAGAATCTTGATGATCCCCGATTAAAGAAACTCAAGGTAGGCGTCTACCAGACCTCGGCGATCCGCGAAGCGCTCGCCGAGCACAATGTCATCACCAACGTCTTGATTCACTACCTCAGTCACGATGCCGATCTGGTCGCGCAGGATCAGCCGGGCTACCAGGTGCAGGAGGTGATCGACGGCAAGCTTGACATCGCCGCGGCCTGGGGACCGTTCGCCGGATATTACAAGGCGATGAAACATGCGCCGCTGACGATCCAGCCGGTCAATCTGATGGAAGATGCGGTGCCGATGGAATTCGACATGGCAATGGCGGTGCGCACCACCGACCGCGAGCTGCTGGCGAAGATCGAGCAGGCGATGCACGATCAGCGCGAGGCGATTCACGCGATCCTGACCGATTTTGGCGTGCCGCTGGTGCACTGCGAGACCTGCCTGATCAGCGGCGATCTGCCCTCCCACGGGCCGTACAAGCCGGCACCGATGACCCCGGAACCCTCCGGTCACGAGAAGCAGACCGTCACTATAGCGATGCTGAACGACTGGCTCGCCCATGGCGCCAACGTCAACGTAGAACTCAACAACGCGGTCATCGCCGATGATCTGGTGCGTGTCGCGTACCTGCTGGATAAGAAGCACGCATCGATCGACGCGCAGGATCTGCAGGGTGAGACGCCGTTGCACCATGCATTGGTCCGGCGCTCGGAGCCGGTGGTGAAGTATCTGCTCGATCACGGTGCCAGCGTCAGCGCGACCGATCGCGACGGTTGGTCGCCGATGATGACTGCCGCCTGGACCGACGATGCCGCGTCGGTCAAATTGCTCGCGGCACACAAGGCCGACCCTGATTTCGTCGGTCCGGGCAACCTGACGCCGCTGGCCATTGCATTGGAATATGGCAAAGAAGCGGCGGCGGTAGCCCTGGTGGCCGCCGGAGCGGACTACACACATCCCATGGGGGATGCAGGCTACACTCCGCTGATGCTGGCCGTAGCGGGACATTCCGAAGCGGCGGCGCAGGCCATGATTCAGAAGGGCGCCGACGTCAATGCCAGCAACGCAGGCGGTGTCACCGCCCTGATGATTGCGGCTGCGGACGGCCGGACCAGCCTGGTGGCGCTGCTGGTGCACTCGGGTGCGAACGTCGCGGCGCAAAGCGAGCGCGGCGATACGGCGCTGTCGATCGCCCGCGCCAAGGGCCATGAGGCGGTGATCAAGCTGCTGGACGAGCCGCAGCAGGCATCACCCGCTCCGGCCCCAGTCCCGGGACATTCCGGGGCCTGATTTTTGCTTGTCGTGGATCGGCGCCTATCTTCGATCAATAATAGAGCCACAGGGGTGAGTAGTGTTCAAGAGCATGGTGTTTGGTTGTCTGTCATTGCTGGCATTTTCAGCCGTCTCAGCGGACCAGTCCGCGGCTATGAAGTCGTCTGCGGCGGCTCCGGCGGCGGCGGCTCCGGCGGGGGCTCCCGCCGGCGCGATGACCCCTGTGCAGCGCGTCAACAGCACGCCTAAGGGGCAGCTCAAGAACCCCTACAAGGACGATGACGCGACTGCGGTCGAGGCCGGGCGCAAGGCGTACTTTCGCGCCGGCTGCAATGGCTGCCACGGCGGCAACGGCGGCGGCGGCATGTGTCCCCCGCTGACCAACGATACCTGGGTGTATGGCGGCGACGACGATACGTTGTTCCGGCTGGTATCGCTGGGATCGGATGAGCTGCAGACCAAGGGGTATACGCGCACCGGCCATGAAAACGTCGTCGGTCCAATGCCGCCGATGGGCGCCATTGTGGCGACGGATGACGACCTGTGGCACATACTGGCGTTTGTGCGCTCCAATTATCACGGCGCGCCTGAGTGCAAGTTCGGCTGCCCGGCGGAACCTGCGGAGCCCAAGAATCCATAATTGACCCGGGGGGGAGTCCACCATGATGCGAACCAGACCGGCCGCCCAGGGTCATACCGACCAGGTAGGCAACGCGCTGCGAAGAAGTGGGGCGGGACTCCCGGTCGATGAAGTCGTACGCGCGTCCTGGAATCGCTGCATCAACACCTATTCCCTCGACCCGCAGGAAACCCGCCGGCCCACGATGGTGGAACGCGCCGACCTGCAGGCCCGCCGGGAGCGGCTGGGGGTGGTACTGGCGATCGCACGTATCGAGATGGAGGGACTGGGAAAGCTGATGGAGCATTCCGAGTACAGCATCATGCTGACCGACCGCGATGGTGTGATCCTCAGCTACGTCGGCGACCCCGGGTTCTCAGCGACCGCCCGTCGCTGCGGCTTTCGCGAAGGTGTGATGTGGAGCGAGCGCGAGATGGGCACCAACGGCATGGGAACGTGCCTGACGACCCAGCGTTCGGTGGTCATACACCGCACCGATCATTTCCTGGCGCAAAATACCCAGCTCACCTGCTCCGCGGCACCGATATTCGATATGCGGGGTCAACTGCTCGCGGCGCTCGATATCTCGGGCGCCTCGTCCCACACCCAGACCCATACGCTGGCACTGGTCGACCTCGCGGCTCAGAACGTGGAAAACCGCGCCTTCCTTGGCGCCTGCAAGGAGTTCCACGTGCTGCGCTTCCACCGCTGCGCGGAATTCGTCAGCACGCCCGGCGAAGGGGTGGTGGCGTTCGACGGTCACGGAATCATCAAAGGCGCCAACCGTGGGGCACTCAAACTGCTCGGGCTGCGCGACCATGAGTCGCTGTGCGGGCAGCATGTCGATCGCGTGCTCGACACCAACCTGGGCGCGCTGATGCAGCTATCCGTGCGCCAGGGCTTTCGTCCGGAAGCGCTCTCGGCCACGCTCGGGCCGCGGCGCTGGTTTGCGACCGTACAAGCACCGGCGGAACCGGCGCGACGCGCCAGCGCGCCACCGTCGGCCGCGACCGCGCTAACTCCGGGCGCGGAGACTCGTGGCTCGCTGGACTGCCTGCATTCCACCGATCCGGCGATGATGCACAACGCCGACATCCTGCGCCGCGTCGTGGATCGCGACATCTCAGTGCTATTGCTGGGCGAAACCGGTACCGGCAAGGGCTACTGCGCACGTGCCATCCATAACGCCAGTCGGCGCGCGGATAAATCGTTCGTCGCGGTGAACTGCGCCGCCATCCCGGAGAACCTGATCGAGAGCGAACTCTTCGGTCACAAGCCGGGCGCCTTCACCGGAGCGGCGCGTGAAGGCAGCATGGGTAGAATCCTGCAGGCCAACGGCGGTACGCTGTTTCTGGACGAGATCGGTGACATGCCGCTGCCGCTGCAGGCGCGGCTGCTCAATGTGATCGAAGATCGCGAAGTGATGCCACTCGGCGGCAACAAGGTGGTCAGCGTGGACGTGCGCATCCTGAGCGCCACGCAGCGCGATCCGGTGGATCTGATCGCCAAGGGCCTGTTTCGCGAAGATCTGTATTACCGGCTCAACGGCATCACGGTGCGCATGCCGCCGCTGCGGCAGCGCACCGATCGTGCCGACCTGATTCGCAAACTGCTGCAGAGCGAGACCGGGGCAGGCCCGGCGGTCGACATCGAACCGGCGCTGCTGGAGCGGCTGGTGCGTCATTCGTGGCCGGGAAATGTCCGCCAGGTGCGCAACGTCGTGCGCACCATGCTGGCGCTGCGGGGCTGCGATCGGCTGACGCTGGCCGACTTCAGCGACGATTGGCTGGCGGGCGGCACTGCGGCGCCGTCTCATGGCAGCGAGATGCGGCACGCCGAAGTCGACGCGGACGGCGAGAGCGTGCTGAGCGGCGCGGAGCGTGATGCACTGCGACGCACACTTGAGGGATGTCGATGGAATGTCAGCGCCGCCGCGGCGCGTTTGCATATCAGTCGTCGTACGATGTACCGCAAGATGCATCGGCACGGACTCGTGCGCCACGGTTTCAACGGCGCGCCGGGCAGTCGCGAGCTTGTTTGAAAATAATGGTCGTCGTGTTTAATTCGTAAAGCGAGGCAAAACAATCATGGCTACAGTGTCAATTCACCCTTCCGTAGATCAGGGAGTCAAGCACGGCAATCCGAGTTTCGCCGGCGGTACGCTGACCTGCAAATGCGCTCAGCAGCAAGTGACGGTCAAGATCACGGGCAACGTCGCATTCAATCACGCCTGTGGTTGCACCAAGTGCTGGAAGCCCCAGGGCGCGACATTCTCGGTCGTCGGCGTGGTGCCGCGCGACAAGCTCAGCGTCACGGCCAATGCGCAGAAGCTCAAGGTCGTGGATCCGAGCGCGGCGATCCAGCGCCATGCCTGCACCGGCTGCGGCGTGCACATGTACGGCCGGATCGAGAACAAGAATCACCCGCTGTATGGGTTCGATTTCATCCATGTCGAGCTGTCGAAGGAAGCCGGCTGGGAGGAGCCGAAGTTCGCAGCCTTCGTGTCATCCGTCATCGAGTCCGGGACCAAGCCCGACCAGATGCCGGCGATCCGTGCGCGGCTGAAGGAACTGGGCCTCGAGCCCTACGATTGCCTGACTCCGCAGCTGATGGATCTGATTGCGACCCATACGGCCAAGGCGAAAGGCGTCCTCGCAGCCTAGCGTTTGCTGCGGCCTGCCGGACTCCTCGGCTGGCGGGGAGTCCGGTCGTCCGCCATCGCCAGCCGGCACGATGGCGCACGGTCGATTGCGCCCATTGCCAGCCCAGGGAAACTGTTGTGGCCGGCGGGGCCGGTTATCCTTTGGCTTGAAATTTGCAAAACTGACTTCATCTCGTATGCATCTTTAAGGGAACGATGAGCCATGAAAACACGCGCAGCCATTGCCTACGCAGCCGGTAAGCCGCTCGAAATCGTAACGCTGGACCTCGAAGGCCCCAAAGCCGGCGAGGTGCTGGTGGAAAACAAGGCTACCGGGATCTGCCACACGGACGAATTCACGCGCTCGGGCGGCGACCCGGAAGGCCTGTTCCCGTGCATTCTCGGCCACGAGGGTGCCGGCATCGTGGTCGACGTGGGCCCGGGCGTCACCACGCTCAAGAAGGGCGATCATGTGATTCCGCTCTACACGCCCGAATGCCGGCAGTGCAAAAGCTGCCTGTCGCGCAAGACCAACCTGTGCACCGCGATCCGCGCCACGCAGGGCAAGGGTGTGATGCCGGACGGAACCAGCCGCTTCTCGATCGGCGGCGAGAAGGTGTACCACTACATGGGCTGTTCGACGTTTTCGAACTTCACCGTGCTGCCGGAGATCGCGCTGGCAAAGATCCGCGAGGACGCGCCGTTCGATACGGTGTGCTACATCGGCTGCGGCGTGACCACCGGCGTCGGCGCGGTCATCAACACCGCCAAGGTCGAGCCCGGTGCCAACGTGGTGGTATTCGGACTCGGTGGCATCGGCCTCAACGTGGTTCAGGGTGCCAGACTTGCGGGCGCCAACAAGATCGTCGGCGTTGACCTGAATCCCAAGCGCAAGGCGCTGGCGGAGCAATTTGGACTGACGCATTTCGTGAATCCGAAGGAAGTCGAGGGCGACCTGGTGGCGCACCTGGTGGCGCTCACCGATGGCGGCGCCGACTACAGCTTCGAGTGCATCGGCAACGTCAAGCTGATGCGCCAGGCGCTGGAATGTTGCCACCGCGGCTGGGGCGTGTCGGTCGTCATCGGCGTCGCCGGCGCCGGCCAGGAGATCGCGACCCGCCCGTTCCAGCTGGTGACCGGGCGCGTCTGGAAAGGCACAGCGTTCGGCGGTGCGCGCGGACGTACCGACGTGCCGAAGATCGTCGACTGGTACATGGACGGTAAGATTTCGATCGATCCGCTGATCACGCACAAGATGCCGCTCGACAAGATCAACGACGCCTTCGACCTGATGCATTCGGGCGAGTCGATTCGCAGCGTCGTGGTCTACTGACGGCGCTAGGTTTTACAGCGACACCGATCCCGCAGGCGCCCCTGCGGGATCGAACTTCCGGTGCCAGTGCGCGGTCGAACGAACGGTACCGTTGCTGCTGCCACAGGAACACTCATGACTACGGAACTGCTGGCCATTCGGCGCTGTGCGGTCGCGACGGCGGCGCTGTTGGGCCTGCTGTGCGTCGGCCTGCCGCTGCAGGCCGGCGAGGCCGCCAGCCAGCGGCTGTACGTGTCCGACGAGGGCGGCGGCAACGTGGTGGTGGTGGACCCGGTGGCCGGCAAGGTTGTTGCGACCATAGCGGTCGGCCGGCGTCCGCGCGGCATTGCAGTCTCGGCGGACGGCTCGCGACTGTACGTGGCGCTGTCTGGCTCTCCCAACGGCGGCCCGAATGTCGATGAGTCGAAACTGCCACCGCCTGACCGGCGCTTCGACGGCATTGGCGTCGTTGATCTGCAGTCGCGCAGACTGATCAACACCTATCCCAGCAACGCCGACCCGGAGACCTTCGCGATCTCGCACGACGGCAAGACGCTGTATGCGTCCAACGAGGACACCGGGATGCTGTCCGCCGTCGATCTGGTAACTGGCACCATACGCGCCGCGGCTACAGTGGGATCGGAGCCCGAGGGTGTGGCGGTGAGCCACGATGACCGCATTGTCTACACCGCCTGCGAGACCTCGAACCGGGTCGATGTCGTGGATGCCAGGACGATGAAGGTGCTGGCTTCCGTTCCGACACTGCCACGCCCGCGTGCCGTGCTGCTGTCGACCAGGAGTCACACCGGCTACGTCACCGACGAGTTCGGCGCCTCGATCACGGTGTTCAATACCGACGACTACAAGGTTATCAAGACCATTTCCCTGGGCGACCCGAAGCTGGTGCGCCCGATGGGGATGGTCGCCTCAGCGGATGGCCGGCTGCTCTACGTGACCACCGGACGCGCCGGAACGTTGCTGGAGATCGATCCGGACTCCGGCCAGATCCTCAGGACCGTAACTGATATCGGCAAGCGGCCCTGGGGTGTGGCGCTGAGCCGTGACGGGCGCAAGGCGTACACCGCGAACGGGCCGGCCGGCGACATCTCGGTGATCGACCTGGCATCCGGGCGGGTGGAAAACCGCATTACCGTCGGCGGCAGCCCGTGGGGCATCGTGTCTGCGGCAGCGGCTACCCAGCCCTAGCAAGCCATCGCGCCGCGATGAACCCGCCGCCATCCCCCGATGCGACCCGCCGACAGGTGCTGGGCTACGCGGCCGCCTGCTGCGGCGCCCTCGCAGCGTTGCTGGTCGGCAGGAAGAGCGGGGCGGCCGCCGCGCCGGTCGATATTGTGGTGCCGTCAGGTTCCCCGCCGGAGGTGCTGATCGAGAACTTCTCGCCCGCCGGTGCCAGCCTCGGAACCACGCGCGTACCCAAGCTGGTCAAGAGCGACGCGCAATGGCGGCAGCAATTGTCCCCGCTCTCCTATGACGTCACCCGGCAGCAGGGCACCGAGCGGGCATTTACCGGGGCCACGTGGAACCTGCACGCCACCGGCCTGTATCACTGCATCTGCTGCGACACGGTACTGTTCGACTCGCGCACCAAGTTTGAATCCGGCACCGGTTGGCCTAGTTTCTGGCAGCCGATCTCGAACTTCAATGTTGGAGAGGGTGTGGACAACAGCCTCGGCATGACCCGCAGCGCGGTGTCCTGCCAGCGCTGTGACGCCCACCTGGGCCATGTGTTCAACGATGGCCCGAAGCCCACCGGGTTGCGCTACTGCATGAATTCGGCGGCGATGCAGTTCGTGGCCAGGTCCTGAAAACCAGCGCCATGGCGCTGCCGCGGCAATTGGGCCTGCCGGCGTGGCTGCTCGCGCTGCTTGCCGTGGTTCCGATTACGGGCCATGCGGCTGGCGACGCGATGTCGGTCCCGGCGCCATTGCTCGACGACGCCAGGCTGGCCGCAAAGCCGCAGACGGCAGTGCTGGCCGGGGGCTGCTTCTGGGGTATGCAAGCGGTGTTCGAGCACTTGAAGGGTGTGCGCCGGGTACTGGCCGGCTATTCGGGCGGTAGCGCGGCCACGGCGCACTATGTATTGGTTGGCGGCGGCACGACCGGTCACGCCGAATCGGTCCAGATTACGTTTGATCCAGCTCAACTTTCTTACGGCGACATCCTGCGCGTGTACTTCTCGGTGGCGCACGATCCGACCGAGCTCGATCGCCAGGGCCCGGACGAGGGCGTGCGCTACCGGTCGGAGATTTTCTACGCCGACGCGCGGCAGCAGGCGATAGCGCAGGCCTATATCGCGCAATTGCAGCAGGCGGGCATTTTTCCACAGCCGATCGTCACGCAACTGGCGCCGCTGCGGGGTTTCTATAAAGCCGAGGATTATCAGCAGGACTTCCTGGTCCGCAATCTGGATTATGGCTACATCGTGCAGAACGATCTGCCGAAGATCGCGAACCTGCAGCGGCTGTATCCGCACCTGTATCGCGACCAGCCGATGCTGGTAGGTAAGAAATAAAGTACACGATGTATAGTGTATAACATATTGAAAAAGCTAACTATACAGCATGCATCCCCCGCACCCCGTGGCCCGGTCGGCCCAGGCATGTGGCCGGTGCTGGGCTATTTCGGATGCAGCAGTAGTTTCTGCACCCGCCAGTTCAGGATCTCGCCGACATAAATCTCATTTTCCGAAGCGCAGGCCATGCTGTGGATCCAGCCGAATTTCTTCAGCACCTTGCCCGAGCCTCCAAGCCAGCCCAGCAGCTTGCCGTCGAGCGAGAGCTTGTAGATACGGCCAGGATAAGCATCGGAGACATACAGGTACTGCGTCGGTCCGGGCGTAATGCACAGCGCCCACGGCGCGCCCGGCTGCATCTTGAGGTCGCTGCCGCTGGATCCGGCGCCCGCTTCCGCTGGGCGATTGCCGATCGCTACCGGTGCGTCCGCTGCCACGGGTGGCACCTCGATACGAATGATCTGCAGCAGCTTGCCGGCGGTATCGAATACCTGCAGTCGTGCGTTGCCGCGATCGGCGACGTAGATGCGATTCTGGCGGTCGGTCACGATCGCATGCGGCGTGTTGAACTGGCCTGGGCCTGATCCCGGCTCACCCCAGGAACCCAGCCAGTTGCCGTCCCTGTCGTATCTGGCGATGCGCGAGTTGATGTAGCCGTCGCTGATGTAGATGTTGTCGTCCGAATCCCATGTGACGTCGGTTACCTGGCGGAACAGGCCGTCAATCGGCGGCAGCGGCGGCTTCGGATGCTGAAGCGGGTGCGCGCTCTCATCGGAGGCTTCGGGCTTGCGTCCGAACACCATGCTGACCCGGCCCTGTGGGTCGAATCGCACCACTACATCCGAGCCCTTGTCGGCGACCCAGATATTGTCACCGCGATCGACCCGCACCGAGTGCGCGAACGACCAGGCGTAGAGGTTATGGCCGATCTCGCGTCGAAAGTGACCGTCCGGATCGAACTCCAGCAACTGCGCCGCAGCAGCGCCGTAGGCCGGGCCGCTAGTGTTGCCGCGCGTGAGCACAAAGATGTGCTTGTTCGAGTTCAGCGCGACGCCGGCCACTTCCCCCAGATGCCTGTCAGGGGGCAATTTGAGAAAATTCGGCACCGACTCATACGGGATTTCAGGCGTCGGGGTCTGCGCCGCTGCGCCCGTCGTCAGAAACACGCCGAGGCCGACAATCAGCGAGGTTATTTGGATGTTCGTGTTGGAGCTCCGAGGGCCGACGTCACTGTGCCGCTGCTGCTCGTGCGCACAGTCAAGCGCTGCGGCGCGAGGGCGCGCGCTCCTTGCGATGCGCGGCGGCGCGTGGTCGCTGCGACGTTGACTTGCCTCCCTTGGCGGCCAGGCTCTTTTTCAGCAGTGCCATGAAGTCCACCACATTGGTATCCCCTTTGGGTATCGGTGGCGACTCGTCCTGTTCACGGCGCTTCGAGCCACTCCCCTTGGCGATACGCCGCTGGATGAACTTGTGCAGCTTGTCGCGGAAATCATCCTGATAATCCGCCGGCTTCCAGCCCACAGTCATTGAGTCGATCAGCTGCTCGGCCATCTTGAGCTCGGGCGCGGAGATACGATAGTCCGACAGTTTCCCTTCCGGCAGCGCGAATTGATCCGGCTGGATCAGCTCCTGCGGGAATCGCATCAGGTTTAGCAGCAGCGCATCGCCCTGCGGCATCAGCGCCGACAGATATTGTCGGGTGCGGATTACGACCTTGCCGATGCCGATGCGCCCGGTCTTCTTCAGGGTTTCGCGCAGCAGCACATAGCCCTTCTCGGCCTTCCTGCCGGGCACCAGGAAATACGGTTTCTCAAAATACATCGGGCTGATCGCGTCACGCTCGACGAAGGCTTGAATTTCGACCGTTTCGGTGATCTCGGGAGCGGCCGCCCGCAACTCCTGTTCCGGAATGACCACATAGTTGCCTTTCTCGTATTCAAAGGCCTTGACGATGTCCTTCCAAGCGACTTCCTCGCCGGTGTCGGAATTGACGCGCTCGTAGCGGATGGGTTTTTTATCGCGGCTGTCGAGCAGACGAAAATGCAGGTCCACCGAGCGTTCGCCGGAGAAGATCTGCACCGGTACGTTGAGCAGCCCGAACGAGATGGTGCCGTTCCACACAGGTCTAGCCATGGTATCCCCAGGTAGCAATCGTAGTTAAGGCCACAGCCTAACTGCACTGAACCGGCCGCACTGTCGGATGACGCGTACAGCCGGGGCACACGCCGTCCCACAGCCACCGCGCCAGCGGCATTCTAGACTCCCTGGTATGCATGCCGACGACCTGGTCAATCGACGCCGGTTCCTGCTAAGTGCCGGCGCGGCCGGTGTCGCGGCTCCCGCATTTGCGGCTGGTGTTGCAGCCCCGGGAACCGCAGCGGCTGGCCCTGGCGCGGCGATGCCGCTGGTGCTGACGGTCAACAGTCAGACCCGCAACCTGTCTCTCGATCCCAGAACCACGCTGTTGGACGCGCTGCGGGATCATCTGCGACTCACCGGCACGAAAAAAGGCTGCGACCATGGGCAGTGCGGTGCCTGCACCGTATTGGTGGGTGGGCGGCGAGTGCTGTCATGTCTATCTCTGGCTGTCGCCGTGCGCGATCCGGTCACCACGATCGAAGGGCTGGCCCAGCCCGATGGCACCCTGCACCCGATGCAGCAGGCATTTATCGATGAGGATGCCTTCCAGTGCGGCTTCTGTACCCCCGGGCAGATCATGAGCGCCGTGGCCTGCGTGCATGAAGGCCACGCGGCCGATGACGCGCAGATTCGTGAATATATGAGCGGCAACCTATGCCGCTGCGCTGCCTATCCGCACATCGTGGCGGCGATCAAGCTCGCGCGATCCCAGATGTCGCCGGCATCTGCTGCGGGCTGAGCGTGCGCGCATTCTCTTATCGCCGTGCGCACGATGCGGCTGACGCAACCCGCGCGGCCGCAGGTCAGGGCGGCCGGGCAGCGACTGCGGCCGCGGTGCAGTTCATCGCCGGCGGCACCACCATGCTCGATCTGATGAAGCTCGACACGGTGCGGCCGCAGCAGCTCATCGACATCGGGGATCTGCGCAGCCGCTTTGACTACATTCGGATTGACGACCATGGCCTGCACCTTGGCGCTCTGACACGCATGCAAACAGTCGCCGAGGACCCGATGATCAACCGCCTCTATCCGGTCATCGCACAGGCGATGCAACTGGCGGCCAGTCCGCAGATCCGCAACATGGCTACGCTGGCCGGGAATGTATTGCAGCGTTCGCGCTGCAATTATTTCAGGAACAGCGGCTGGCCCAAATGCAACAAACGCGATCCAGGTTCGGGCTGCTCGGCCATCGACGGCGTGAATCGCAAACACGCGGTGCTCGGCGTCGGTGAGCATTGCATCAGCGCCTACCCGGGCGATTTCGCACAAGCGCTGGTGGCACTGGACGCGATGGTGCAGATTCTGGCTCCCGGCGGCGCGCGCGCGCTGCGCTTCGAGTCGCTGCACCTGGGTCCCGAACATCCGGAGCTGGAAACCGCGCTGCTGCCGGGCGAGCTGATTACCGGCTTCGTCGTGCCTGCCGGGCCCTGGACCCAGCGCTCGACCTACGTGAAGGTGCGCGACCGTGAGAGTTACGAGTTTGCGCTGGCGAGTGCGGCGGTTGCGCTGCACCTGCAGGGCGCACGCGTGCTGGCGGCTCGCATTGGCCTCGGGGGCGTCGCCTACCGCCCGTGGCGGGCCCATGAAGCGGAGGCGGCACTGGTCGGCCATACACTCGATGAGACCCGCGCCCAAGCGGCCGCACACGCGGCTTTCGGTGCGGCCATCACCCGCGAAGGCAACGCGTTCAAGGCCGATCTGGGCCGGCGCACACTGGTGCGCGCGCTGCTGCAGGCCCAGGCACTGGAAATCGCCTCATGAGCGCCGGCGCCGCGCGGATCGACGGCAGGCAGAAGGTGACCGGCGATGCCCGCTACGGCTCGGACTTCGCGCCGGGCGCGCTGGCGTGGGCGTTTCTCAAGACCAGCGACATCGCCAGAGGTCGGATCGTCGAGCTGGACGAGCGGGCCGCGCGCGCCGTCCCCGGGGTGCTCGAGGTACTGAGCTACCGCAACGTCGGCGAGCAGGTGCGCCCGGGAAAACTGGTGCAGGAGGGCTACATGGGCAGCACCATGCAGCCGCTGCGCAACGAGCAGGTGCTGTACGCCGGCCAGATCGTCGCCGTGGTGGTTGCCGAGAGCTTTGAAGGCGCGCGCGAGGCGGCGCGACTGCTGAGGGTGCGTTATGCCGTGGAGTCGCCCGCGGCCGGGTTCGACGATCCGGCGGCGAGCATTGAGCCGGCCGGCAAGAAGGATCCTAAGGTCGGGGATTTCGAAGCAGCGTTCGGCCAGGCACCAGTCAAGCTCGATGCCCGCTACGCGACGCCGACCCAGCATCACAATGCTATCGAACTGTTCAGTACGGTCGCGGGCTGGGACGGCGGCAAGCTCACGATATGGGAGTCGAGCCAGAATGTCTGGGGCTTCAAGAACGGGCTTGCCGAGCAGTTGCACATGTCGCCGGATGATATCCGGGTGGTGTCGCCGTTCGTCGGCGGAGCGTTCGGCTCACGCGGATCGCTCACGCAGCGCACCGCGCTGATCGCGTTCGCCGCCCGCAGAATCGGCCGGCCGGTCAAACTGGTGGCGACCCGGGAGCAGGGATTTACCATCGCCACCTACCGCGCCGAGACGCGGCACCGCATCCAGCTGGGTGCGTCCGCCGACGGCCGGCTCATGGCGCTCAGTCATGAGGCCTGGGAGGTCACCTCGCGGCCCGACCACTACTCGGTCGCCGGCACCGACGCCAGCACGCGGCTGTACGCCTGTCCCAACGTCGCCTCGAAAGTCTCGATCGTGCACGCCGATCGCAATACCCCGGGTTTCATGCGCGCGCCGGCGGAGACGCCATACCTGTTTGCGCTCGAATCGGCCATGGACGAGCTTGCGTATGCACTGGGTATGGATCCGGTGCAGCTGCGCCTCATCAACGATACGCAGATCGAGCCCATCAATGGTCTGCCCTATAGCAGCCGTCATCTGCGCGAATGCCTCGAGGCCGCGGCCGATGCCTTCGGCTGGTCGCAACGCACGGCGGCGCCGGGTTCGATGCGCGATGGCAATTGGCTGGTAGGGTGGGGCACCGCCGCCACGATGTATCCGACCCAGGTTGCACCGGCCGCGGTACGCGTGCGGCTCACCCCGGGCGGCTCGGTACGGGTCCAAAGCGCGACGCACGAGATCGGCAACGGCGTACGTACCGTCATGGCCATCACTGCGGCCGAAGCGCTCGGCCTGCCGGTAACGCAGATCGAAGTCGAGACCGGCGATACGCTGTTGCCGCCGGCACCGGTGTCGGGGGGATCGAACTCCACCGCCAGCGTGTGCAATGCGGTCGCCGCGGCGTGCGAGGAGATTCGCGACCGCATCGCTCGCGCCGCGGTCGCGGACGCTGCCAGCGCGTTTGCCGGCGGCGATCCGGCCGCGCTGAAGTTGCAGGACGGGCAGCTGGCGGGCCCAGGCGGTCGAAGCGAGTCGCTTGAGAAGGCCACCGGCCGCCTGCAACAAGGTGCCATTGAAGTGTATGTCGAGAACAATCCTGCCGGCGCCGAACCCGGCGCGTCGTCCGCGCTGTATGCCGGACACGCCAAGCTCGCCGGCGGCGCTGGTCTCAAGGACCGGATGCAGTTCGCGTTTGGCGCGCATTTCGTTGAAGTGCGAGTCCATGCGCGTACTGGGGAGATACGCGCGCCGCGCGCCGTGGGTGCGTTCGCGTTTGGCCGCATCGTCAATCCCATCACCGCCAGAAGCCAGCTCATGGGGGGACAGATCTGGGGTATCTCGGCCGCGCTGCACGAGGCGACTGAGATCGATCAGCGGCGGGCGCGATACTACAACGATGATCTTGCTGAGTATCTGATTCCGGTCAATGCCGACATCATCGATGTGCAGACCATCATGCTTCCCGAGATCGATAACCAGGTGAACAAGCTTGGAATCAAAGGGGTAGGGGAACTCGGCAATGTCGGCATGAACGCAGCAGTCGCGAACGCTGTGTTCCATGCCACCGGCATGCGGGTGCGCGAGCTGCCTGTGCGCCTGGAAAAACTATTGAGCAGCCTGACATCGAACGCTTGATTCAGCGCGGGGGTTTTCCAGTGCCGATAAATCGCTTGATTGCCGCCCGCAGCGACTGTGCCGACTTCCCATAGTCCGGCCACGGTTTATTGCGCGTCAACAGCGCCGGTGCGGTGCGTACCGTAAAGCGCGCCGGGTCGAGGCCCGATCGCAGCTGCGGCCACAGCAGCGGCATCGATACCGTGGCGCCTTCGCGCGCCCGCGGCGACAGCGGCGCGACCGCGGTCGCCATGCGGTCGTTGCGCAGGTAATCGAGAAAGATACGGCCGCTACGCTGCTTTTTTGCCATCGTGGTCAAAAAACGCTCGGGACTGTCGGCGGCCATCTGCACGCACAACGCCTGTGCGAAGGTCTTGGCGCTCGGCCAGTCGAGCGCTTTACGCTCGCTCGCCAACGGCGTCACCACGTGCAGGCCTTTGCCGCCGGTGGTTTTGCAGAATGCGTGCAGGCCCAGCGCCTGCAGACGCTCGCGTAGTTCGAGCGCAGCTTTGATTACCGCGCTGAAAGCAAGCTCGGGGGCCGGGTCCAGATCGAACACCAGCCGGCCCGGGACCTCCGCTTCATTCGGGGCGCAGTTCCACGGGTGCAACTCCAGCGCTGCGATCTGCGCGGCCGCCACCAGGCCTTCGACGCGCTCGATCACCAGATACGGCTTGCGATCGCCGCGCACCGTGACCAGCTCCAGCAGGCTCGACAGGCCGGGCATCGCGTGGCGCTGGAAGAATTTCCCGTGCCCGATGCCATCCGGCGCACGCACCAGCGAGCACGGGCGTCCGGCAACGTGCGGCATCATCCAGTCGCCCACGGCCTCGTAGTAGCGCGCCAGCTCCAGCTTGCTGACCGGTCGGCCGTCACCGGCATCGGGCCACAGGCTCTTGCCAGGCGTCGAGATGCTCACGCCCATGACGGAATCGGTTCCCGCAGCCGTTGGCGCGGCGGGCGCTGTGCCACGATCGGCTTTGGCACTGCGCCGGCGCGGTGCGGCGGCGCTCTTGGCCGCCAGCAATGGCTTGACGTCGCCCTGGGCAAGCTTTGAGGGCTTCTCCGCCTGCACTTCGCCGGCCGGCTTGTCCTCGCGCAGGCCCTTGAACGCAGCCTGGCGCACCATGCCCGATCCGGTCCAGCCGGCGAACTCGATCTCGGCCACCAGCTTGGGCTTCACCCAGCGTACATCGGGCTGCGACGGCGGGGCCCCGTCGCCGGTAAACGGGCTGTGCGCGCTACTGACCGCCTTCAGGCGCGGCAGCAACGGCCGCACCGCTTGTTGGCCGAAACCGGTGCCGACGCGGCCGACATACACCAGCTTATCGCCGCGGTGCACGCCGACCAGCAGCGATCGCGGCGCCCCATCGCGAAAGGTATAGCCGCCGATGACCACTTCATGTCCGGCGCGGCATTTGCTCTTGCTCCAGGCACCGACACGCCCGGAAACATAGGGCGCATCCAGGCGCTTGGAGACGATACCCTCGAGCGACATGCGGCAAGCAGAGGCCAGCACCGCATCGGCCTTGGCCGCGAAGTGATCCACGTAGCGGATCAGGGCGGCGCGTTTGTCCGGCAGCAGGCGGCGCAGTCGCTGCTTGCGCTCTGCCAGCGGCAACGACCTGAGATCCTCGCCGCCCAGGAACAGCAGGTCGAAAACAAAATACGTCAGCTTCGCGGTCCGGTGTTCGGACAGCGCCGCCTGCAGCGCTGCAAAATCCGGCACCCGGTGGCTATCCAGCGCGACGATCTCACCATCGAGGATGCAATCCGGAAGCTCTGCCGCCTCGCGCGCGATCTCGGGAAAGCGCGCGCTCCAGTCCAGGCCCTTGCGGGTGCGCAGCACCGCCTGACCGCCCTCAACCCGCAGCTGTATCCGGTAGCCGTCGAACTTGACCTCATGCACCCAGTCCGCCGAGCCCGGCGGCCGCTCCACCAGCGTCGCCAGTTGCGGTTCGATGAAGCGCGGCATGGCCTTGCTTGGCGGTGTCGCGCGGCGGCTGACAGCGCGCCCGGATTTCGCGGGCTTCGATGCCCAGACGGCATCGGGCGCAGCGCGGCGGCCGGCGGCTCGCATGAACGGCTTTGGGGCTCGCCCGCGACCGGCGGCGATCTGCGCCATGCTGCGCCCGGACGCTACCGAGCGATCCTGCAGCAGCAGAGCCTCGGCGTGTGTCGGATCGGCGTCGTCATCGCGATGCTTGATCAGCAGCCAGTTGGTGCGCTTAGCGCGGTCGCGATCGCGCCGCATGCGCACCAGGACCCAGCCGCCGTGCAGCCGCTCGCCTTGCAGTTCAAACTTGAGCTGGCCCGCCTTCAAGGCCGCCTCGGGCGTAGTACCCGGCAATGGCTGCCAGTAGCCGCGGTCCCATAACTGCACCGTGCCACCGCCGTACTGTCCGTGTGCGATCGTGCCCTCGAAGTCGCCGTAGTCGAGCGGGTGATCCTCGACCTCTACCGCCAGGCGCTTGTCGGCCGGATCCAGCGATGGGCCGCGCGTGACCGCCCAGGATTTGAACACCCCGTCCAGCTCCAGGCGCAGGTCGTAGTGCAGCCGGCGCGCATCGTGTTTTTGGATCACGAATCGCCGCCGCTTGGAGGGCGCGACCGGATCCGTACCGCGCGGCTCGGCCGTCTGGCGGAAGTCGCGCTTGGAGCGATAGCGGGCTAATTTCTTCCCAGGCACTGCCATTCCTCTTCCCTGCAGTTGAACGCCGTAGTTTCGGCGCGGCGGCCGGCACGCGTCTGTAGGCGGCAATCCCGCTATGCTATTCCCGTAAATGACCTGGGACCCGCAGCAGTACCTGAAATTCTCCCAGCCGCGCCTGCGGCCGGCAATGGACCTGCTGGCGCGCATCCCGAGCACCGAGCCGCACCTGGTATACGATCTGGGCTGCGGGACCGGCAACGTGACCGCGGCGCTGGCGGAGCGCTGGCCGCGCGCCAGGATCATCGGCGTGGATGCATCCGCCGCGATGCTGGCGCAGGCGGCCAAGGCATTGCCTCAGGTGCAGTGGGTACATCACGCTCTGGCCGGCTGGAAGGCCGACTATCCGGCTGACGTCATCTACTCGAACGCCGCCTTGCATTGGCTACCCGATCACCGCGAGCTGTTTCCGGCGCTGGTGGCGATGCTGTCGCCGGGCGGCGCGCTGGCGGTACAAATGCCGCGCAACTTCTCCGCGCCCTCGCACACACTCATCGAGGCCACGGCGCGTGCCGGTGCGTGGCGCAGCAAGCTGGCGCCGTTGCTGGCGGCAGCACCGGTGGCGGAGCCGCAATTCTATTACGCGCTGCTCGCACCGCTGGCCGCGAGCCTCGACATCTGGGAGAGCGAATACCTGCAGGTGCTCTCGGGCGAGGACCCGGTCAAG
>Ga0302180_10000483_pt1 | contig 32760 bp, 25 predicted proteins | sample I_Palsa_E3_2_FD_200575 | JGI IMG/M metagenome (GOLD analysis project Ga0302180, IMG submission 200575) | Peat permafrost microbial communities from Stordalen Mire near Abisko, Sweden - I_Palsa_E3_2 | ecosystem: Environmental > Terrestrial > Soil > Palsa > Peat permafrost | place: Sweden...
TCGTTGATACATGGATGCTCCCTAAGCCCAAGCTCTCGGAGCATCCGCCATCCACCGGCCCAGGCGGACATCTGTACTTAGCCAGAAGCGGACTTCTCTACTTAGCCTCTATAAAAAGGGCAGGCTTTGGCGTTGTTATGCGCACTCGGCTTCTCAGAATCAGTATGTGAAAGCGCTGGTATTGCAAAGTCGGCAACTAGGCTTCCCGATGTCGTCGTGTGATGTTACCGATCACGAATGCCAACAACAATCTTGGATCTGTTCGACCGTTGTTCCCCGCATCGGAGGCTGCGTGTGAATGGAGCTCCCAATGCAAGCCATGCCGGGCCAGTGCCCTGAATCCGCAGGCAGTCCAACTTTCTTGGGTGGACTGGGCCCGCGATGGCTGGAAATGGAGCGGGTGATGGGAATCGAATATATCGCTGGCGCGCCGTTATTGTCCGCAAATCAAACTGTTGCGAGCGCCGTAGTGTGTTGCGTGTGATTTACGTGTGAAAAAGACTGCGATACCAGCCAATGCGGCCATGCTCATGAAGTCATGGTCCGACTAGAGCCGTGCTGGGCACCATCTGGTCCGTGCGGTGCATTTCGCTGTCAGACGGTCAGCCATCGCCATGGTGAGGGGCCTCAGGACGACCCGCGCGCTCGACACAACCCGTTGGCGATTGTCAACGGCCCGACGACTGAGCGCGGTTGACCGAACCTATTATTGTACGTACAATAAATGATGTGAAGATCGAGTTTGATGCTGTCAAGGATCTGGTGAACCGTGACAAGCACGGGCTCTCCTTGGCGGATGCTGCACAGCTCGACTGGACTAGCCTGCTCGCCAAGCGCGACTTCCGCCGTGATTATGGTGAGGCGCGCGAGATCGGCTACGGCGTTTGGAATAGGAGACTGTACTGCGTGGTATTCGTCCGCCGGGCACGCGGGGCAATCCGAATCATCAGCCTACGCAAGGCCAACACGCGTGAAGTAAATGCATATGAAGAAGAAGTCCAAGCTCGTAAAACCTACAGCTCGTGAAGAACGTGCCATCCGTGCGGGTATTGCCCGGGACGCGGACACTTTTGAGTTGAGCCGGGAGGAGTTCCGGGAGCTAAAGCCCGTGCGACGCGGTCGCCCGAAGAGCGCCGTACATAAGCTCCCGGTAACCGTGCGACTCGATCCGCAGGTTGTTGAATACTTCCGGGCGAGCGGGCGGGGTTGGCAAACGCGTGTGAACGAAGCGCTTGCGGATTATGTGAGTCGACGCACGCGCTGAGCTTACATCGCATTGATTTCGGCTTAGCCAAGATCTGCGTGTGACTTGCGTGTGGTCGCCGGACTCGGCTGCCGCCACTCAATGTGCGGCCAGGGGCCAGTTGGTCGTTGTGCTTCATGACATGCGACTAGCCGCCGCGGAGAAAGCCGCTGTTGCGGGCGCGATTGACCAACCAATAGACCAATCCCGCGACCAGCAGCACCAGCAAGGGCCATTGCTCGGCGCTTGCATCAATCACCTTCTCCGGCAACGCCGACAGCATATTGAGGGGCACGATGAGTTGCGGCAGTAGCAAGCCAACACTGAAGGCCGCATCCAGCAGGGCCGCGTGCCGCTGCAGTTGCCGAAAACGCTCCTTGCGCTGCACCTTTTGCACCACCGTCAGCGTAAATGGCTGGCGTGGCAAATCTTGGACGCTGCGATTGAACCAGTCCTGCAGGTCGCGTTCGCGATCTTCACTCATGGCGAGTGCCTCCTGGTTTTCATAGGCCGCCAGGTAAGCGCGCAACTGAACGCTGCCCCTGCTGATATGGGATTTTACCGTACCCAGGGGCAAGCCCGTGATCTGGGCAATGGCGCTATGGCTCAGGCCTTCATGGTAGGTCAGCACCACGCAGAGCCTGACGGCCTCACCCAGCTGCGCGAGCGCGCGATTCAGATCGAGGACGATGCCCGAGGTGTTTTCCACGGCTTCCTCCGGCACGGCAGTGTCCCGAGCCAGACTGAACAGCGGATCTTTGCGGCGCAGATGCTGGAATCTTGGTTTACTACGGCCTTCAGGTCGAAGTTGAACGAGCACTCGCGCTCGCGCCGGACGATCCGCTTGCGCTAGGGCTGGCAGCCAAAATAAATCTCTGCGAATGCATCGATGCGTGGTCCACCAATGTCGCTGAGCAGCAGGCGATTGCCGAAGCCGCGATAGATCGATATCTGCTCAGTCACCCCGATGATCCGGGGATGCTACGTCACAAGGCCTCGATTTACGCACTGCGCGGTCGCTTTCAGGATGCACTGGTTATCTTGGATTCGGTTCTCAGGCGTGATCCGGACAATTTCGAGGCGATGGAAGACAAAGCACGCGCGCTGCTCAAGCTTGGTCGGCCAAAGGAAGCCTTGGCCCCGGCGATGGCTGCGTACAATCGTCACAGCGATGAGTCCGACGAGGCTGCACTCCTCGCCGCGATCGACTACGAGTTGGATGATTATGCAAAAGCCGCGCAACTTGCCCAGCAATCGGCCGCTGAGATGAGCAAATTGCAGCTCAGCAATCCAAAGACCGGATCTGTACGACTCACCCTCATTGCCGCTGCCGCGCGCCTGCATGACGATGCAACAGCCAAATCTGCCATCGCGGATCTCGCGAATGCAGCGCCGGGCCTCACGTCCATTTATGCGGTTAGAAAGTGGATCCATCCGCAGGCCAACTTATATGGTTATAAGCCGCTGTTCGACGATCTGCGGCTTGCAGGCCTACCTCAGTAGATCGCTTACTAGATATCGGTTTCATTTCTCGTTAGCAGCCGTTCATGACCGGCTCCTCCGGATCGAGTCCAGCCACATGCGATCGCTCTTTCTACGAGGTGAGCTTGGGAATCACACAATTCATTCTCGTGAACTGCTGCGTGTGACTGTACGTGTGAATCTCGGGGCAATGCAGGGATACGTGCGGCTATGAGACCGTCGCCCCTTCGGCGTCGATTCCCAAGACCTCCTTATACGTAGGACAACGGACTTCCGCTTCCATTTCTGCATATTCAGCCGATTTTGTCGCTTCATTTTTCGGCTCAAATGATGCTACTATTGATGCCGTTTATCTGGAGGGTTCCCATGCGCACAACGGTTACGCTGGACGACGACTTACTAGCAAAAGCAGTCAAGCTGACTGGGGGCCTTGATCGTTCGACAGTGCTTCGCGAAGGGCTCAAAGCACTCATCGAGCGAGAAAGCGCCGCACGACTCGCCAAGCTCGGCGGCACTCAGCCCAAGCTCGAGTCCGTGCCGAGGAGGCGTGCGGCGGCAGCCACATGATTCTCGCCGACACATCAGTCTGGATTGACTACTTTCGCGAAGGCCTTCCTGAACTTGCGGAGCGTCTGCGTCGTAGCATCGTTGTAATGCATCCATTCGTGGTTGGTGAACTTGCTTGCGGAAATTTCTCGAACCGAGATGCGACACTTGAACTCCTCCAGCAACTGCGCTCGGTGACGGTGGCCGAACATGACGAAGTCTTGAGCTTCATACGGGCGCAAGAGCTATACGGTCGTGGCATTGGTTATGTGGATGCCCACTTGCTCGCGGCTGCGGCGATTGAGGGATGTCAGTTGTGGACCAAAGACAAGCGACTTCACGCACTGGCCGCCACACTGGGCGTTGCCGTGAATTAGCGTTGCTGGGTACACCGAGGTAACAGAACGTAACCGCCATCGCACCGCTGCAATTCGCTCTGCGGCTTTTAAGTGGAGCGGGCGGTGGTAATCGGATATACCGCATTCTAGGCGTATGCTGACAAGAACTATCTAGAGGAGCCGGTGACCGAGTCGTCGAAGGCCGTATTCCTAAGCTATGCCTCCCAAGACGCCGAGGTCGCCAAGCGCATCTGCGACGCGCTGCGTGTGAGTGGCATTGAGGTCTGGTTCGACCAGAGCGAGCTTCGGGGAGGGGATGCGTGGGATCAGACGATCCGCCGCCAGATCAAGGACTGCGCCCTGTTCATCCCGTTGATCTCTGCCGCTACCCAAGAACGGACAGAGGGGTACTTCCGCCGCGAGTGGCGAATCGCAGTGGAACGCAATCACGACATGGCCGATGACACGGCCTTTCTGCTTCCCGTGGTCATTGATGGCACTCCCGACGCCGTTGCGCGGGTCCCGGAGCGCTTTCGCGACATCCAATGGACGCACCTCCCGAACGGGAATACACCGTCCGCCTTTGTGGAAAGAGTGTCGCGTCTGCTCTCGCCCCACCCGAACACGGGTCCAACGTCCCGCTCAGCCGCATCAGTTGCCCCGAGACTTCCGTCTCACGAGGTATCCAGCTGGCCTAGGTGGATGCCATGGCTGGTTGGAGCTACCGCAGTCATCGCGGGCACGTACTTCGCCGCAGACAAGCTCATCATATTAAAGGGCCACCTCGGCCAGACTTCGGGGACAGCTGTGCCTACCGCTTTGCCCATGCAGAACGCTAGCCGCGAGCCTCCATTTTCACCGCCCGCGCATTCGGTCGCAGTGTTGCCATTTACAAACCTGAGCGGAGACCCGACACAGGAGTATTTTTCCGATGGAATCTCTGAGGAATTAATTAACGCACTTTCGCACATCGAAGCACTGCAGGTCACTTCACGCACATCATCTTTCTCGTTTAGAGGTCAGAATGTCGATCTCGGGACTATCGCTCGAAAGTTAAATGTTGCTGCGATCCTCGAGGGCAGCATCCGACGCTCGGGCAACACTGTGCGGATCACGGCGCAGTTGATTAACGCGCGCAGTGGATTCCATATGTGGTCGCAAGACTATGATCGTGGTTTGAGGAACATCCTCCAGCTACAAACAGAAATCGCCACAACCGTCGCGCTTCAGCTGCAGGCGAAGCTACTAGGAGACGAGACGAACCGAATTGAGCTCGGGGGCACACATAATCCAGAGGCTTATGATGCGTACCTGCGCGCGCTAAAGGACGGCTCACTTGCCTCTCTTAGTGGAAGCGAAGCGGAGTTGCGCGTGGCTGTAGCGGACTTCGATCGGGCGATCTCTCTGGACCCCACTTTTGCCTTGGCATACGTGGGCCGTGCTTACGCGTTGCACAATCTCGTTGCCCGCTTGTCGGTTCCGAGCCAGCGCGCGGGGTTGCGAGAGCAAGCGTTGCGAGCAGCCGAACGTGCGGTAGCAATCTCACCTAATCTTGGCGAGACGCATGCCGCGCTTGCGTTTATGCGCACAGTTGTAATGTTCGATTATTGGGGTGCGGGCCCAGAATTTGAACGGGCGCTAGCTCTAGCGCCAGGCAACGCCCGCGTGCAAACGGATTTCGCTTGGTATGCTGCAGACCTTGGACACTTTGAGCAGGCGCTGAACGCTGCCCGACGGGCGGCGCAACTCGATCCTCAGAATTATTATCCACACGTGGTGCTCGGCTCCGTTCTGAAATATGCCCGACACTATCAAGAAGCTATGTCGGCCTATCAAGATGCAATCAGGATAAAGCCCGCTGTCGCCGTGAACGTTAACAGCGCTGTGGCGGATACATTGATTGCTTCGGGTGCAGTCGAAAAAGCAAGGACGATGTGCGAATCAGCAGCCGTGCCTATGCAGGAGAGTGACAGACACTACTGTTTAGCTCTGAGCTATCGCGCTTTGGCGCAATCCGTTGACGCTGAACACGAGTTGGGAGAGTTTCAATCCCTGAATGGTCACGCGGCGGCCTATGAATACGCCGCCTTGTACGCGCAGTGGAGAGATACTCCCGCTGCTCTGAAGTGGCTGGTGAAAGCAGAGCGATTGCGCGATCCCCATATGTGGATATTGAAAGTTGATTGGCGGCTGGATCCCATCCGCAGCGAACCGGAGTTCAAAGCGATAGTGGCCAGAATGAACTTTCCGCCGTGATACTTGGCGCGTCTAAGGTGGTGAAATCACGAAAGATATGGCGGCGATGGCCTGCATTGGCTGGGGGATTGTGGAGCGGGTGATGGGAATCGAACCCACGTTAGCAGCTTGGGAAGCTGCAGTTCTACCATTGAACTACACCCGCACCGGGTTGCTGATTGTATTCAGTCTGGCCGAGGAGCGGCAAATGGGTTTACGGGACGCTCCCCGCCCTATTCGTTGGCGACCGTTTCCGAGCCCCGGTCGTCCAGGAGGCAGGATTCCGGGAACGTGACGATGCCCGGCACTTCACCCGCCCGCAGCGTCTGCTGCATGTGTTCCCAGTAATCGACGGTCAGCAGTTCCTGGTGAGTTCCCCGGAAGGCGCGCCTGAGCTGGCGGTCATCAACCCGCAGACCTGATTCGATTTCCTCCGGGAGGAACACCACGCCCTGCTCGAAGAACCAGCTGGGCACATCTTCCTCGCCGTCGAAGCGATCCACATTGGTACGCACCTTGACGTCCGTCAGGAATTCGAGCGCGTCGTAGTCGTACAGGTATACCTTGAGGTAGCGACTGACGCCGTAGTTGCGGACGTCAAAGTCCTTGTTGAAGACATTGGCGGCAGCGTTGTTGCGGATGCAGTGGCCAAGGTTGACGATGGCGCGACTGGCCTTGTCCTCCGGCGCCAGGCCCAGGAATACGTTCAGCGGTGTCAGTTTGCGTTGCACGACCAGGTACTTGAACACCAGTGCACCATCCTGCAGGCGCACCGCGTTGCTCGCATGAGTGACCAGCTCGTCCAGCAGCTTCGGCGCGAACCAGTCGCTATCAAGCTTGAGGTTGTAATAGAGAATATTGTCGAGCATGCTGCCGGTGCGGTTGATCTCGTGCACGCGCTTGTACTTGTCGAGCACCGCCTCCACACCTTCGAAACTGTCCCACTTGTAGCCCGCCGTCGGCTGGTCACGAATCACCTTCAGAATATAAGCCGAGCGCGGCGAAGTGAACGCCATGGCAACGGTACCGAGGCTGCCCGGCGCGGTGTCGAGCTGTTCGCGCTGCCGGCCGAGAAGCCCTCGGACCTCGTTCATAACGGCAACTTTGCTGACATGGTGAAAACCGATCGTCGAATAATGCAGGCCCAGCGGCCGCGTCGGCATGATGCTGTGAAGGAAGTCGCTGAGCTCGTGGTAGTGGCGGTTGGTGACCTGGAACGGCGCCTCGGTCGAGCTGAAGAGGTTGTGCACATGGGGCGTGGAGTGCAGCAGCGCCTCGGCCCGGACCCCTTCGGCGCCGTTCGATAGCGCGATGACGAACGGCCGGTATTCGCTTCTTCCCAGCACCAGGCGCCCCACGAGATATGCGCCCCGATTGCGGAAGAAGCCGGCGCGAATCATCTCGATGGCGAACAGGCCAGCGCCACCCTTCCCGGCCAGCAGATCGTTGAGTCGCCTGGCAACGCGAGCCGCATCGGCCACCGGTTCGGCGAACGGCGTGGCAAGCTCCGCTACCTGGAGAATGCGCTGCACCACGCGGCTCTCGACCGGCCAGGAGCACGCGAAGGTCTCGTACACGGCATCCCGTATGCGCGGCACCGCGCGATGCTCACCAAAGGCGTATTCAACCGGCTTCCAGTCGCCGCGGTAGAGCCGTCGTCGCGCCGAATGCAGATAGGCCAGCGCCAGATCCGCTTCGTAGCTTCCCTGCGCCGCCGGCACATACGTGGCCTCGAGCTGGCCCCACAGCGCCTCACTCTCCGCCAGCGCCGGAAAGGCGGCGCGCAGATCCTCGGCGAGGGCGTACACGGTCGCGTTGTAGAGACCGAGCCGCTTCTTGGCATGCGCAACCGATGCCGGCGGGTCGCGATTTTCGAATGCCGCCTTCGCCAGCCAGGTCAGCCGCAGAAACTCATCGTAGAACTGATCGAAGACGCTGCCGATCCATTCGGCGCTGAGTTTGATGCGCTCGCGCTCCGACGTTGCCGCCGACACCAGTGCCGCAAAGTCCGCCGATTGCCACTGCGTGTTCAGTGCGACCCCTTCACGGCCGTCCCCATCACTTCGAATCGCGCGCTACGCACCAGCTTGCTGGCGCCGATGAAGGCCCGCGCCGGAAAGTGGCCATGGAAGTACGTGCGGTAGACGTCATTGAAAGTGCCGTAGAGGTCCAGGTCCGTGCAGTAGATCGTGACCGAAACCAGATCGTCCATCTTGAATCCGGCCGCCTCCAGCGTGTGCTTGACGGCATCGAGGGCAAAGCGCGCCTCATCGGCAGGTTCCGCGGCAACACGCGCCGTCTTTGGATCGGACAGCGTGCCGGGATCCATGCCGAGCGTGCCTGCCACATAAAGCGTATCGCCCGTGCGCACGGCATCGCTAAAGGGAAGCTAGGCGCGCGCCGGGGAAGGATCGAGGACCAAGAAGCGGGGTGAGGCATCCGCGGCAGAAGCCAGCATCGGCAAACCCAGCGACGCCACCATGGCAGCGATCTTGAACATTGTTTTCATAGGAATTTTCACCTCTGGTCTGGATTAAAGCACGCGTCCCGCGGGGCACTTCGACTGTATCGTGCGGGGGCGTTGAAGGGAACTGAACGGTGGCGCCGATTACGGATTCGACCCTAATTGCTAGGAAGCGCCGCCGCGCGTAAATTCGCGCGCAGGATCCATAGGATCCCGAAGATCTATCAACAACAGGGAGGTTCTCCATGAAGAAATTCGCATTAACGGCCGTGGCGGCCCTATTGCTGTTGCCCGCTGTGACGCTGGCGCAGAGCGCGCTGGTCGGTACCTGGAAGGCCGATCTGAGCAATATGCAACTGCCCACCAAGCCGACCCGCGCTTTACTCTCCAAAGGTGTCTATCACTGTCAGACCTGCGTTCCTGCCTATAGCGTCAAAGCCGATGGACAGGACCACGCGGTGTCCGGTCATCCTTACTACGACTCCGTCGCCGTTACGGTCATCGATGCCAATACAGTTCAGGAGATTGACAAGAAGGGCGGCAAGACCGTGACGACCACCAAGACGACCATCTCGTCCGATGGTAAGACGATGATGTTTGACCAATCGGACAGCAGCAACAGCAATGGCGCCCCCGTGCTGGTGAAAGGTGAGGCAACGCTGGTTGCCAAGGGTCCGGCCGGCTCGCATGCGGTGTCGGGCAGCTGGCGCACCACCAAGATCACGAATGTTTCCGATAACGGCCTGCTCACCACCTACGCACTCAGCGGCACGACGCTCAAAATGACCGCGCCTACGGGCCAGTCCTATAGCGCCCCGGTGGACGGAACCGATTCGCCATTCATGGGCGATCCCGGCCAGACCAGCGTGTCGATCAAGCGTGTCAATGACAACACCGTCGATGAGACTGACCGGCGCGATGGCAAAGTCATCGCATCGGCGCACATCACCGTGTCAACCGATGGCAAGACCATGACTGTGGCCTGGAAGGATGCACTGCACGGCAGCTCCGGTTCCTACACGGCGATGAAGCAATAGCAATAGCAATAGCAATAAGGAAAACTCCGGCATCGCTGGCGCCAGTGGACAACTGGCGCTAGCGATACTCTCGGTGACACTCGTCACAGGCATCGTCAATCTTCTTCGCATCGTCGTTGGCGCTGCTGCATTCCCCGGTAGCGGCAAGATCGGGATGCACGGCGTTGCGCAGTGCCTCGGCACGTTTGTGAAACTCCGCATCCTGGGCGTAAGCCTTGGGAAAGGCTTCGAGTAATTCGCCGTAGATTCGAAATAGGCGCTCGCGCTCCTCGACGAAGCTGCTGCACTGCCCGGCTTTGGCCGCAGTGGTCAGTCGATCCAGATGGAACTGCGCCAGCACCATGACCGCGCGCGTGTGCTGGTGCCGCTGGGTGTTGTAACGCGTGATGCCATTACTGATCGCCGCGCCCAGCAGCAGCATCGCCACTGCAAACAGAATGGTCTTCGCCATGAGGTCCTTCAGGTCCCTGGCGGCAGGATCAGCGCCGGCAACTCATCCAGCGTATCGATCCAGTCATCGCAGGGCAGCGATCGCGGGTCCTGCCCCTCATTGTAGCCGTAGGTCACGCACACCACCGGCAGGCCGCCGGCCCGTGCCGCGAGCACATCGTTAATGGAATCCCCGACCATGAGGGTCTGGGCAGGAGCCAGCCCCAGGGTCGCGCACGCGTACAGCAGCGGCTGCGGATCGGGTTTGCGCCGCTCACAGGTATCGCCGCCCACGATCAGATCGATGCTGTCGGTCAGCTGCAGGCGTTCGAACAGTTCGACCGCAAACCGATGCAATTTATTGGTTACCACGGCGCTGCGCAGTCCGGCCGCCCGGAGGCGCCGCAGGGTTTCAACGGCGCCCGGGTAAGGCTGCGCCACGGCCTCGTGGCGCGCTTCGAGCTCACCGTAGTGCTCATAGAAACGATCGACAATCTCGGTCAGCTGCTCCTTACCGAGCGTGCGCCGCTGCAATTGCGCCGCCCGCTCCACCAGCACCTGCCCGCCGCGGCCGATCATCAGCCGAACGTCGCTCTCGGGGATGAATTCCCACCCGTACTCGGTCAACGCGCGGTTGAGCGCCCGTGCGATATCGGCGGCCGTATCGAGCAAGGTGCCGTCGAGGTCATACAGCACGCCCGCGAAGGGGCGCTCCCGCCACGAGGCGCTCAGGACGGAGACCCCTGCGCCGGTGGCGCAGTCGAATTGCGCAGAATCAGCTCGAATTCCAGCAGTCGCCGTGGCACCGGGGTCGGCCATCCGCGACGTCGTGGCGAATGCTCGATGATCAGCTCCGTGGCGGTGCGGGCCATGGCGGTCACGGGCTGGCGGATGGTCGTAAGTTGCGGCCAGATCATCGTCGCGACGGGGGCATCGTCGAATCCTGCGACAGACAGTTGCTCCGGGAGCTTCATCCCGAGGCGCCGCGCCACCGAAATTGCCGCGGCCGCGGTGTCGTCGTTGCTGGCGAAAATAGCGGTGGGCGGATGGCGCCCACGCAGCATCTGCTCCGCGCACACCAGCCCGTCGGCAAACACGAAGTTGCCGGACTGCACCAGCAGCGGATCGATGCTCACCCCGCGCGCCTTCATCTCGTCACGGAAGCCCCGTTGCCGTTGCTCGCTTGCGGCGTGGCCGGCCCGGCCGAGGATGAAGCCGATGCGGCGGTGACCGAGATCGACCAGATGGCTGGTCATGCGTCGCGCGGCGGCGTAATCGTCAATGCCCACCGAGGGGGAGCTGCTGCTCGGTTCGTTTCGCGGCGCGATCCGCACGGTCGGGATCGATACATCCGCGAGCCGCCCCAGAATGACGGGGTGATCGCTCAGCGGGGGCAGCAGGATGACACCCTCGAGTCGCAACGTCCGCAACAGCGCCTTGACCTGACGGCCGATGTCCGGGCTCTGGCTGTCCCATGGCTCGACCATCAGGTGAAATCCGGATTCGCGGCAGCGCTCGACGGCACCGGCCTGGAAGTTGCTGAGGTAGTCGCCTGGTTTGTCGCAGAACAGTCCGATCAGGAAAGAGCGATCGCCGGCAAGACCGCGCGCATTGAGATTTGGACGGTAATCGAGTTGCTCGATGGCCTTGAGAATGCGGCTGCGCGTGTCGGCCCGCACGCCGGGTTCATCGTTGATGACGCGCGACACGGTCTTGGTTGCAACCTCGGCGAGATCGGCGACCTGCTGAATCGTGACGGACTGTGGAACGAGTGCCATGGGGTATCTTCGTTGTGCGAGCGCGAGATTACAGTACGCGCACGATGGAGGCACCCCTGAATCGCGCGGGTGACGCGGATTCAGGGCGCCAGATAATGTCGAATTGACAGCGCTGACATTTCTGGCCTCTAATCGGAACCTGAAACGGGAGGGCCGGGGGGCTGCTGATCCAATGAGTGTCTGCGTTCGTGTCTGATTTCACTGCACGCGGGCCGACCGACGCCATGCGGGCACGGCGCGTGGGCGCGGCGCTCTGGCGGCTGACGGTCGGGGCGATGTTGGTCGTGGGCGCGATATGCGCAGCGAAATTAGCTCGGGCGGGCGACCTGCAGCCTGAACTCTGGCCCACGGCGGTGGTTCGGCCGGGCGCTCCACGGCCCGACGTCGATGAACGTGTTGACCGATTGCTCGGCAATATGACGCTCGAGGAAAAGATCGGCCAGATGATCCAGGCCGACATCGCCTCCATCACGCCAGCACAGCTGCGCCAGTACAAACTCGGCTCGATTCTGGCCGGCGGCGGCGCGGCACCCGGCAACGATGTGCGAACCACGCCCAGGGCCTGGCTCGATCTGACGAGCGCCTTCTTCAGCGCCTCGCTGCAGACCGGCGACGCCGCCCATGGCGCCATCCCGATTATTTTTGGCATCGACGCCGTGCACGGGAATGCCAAGATTGTCGGGGCCACGATATTCCCTCATAACGTCGGCCTCGGCGCGATGCACGATGCCGCGCTGATGCGCCGCATTGGCGAGGCCACGGCCGCGGAGGTGGCGGCGATCGGCGTCGACTGGACCTTCGCACCCACGGTTGCCGTGGTACGTGATCCGCGTTGGGGCCGATCCTACGAGAGCTACTCTGAAGCACCGCAACTGGTGGCGCAGTACGCATCGGCCATGGTCGAGGGACTTCAGGGAATTCCGGGCCAGGCGGATTTCCTGGGCCCGGGGCACACGCTGGCCTCCGTCAAGCATTTTCTCGGTGATGGCGGCACGCTCTCGGGCCGTGATCAGGGTGACGATGAGGCGCCCGAGGCGGTGCTCGCCCACGTGCACGCGGCAGGCTATCCCGCGGCGATCGAATCCGGCGCGCTGATTGTCATGGCCTCCTATAACAGCTGGCGCGGCACCAAACTGCATTCCTCGCACTACCTTCTGACCGACATTCTCAAGGGGCGGATGGGATTCGACGGTTTCGTCGTCGGGGACTGGAATGCGCACGAGCAGATTCCGGGCTGTACCAAATTCGATTGCCCGGCTGCCTATCTCGCCGGCGTCGACATGCTGATGGCGCCCGACAGCTGGCAGGCGCTCTACGACAACACGTTGACCGAGGCACAGTCGGGCATCATTCCGATCGCGCGCATCGACGACGCCGTGCGCCGCATCCTGCGCGTCAAGGTGATTGCGGGCATTTTCGATCGCGCGTCGCCATCGCAGCGCCCGGATGCAGGCCAATTGGATGCGCTCGGTGCCGCCGCCCACCGTGCCATTGCACGCCAGGCCGTGCGTGAATCACTGGTGCTGCTCAAGAACGAGCGCGGCATCCTGCCGCTCAGCCCGCGCGGACGGATACTCGTGGCGGGACTCGCGGCCGATGACATCGGCACGCAGTCAGGCGGCTGGACCATCGACTGGCAGGGCGATCACAACACCCTTGAGGATTTTCCTGGCGCAACTTCGATCTTCGCGGGCATCAAAGCCGCTGTCACGGCAGCAGGCGGCACGGCCGTGCTGAGCCCCGACGGCGGCTTCGACGCGCGGCCCGATGCCGCTATCGTCGTTTACGGCGAAGGTCCCTATGCCGAGTTCGAAGGCGATCGCGAAACCCTCGAGTATTCGCCGGGCGACACGCGGGATCTTGAGCTGCTGCGTCGGCTGCGCTCGCAGCGAATCCCGGTCATTTCCATATTCCTGTCGGGCCGAGCCATGTGGGTCAACCCGCAGATCAATGTTTCGGACGCCTTCGTGGCCGCGTGGCTCCCGGGCAGCGAGGGCGAGGGAATCGCGGACGTGCTGTTCCGGGCGAAGGACAGCAGCATCGCCCACGATTTCACGGGTCGGCTCAGCGTTTCGTGGCCGCGCACGCCCATGCCGGTGACATTCGATGGCACCGAGGAACAAGCGCGCGGCGTCCTGTTTACGCGCGGCTATGGACTCGACTATGCGCACAACGGAGCCGGTGCTCACGTGGCTCATCTTGACGAGCGTGCTCCGCTTCCCATCGACCGGGGCGGTCCCGATACGCTCTATCAATCCGCCCACGTGACGGCTCCCTGGTCCATTTATCTCGCCGATGCCGGACTCGGGGCCGGTGCCGAAGTGCGACTGACGACCGTGAGCCAGGAAAGCCCTTTGCGCGGGCTGGTGGTCTCACAGGATTCGAGCGGTGTTACGGCGCGCTGGAGCGGCAGCGTGCCGACGATTTTCCGCATCGCCGGACGCGCATCGAATTACCGCTCGCTGGCAAATACGAACACCGCCGTGGAATTCCGTTACCGGATCGAGCAGGCCCCGACCGAACCAGTATTGATTGGCGTGCGCTGCATGGCCCCGTACGACCGACACCCCGCGGAAGTCGTGCCGGCGACTTCGAGCGCCTGGAAATGCGGTACGGAGCGCGGTGCCTTCGTGGACCTGACCTCGACGTTCCAGTCCGCGCCCCTCAATGAATGGCGCACCTATTCCTTTTCGCTTTCGTGCCTGGCGGCGCGCGGCGCAGATCTTTCCACTGTCGAGGCGCCATTTGCGATCGCCACAAGCGGTCGCTTGGCGCTGACGATCTCGGACGTCCGGCTGGTGCCGCAGAAGGTCCCGCCGGGCTGCGGCGGGAGCTGAAAAAGCCGTGAAAAACGTCGCTGGATCGTCAAATTGACAGCGCTGTCTTTTTGGAGGACACTCAGGCTGCATAGATCGCAGCCGATGCGACGCACTGACTACGTAGACAACAGATGGTCTTTGGGGGATTCCGACAATGAGCACTGGATTCAGAAGCTACTGCTATTCGCGCGCCCTCCTGATGGGCAGCGCGTCGTTGATGGCACTGGTGGCCTACTCGACCGCCCATGCGCAGCAGGCCCCGGCAACGCCGGCGCCCGCGGCCGCGCAGCCGGGCGCCGCGCAAAATTCCAGCGATCAACTCACCGAGGTGATCATCACGGGATACCGCGCGTCCCTGCAGACGGCGCTTGATGACAAGCGCAAATCCGATCTGCCGATCGAGTCGGTGGCGCCTGAGGACATCGGCAAGATGCCGGACCAGAACGTCGCTGAATCACTGCAGCGTCTGCCTGGCGTGCAGATCGATCGCGGTCCGACCGGTGAAGGCACCGCGGTTCTGATCGATGGTCTGCGACAGAACCTCACCACGCTCAATGGCGATGTGTTCCTGACCGGTCGCGAATTCTATGTATCGGGAGAAGGCTCAGGAGGCGGCGCCGGCGGCAATGCGCAATACGGCTCGCTCGAAGGCATCCCGAGTGAGGAAATCGGCGGCATCGATGTCTACAAGAACCCCAAGGCTTCGATGACGGAAGGCGGCCTCGGTGGCACCGTGGATCTCAAGACCCGCGATCCGCTCGCGCAGCCCGACGGGCTCAGCCTGGGCGGCAACTTCCGCGAGTCCTATGCGCAGCACCAGGGCGATTGGACACCCAATGGCACGCTGGTGGGCAGCTACAAGTTCAGCGACGCGCTCGCGTTCACGGCCAGCTTCTCCTATGACGACGAGAAGACACTGGACGAGGAATTCCAGGATCAGAACCGCAATCAGTGGCTGGTCACGGACTCGGCCACGGGACCGTATACAGGCGCGCTCACCCCGGCGGGCCTGGGTGTCACACCGGGCGGCACAATCATAGCCCCCGCCAAGAAAAACGCGGCTGGTTGCGATGCCGCCGCGCCGTGCGGTGTCGGCGGCAAGTACTACATTGATCCGCAGTTGGCCTATTTCACCAATGACAACGATGAGCGCAAGGTCTACGGGGCTTCCTTTGGCGTGGCAGCGAAGATCACCGACTCCATCACGACCAGCCTGAACTACTTCTTTTCGCGCGAGCAGGAGACCAGCCTGAGCTACACCGACAAGGTGTGGTTCAACGGTCAGGGCACGGCTCCCGGATTCCTGCTGCCCGGCATCGACCCGAGCCAGCCCTACTCCATCGACGGCAACGGCGTGGTTCAGAGCGGCGTGTTCAATTCCAACGGCGCCGAGACCGAAACGCTCTACCAGCAGAACACCGACACCGCGCACAACATTCAATGGCGCGCAAAATTCAACGACGGCGGACGGCTGCGCGGCGACGCGGACTTCTCGTACGCGAACGCGACCTCCAATCTGCAGGCCGACCAGGCCGACGTCGAACACGGCCTCTACACCACCAGCGCCGGGGTAGCGACTTCGCCCGCGGCGCCGGGCTGCAATAACGGCTCTTCCACCTGCACCAACGCAACTGGCAGCCACGGGTATGAGTTCGGCTGGAACAACGGCGGCACCTCGGGCCTGCCCTCGGTCAGCTACCTGGCGCCCTATGCCAACATTCTCAACAATCCGGCGGATACGACCTTCAAGTCGAACTGGGCCTGGGCCAACCTCACCTCCCAGCATCAGTTCGCCATCAAGCTCAACGCTCAGTACGACCCCGCCTTCATCCAGGGCATCGACTCGACCATTTCCGGTGGCCTCGATTACGCCGGCCGCGATATCAACCAGATTTTCGGGCGCTACCTTATCAACGGCACATTGGCCGATGGCGACATCGCCGGCAATGCCAACGGAACGCCCAACTCCGATAACCCCGGAGCCGGGAATGGTCCCTGGCTCTATTACCAGGATCCCGGCTACGGCAAGCCGAATATTCCCTATTCGACAGCGCTGTCAAATCCTGGGCTGGCGATGACGGTCAACAACTTCGGCGCCGGCAACATCATCGTCAAGAACCCCAACACCGGCGGCATGACCAACCCGTCAACCTATCTGCAAAGCGTGTGGGCGGGTGCGGGGGTACCGAACAACACCGAGCGCTTCTTCGAGGACGGCCTGAGCTCATTCGGCGTCGAAGAGCGCACGTACACGGGCTATTTCATGGATGACATCGGCGCACCGTCGAACCATTTCCACGCCAATTTCGGCGTGCGCGTGGTCAAGACGGATCTGACGATCAACAACGGTGAATCGGCTGAATCCCCGACCTACTTCGGCACCGCCTCCTGGAATGGCGTCGACTCCAACGTGGTACCGCTGGTGACCAAGCGCAGCTACACGGATGTGCTGCCATCGCTGAACTTCGTGCTGGATGTCACCGATGATCAGAAAGTACGCTTCGGCGCTGCGCGCGTGGTCTCGCCGCAGGACCTGTTCCTGCTGGGCCTCGGCAATTCATATAACTTCACGCGCCAGACCAATACCCGTATCAATGTCCACACCGGCCTGGCGGACGGATTTGCGTTCGATGGCGGCAGCGCGGGCAACACCCAGCTCGATCCGTATCGAGCGACGCAGTTCAACCTGTCCTGGGAGTATTACTTCGCGCCGGGCGGCCTCCTCAGCGTCGGCAGCTTCTACAAGCAGGTCGACAATTTCGTGGAGATCGAGGCCATCCCGACTCTGGTGCAGGATGACTTCGGCGGCACCACGGCCGATGTCAACACGCCGGTCAATGCCGGCAATGGGCAGATCTACGGCTTCGAGTTCGGCGGCCAGTACGCCTTCGGCTATGACCTTGCCCCCTGGATGAAGGGCTTTGGAATAGCCGCCAACTACACGCACACCCATTCGCAGTCGAATGCAGCGCCCACGAGTTTCTCGAGCAGTAACTCGATCCCGGGTGTGGCCGATGATGCGGTCAGCGGCACGCTCTACTACGAGCGCGCCGGTTTCTCCGCCCGTGCCTCTTACTCGTGGCGCAGCAAGGCCGTCAATGACTCGCTCGTTGGCGCCACCTTCTCGTTCCCCGATCAAAACGGCGTCAACAAAACCTACCAGGTCTTCGAGGCTGCGTATGGGCAGCTCGATGGGCAGGTGGGCTACGACTTCGGCAACCACTTCGGCATCTTCGCGCAGGTCCAGAACGCGACCAATCAGGCCCAGCACACCTACCTGCAATGGCCGAACCTGCCGTTCACCTACGACGACTCGGGCCGCCGCTACTTCCTGGGCTTCAAGTTCAAGATGTAAAGCCTGACTGGCTGCCACGCCCTCACCCGGCGTGGCGGCCGACCTGAGCTCGCGGGCCGCTGTAACATGGGGGCCACCATGCAGATCCGTCAGATCGCCATCGTCGGTGGAGGTACCGCCGGCTGGATGGCCGCCAGTGTGCTGGCGCGCGCCCTTCCCGGCTCCGGGTGTTCCATCACGGTGGTCGAATCGCCGGAGATCGGCACCGTGGGCGTCGGCGAGGCGACGATTCCGCCCATCATCGATCTGCTGCGCTTCCTGAGCATCAATGAAGCCGATTTCATCCGCCACACGCGCTCGACCTTCAAGCTCGGCATCAAATTCACCGACTGGCACCGCATCGGAGAGAGCTACTGGCATCCCTTCGGCACCTTTGGCGCGCCCGTCAATCGACGTCCCTTCTTTCACGCCTGGCACAGGGCTCAGGCCGACGGCATGGCGCCACGGTTCAACGACTTCAGTCTGTGTGCAGCGCTGGGCGATGCGGGCAAGTTCCGCCATCCGGATCCGGCGGCACAGAACCCTGCCGCCGGCCTGCGATATGCGCTGCATTTCGATGCCAGCCTGGTGGCGAAGTATCTGCGCGCCTACGCGGAGAAGCTCGGCGTGGTCTGCCAGCAGCGCACGGTGGCTGAAGTCACGCAACGCGCCGACGGCCTGCTCGATGAGCTCATCTTTACCGACGGCTCCCGGCTGGGTGCCCAGCTTTTCATCGATTGCAGCGGCTTTCGCGGGCTACTGATCGAACAGACGCTCAAGACCGGTTATATCGATTGGAGCGACAATCTGCCTTGTGACCGCGCCGTCGCCATACCCACGGAGCTCGAGTCGCCGCGCTCGCCCTTCACGCAGGCCAATGCACGCAGCGCCGGCTGGCGCTGGCGCATTCCCTTGCAGCATCGCGCCGGTAACGGCTATGTGTACTCCAGTGCTCACCTGGCAGACAGCCAGGCGCTGGATGATCTGCTGCGCGAGGTCGGCGAGAAGACCCTGGCAGAACCGCGCTACCTGCGCTTCCTCGCGGGCCGGCGCAAACGCTTCTGGAGCGGCAATTGCGTGGCACTCGGACTTGCGTCTGGCTTCCTGGAGCCGCTCGAGTCGACCAGCATCCACCTGGTCATGAGCGGGCTCTACAAGCTGCTCGAGCACTTCCCGGACCTGTCATTCGCGCCTTCGAACATCAACTCCTATAACCGCGAACTGATCGCCGAAATGGAGTCGATCCGCGACTTCATCATCCTGCACTACTGCCTGACAGAGCGCGATGACACGCCGTTCTGGTCCTACTGCCGGGCGATGAAGCTGCCCGAGAGCCTCTCGCAGCGCATCGAGCTGTATCGGCGCACCGGCCGCATCCGCCCGGATGCGCGCGAGCTGTTCACCGACATGAGCTGGTTCTACATATTCGAAGGCATGGGTATCCGGCCCGAGCGCTACGATCCGCTCATCGACATCGTCAGTCGCGAGCAGCTGGGTAAGCTGCTCGGCGACCTGGCAAAGTCCGTTGCCGCGCTGACTGCCGCGGCGCCCTCGCATGACAGTTACTTTGCGGCGGCTTCCCCGCGCGACACGTCGGCTACCTCGACGACCGCGGGATGAACCCGCCACTGCTGGCCGGCGTCGAGCTCGGCGGCACCAAATGCATCTGCCTGCTCGGACGTGGACCCGATGACATCCGTGCCCAGATCTCCATTCCGACCGGTGATGATTCGGATGCCACCCTGCGGCGGATCGCGAGCACGCTGCAGGAATGGCAGGCAGCCCACGGGCCGATCGCGGCGCTCGGCGTGGCTTCGTTTGGACCGGTGGACTTGTCGGTGACATCCCCGACATACGGCTTCATTACGTCCACGCCCAAGCCCGGCTGGAGCCACACCGATGTCGCACAGCGACTACGGCGCTCACTGAACATCCCGCTCGCCTTCAATACCGACGTCAATGGGGCAGCCCTCGCCGAAGGACGCTGGGGCGCGGCCCAGGGTCTGCGCGATTTCGCCTACATCACGGTGGGCACCGGTATCGGCGTTGGCCTCATCGTGGCAAACCTGCCGGTGTTCGGTTTCACGCACCCCGAGCTGGGACACATCCGCGTTGCCCGCCGCCTGGATGATGACTGGGCGGGCTCGTGCCCCTTCCATGGCGACTGTCTCGAGGGCCTGGCCTCGGGTACCTCGATCGAGCGGCGTCTCGGTGTTCGTGCCGAGCATCTCAAGCCCGATGATCCGGTCTGGGAACTGGTCGTGCACGCGCTCGCGCAGCTGCTGCACACACTGGTGCTGGCCACCGCGCCACAGCGCATTCTCCTCGGGGGCGGCGTGATGAACTCGCAACGCCATCTCTTCGCTCCGCTGCGCCGCGAACTGCAGCGCAGCCTCAATCACTATGTCCAGGCACCGCAACTCAGCAGCGGCATCGAGGCGTACATCGGGCCGTCGGCGCTCGGTGAGCAGGTCGGGCCGCTCGGATCGCTGGCGCTGGCACTGGAGGCGCTATGAACGAGCGCGCACGGCGCCTGCTGGCGGCCTTCATCACCGTCACCACGCTATTCTTTGCGTGGGGTTTCATCACCTCGATGGTCGATCCGCTGATCCCTTCGGTGCGCGCCATCTTCAGCCTCAACTACACCGAGTCGATGCTGACGCAGTTCGCCTTCTTTCTCGCCTACGGGGTCATGTCGCTACCCGCCGGTGTGATCGTGATCCGTTGCGGCTACGCCGTCTCCATCCTCGGCGCGCTGCTCGCGATGGTCGCCGGCAGCCTGATCATCGCGCTGGCGACCCGGGTCGATACCTATGTACTCGTGCTGATCGGACTGTTCGTGATCGCCAGCGGCATGACTGTGCTGCAGGTGGCCGCCAATCCGCTGGCCGCCTCGCTCGGAAATCCGGAGCGCTCGCACTTTCGGCTCACGCTGTCGCAGGCATTCAACTCGTTTGGAACCGTGCTGGGCCCGAACGTCGGTGCATGGCTGATGCTGCGCGGTGGGATTTTTTCCGGCACCACGACCGCCGCCGATCTTGCCGCGGCCAGAACCGACTCGCTTCACAATATCTATCACTCGTTTATGATCGTGGCTGGACTGCTGGTGCTGCTGGTGGCCTTCATCTGGTCGGCGCGACGTCGTCTCAACGACGCGGTGCGTCCGGCGGCCACGTCGGCTGGCGCTTCCGTGCTTCATGCACTCAAATCCCCCTGGGCGCTGTACGGAGCGGCCGCGATCTTTTTCTACGTGGGTGCCGAGGTAGCCATCAGCAGCGTCATGATCAATTTCCTGCACCAGGACGACGTGTTCGGCGTATCGCTGGAGCGGGCCGGCAAGCTGCTCGGCCTCTTTTATTGGGGTGGCGCCATGATAGGCCGATTTCTTGGCAGCGCGCTGCTGACGAGAGTCTCGGCGTTCCGGCTGCTGTCGGCGGTAGCGATCGCCGCGTGCACATTCTGCCTGATCGTCAGCCAGAGCCAGGGAGGACTCTCCGGTTGTGTGGCGCTGTCGATCGGCATACTCAATGCCATCATGTTTCCGACGATCTTCACGCTGACGCTCGAGCGCTCCACGGCATCGACCGCCGCCACCTCGGGCCTGCTGTGCATGGCCATCGTCGGCGGCGCGGTACTGCCGCTGGTCGTGGGTCGGATCGTCGATACCGCGGGACTGCATATCGCCTTCCTGGTGCCGATGCTGGCGTACGCGGGCATCGCGCTGTTCGCGGTAGCGGCCGGTCGCGCGCGCACCGTACCGGCGGACGAAGTCGCCGCAGGCCTGGCGCACTGATATGACCCGCACGGACATCGACACGGGCGCCGCCGCCGCGCGAGCCTGCCAGCAGCAACTCATCGAGTGGCTGCGGCACAAGGCCTATCCGATCTGGGCGCATCGGGGCGTGGATGCCGGCAACGGCGGCTTCCAGGAGCGGCTCTCCCAGGATGGCACGCCGCTCATCGAACCACGGCGCGCACGCGTGCAGCCGCGCCAGATCTACGCCTTCGCGCGGGCGCCGCATCTTGGCTGGCACGGCGACTCGCACCGGATCGTCGAGCGCGCGATGGGATTTTTCCTGACGCACTACCTCCGCGCCGACGGCCTTTATCGCACACTGGTGGCGGCGGATGGCTCGACGCTGGACAATGCGGTGCTGCTGTACGATCAGGCCTTCGCGCTGCTGGGCATTGCCTCGGCGCGCCGGCTGCTGGGACCCGACCCCGCACTCGAGGAATCCGGCAACCTGCTGTTCGAGGCGCTCTTCAGCCATCTCAAGCGCATCGGTCGCGGGTTCTATTCCGGGCTGCCGGAGCGCCTCCCGCTGCTGTCGAATCCTCACATGCATCTGTTCGAATCGGCGCTCGCCTGGCGCGAGATCGACGGCGACCCGCAATGGCGCACGCTCACCGACGAACTGGGCGAACTCGCGCTGGCGCACTTCGTCGATCCAGTCAGCGGCGCGGTGCGAGAGACTTACGATGAAGCCTGGGCGCCGGTCCCGGGCATCGAGGGCAGGCGAGTCGAGCCGGGGCATCAGTTCGAATGGGCCTGGCTGCTGCTGCGCTGGCATCCCGAGAATGAAAGCCTCGCGCGGCACGCGGCCTTGCGCCTGATCGACATCGCCGAACAGCACGGCGTGCGCGGTGGACTGGCGATTGATGCGCTGCTGGACGATTTCAGCGTGCACGATGCCAATGCGCGACTCTGGCCGCAGACCGAGCGCCTCAAGGCCAATGCGTTCGCCGCGTCCCTGACCGGCCAGCCGCGCTACTGGCTGAGCGCGGTCTCCGCCGCACGCGGCCTGCTGCGCTACTTCGACACACCGACCGCCGGCCTCTGGTTCGACCGCATCAACAGTGCCGGCGTGCCGAACGATGTCCCGGCGCCCGCCAGCAGCTTCTATCACATCGTCGCGGCCATCGATGTGCTGACCGATGCACTCAAGGATTCTGATCGGACCGTGCCTGCGTGAGTGCACCGGCGCGCTATCTCGGCATCACGATCGTCGCGAGCCTGGCGGGCCTGCTGTTTGGATTCGACACCGCGGTGATCTCGGGAGTCACTCAATCACTGCGCGAAGTCTTCCATCTCTCCCCCGCCATGCTCGGTCTTGCCGTCTCGAGCGCGCTCTGGGGCACGCTGTGCGGTGCCCTCTTCATGGGCAAACTCGGCGATCGATTCGGTACGCGCGACATGCTCAAGATCGTGGGCCTGCTCTACCTCGTGAGCGCCGTGGGCTGCGCACTGTGCTGGGATCTGCATTCCTTCATCGCATTCCGGTTCATCGGCGGCATCGCGATCGGAGGCTCCTCGGTGCTCGCGCCCGTCTACATCAGCGAGATCGTGCCCGCGCAACGCCGGGGAGCGCTGGTGGGACTGTTTCAATTCAACATCGTGCTCGGGATCCTGGTGGCCTACCTCAGCAATTTCGCGCTGGCGGCCCTGCTGTCGAGCGATGAGGTGTGGCGCTGGAAGCTCTTTTCGGGCGCGGTACCGGCGACCCTGTTCCTCGCTTTGTTGTTCGCGATTCCACAAAGTCCGCGCTGGCTCGTGGTCAGGGGCCGCCTTTCGGAAGCCGCCGCGGTGCTTAAGGGGCTGTCCACCGAGGATGTGGCAGCACAGATCCGCGCCTACCAGCGCGGCGTCAACCTTAAGCGCGGCGCCTCACTGTCCTGGCGCATGCACCGGCGCCCGATACTGCTCGCGATCAGCCTGGCGCTGTTCAATCAGCTCTCCGGCATCAACGCGATCCTTTACTACCTCAACGACATCTTCCGCGACGCGGGCTTCAGCGCCTTGACTGCTGATCTGCAATCCGTCGCCGTCGGCGCAGCGAACCTGCTGGCAACGGTGGCCGCGCTATTTTTGATCGATCGCATCGGCCGCAAGACGCTGCTGCTCATCGGCGCCGTGGGCACCGCACTCTCGCTATCGGGCGTGGCGCTGATCATGGGCAGCGGCACCGGCCGCGCGTGGCTGTTGTGGCTGCTGATCGCCTTCATCGCGAGTTTTGCATTCTCGCAGGGCGCCGTGATCTGGGTGTACTTGAGCGAGATCTTCCCTTCCGAAGTCCGCGCCCGCGGCCAGGGGCTCGGCAGCGCCACGCACTGGCTCGCCAATGCCGTGATCTCGCGGTACTTCCCGGTCGTGGCCGCGGTGACGACGGCGCTGCCCTTCGCCTTCTTTGCCGGCTGCATGGTGCTGCAGTTCATCGTCGTCTGGGCGCTGTTCCCCGAGACTAAGCGTGCGACCCTCGAGTCGCTCAGCGAGACGCTTGACGAGGCGGTCTCACCACCGGTGCGCGCGCTCGGCGCGCCGCTGCCTTAGGCACTGCGCCATGCGCGCTGCGTCCATCGCGGCCCTGACGCTGGCGCTGCTGGTGCATGTCGGCAGCGGCCGGGCCGACACCGCGGCCGCACCCGCCGCCGGCACCTCGGGGCCCTACAACATCACCGCACTTCAGGGCGGCATCGGCATGACGCGATCGCTCCCGGCGGATACTGCGATCCTGCACGCCGGCGCGCCATGGTCGATCACCGGCTGGGTCAGGATCGCCTTGGCGCAACAGGGGCCCGTGGTGCTGGCGGCAATCGGCGATGCCTCTTTGAGTCTGCTGCTGGATTCGGGGCGATTAGGTCTGCGCTCAGGCAGCCTCACCGTCTCCCAAACCTCAGTGGCCTTGCCAAGCGGCTCGTGGCAGGCCATCGCTGCGACTTACGATGGCGCCGGCGTTCGCCTCTACGTCGGCGGTGTGCAGCAGGCAGAGGCCAGGCTTGCGACTGAAGCCTCGAGCCCGCTGCTGCAGCTGGCGCCCGTGATCGGTTACCCGCTGTCGGTGCAGCATTTTGGAGGCTCACTGGCGCAGTTCCAGCTGCACGACGCGGCGCTTTCGCCCCAGGAGATCCAATCGATCGCCGCGAATCCGCCGGTCTTCGATCTGCTGACGCTCACTCCGCTCGGGGTCGGCTGGCCGGTGCAGATCAAGGCCTGGACTGGGCTAACGGTACCGCAGGATCCGTGGACACTGCCGCGCGGCCAGACGCCCCCGAGCGCGCCGGTCGCGCTGCCGCCGCCTGACTCGCCCGCGCTCTCGCCGCTCACCGATCAGTCCTGGAAGCTCGGCGCGTGGCGCATGACGGCCGCCTCCGGGCTCGACGCCGATGCCGGCGCCAATGGCGCTTCGATCTCCCTGCCCGGATTCGCCGACGCCTCTTGGTACGCGGCCACGGTGCCCGGCACAGTCTTAAGCACCTTGATCGATCGCGGCGTCTACCCAGACCCCGACTACGGTCTGAACAACCTCGCGATTCCGGAGTCGCTTGCGCGGCAGGACTACTGGTACCGCGCGCAATTCATCGCGCCGGAACAGACCACGGGCAAACGCCTGACGCTGGTGTTCGACGGCATCAACTATGCCGCCGAGGTCTGGCTCAATGGCGCACGGCTGGGCGATATCCGCGGCGCCTTCATTCGCGGCGTGTTCGACGTCACGCATGAACTGCTTCCCGGCCGCGCCAACGCGCTGGCGGTGCGCATTCATCCCCCGCCACATCCCGGCATCCCATCCGAAGAATCCATTGCCTACGGTCCTGGCGAGAACGGCGGCTCGATGGCCATCGACGGCCCGACCTTCATCGATACGGAAGGCTGGGACTGGATCCCAGGCATCCGCGACCGCGACAGCGGCTTATGGCAGGACGTGCGCCTCGAGGCGTCGGGCGCGGTGCGCATACTCGATGCCACTGTCATCACGCAGCTGCCGCTGCCCAGGATCGACCAGGCCGCGCTGACGCTCATCGTGCCGCTCGATAACGCCGCCGCGACGGCGCGCGAGATCACTCTCGAGGCAACCTTCGAGGGCGTCTCGCTGCACAAGCAGCTGCGCCTGCCGCCCGGCCAGTCGGAGATTCGGCTGGGCCCGCAGGAGTTTCCGCAACTCAACGTGAGCCATCCGCGTCTGTGGTGGCCCAATGGCTACGGCGAGCCGGCGTTGTACACGTTGACGCTCAGCGTGCGCGAAGACGGTGGTGGTGGTAGGCGCGAAGGCGGGCCAATTTCAGCCACCAAGAACGTGCGCTTTGGCATACGCCAAATCACCTACGAGCTGTCGCTGTTCGATCACGAGGGGCGTCTGCGACGGGTCGAGATCGACCCGACCTTGGCCAGCCTGCGAGGCGAGCGGCTGGTGGATGTGCACCACGCGGCCATCAAGCAGGTCCCAAACGGCTGGGCGGAGTCATTGACGCCGGCCGGCGAGCATTCCCCCGCCGTGCGCGACATCGCGACGCAGTCGCTGTCGCCATTCCTCGCGATCCACGTCAACGGCACCCCGATCGCCGTGCGCGGCGGCAGCTGGGGCATGGACGATTCGCGCAAGCGCAGCTCACGCCAGCATCTCGAGCCATTTTTCCGGCTGCACCGCGAGGCGCACCTCAACATCATTCGCAACTGGCTGGGTCAGAACACGGAAGAGGTGTTCTACGATCTGGCCGATGAATACGGCCTGCTGATCCTCAACGACTTCTGGGAGTCCACGCAGGACTTCCAGCTCGAGGCGCAGGATCCGGCATTATTCCTGGCAAACGCGCGCGACACCATCCTGCGCTATCGACACCATCCGTCGATCGCCGTGTGGTTCGGGCGCAATGAGGGCGTACCGCAACCCATCCTGAATGAAGGGCTTGACGATCTGATCTCGAGGCTCGACGGCACGCGCTATTACACCGGCAGTTCCAACCGCGTGAATCTCCAGGACAGCGGCCCCTACAACTACCGTCCCCCGGTTGGCTATTTCACGACGCTCGCACGCGGATTCGCAGTCGAGGTCGGCACGCCGTCGCTGGCGACACTTGAATCCATTGAGGCTTCCATCCCTCCCGCCGACCGCTGGCCGCTCAGCGATACGATCGCCTATCACGACTGGCACTTCGGCGGTAACGGCGATGTGGCGAGCTTCATGCACGCCCTGGACACACAGTTCGGCGCCGCGAGCAGCCTCGAGGATTTTGAGCGCAAGGCGCAGATGATGAACTACGTGGACTACCGCGCAGTGTTCGAGGGTTTCCTGGCACATCTGTGGACCCAGAATAGCGGCCGGTTGCTCTGGATGACGCACCCGGCATGGCCGAGCAATCACTGGCAGATCTACAGCGCCGACTACGATACGCAGGCTTCCTATTACGGCGTCAAGAAAGCCACCGAGCCGTTGCACGCGCAGATGAATCTACCGGACTATGCCCTGGCCGTCGTCAACACCACGCGCGAGCCGCAGACTCGGCTGACACTCGAGAGCCGCATCGTTACGCTCGATGGACGGACGCTCGCGCGGCGAGTCGATCGACTCGATGCACCCGCCAATCAGACCACGACACTGGCACCGCTGGACCTGGCGCGGATCCTGTCAAAAGAAGGCGTCGTGCTCGTCGATCTGGCGCTGACGGATTCGCACGGCCGCCGTCTGTCCGACAATTTCTACTGGCAGGGCCGGGACGAGGCGAGTCTGCAAGCGCTTGATTCCCTCAAGGCGCAGCCAGTCCGAATCGGCGCGCGCTCGACAATCCACGGCGATGAGATCGCGATCCACGTATCGCTCCGCAACACCGGGAGCGCGCCAGCGCTCGCGGCCAAGCTGACGCTGGTGGATGACGCGGGCCAGCGCATTCTGCCCGTGTTCTACAGTGACAATTATGTGTCGCTGCTGCCGGGCGAAACGCGGGAGATTGAGATCCGCTACGAGGGCGGCCGAGGCGCCTCAGCCAGGATCAACCTGCGCGGCTGGAACGTGGAGCCCGCCTACACTGCTACCGCCCCGGCCAAATAGGCCCCTACCGCGGCGGCTACCGCGACGCCTACCGCGAGAAAAGCATCCCGTATCTCATAACGAGAACTCATTACTGCGTGATTGTGATCGCATTGCCGGGCGCGAGATAATGCCCGCAGGCGCCTCAGGATGCTTAATCCATGTCTTCGCACAAACCCTGGACTCACTTTCGGCGCTGGAGTCGCAGCGCCGCAACTTCGCTTCTCGCGGGCTTACTCATGGCATCCATGGTGGCCGTAGCGCCTGCCACGGCCGCTGCTGCGGTCCAGCATCCAGTGCACGCACTCAAGATCACGGTGCTGGTCACCAATGTCGCCGGGGATCCGCGCGCCGGCGATGGTGAATGGGGCTTCTCGGCGCTGGTCGAGGTCGACGGGCACAAGATCCTGTATGACACGGGCGCCTCACCCGATCTGGTGTTGCGCAATGCCCGGGCGCTGCACGTGGACCTCTCGGACGTCGAAGATGTGGTGCTGTCGCACAATCACTGGGATCACGTCGGTGGCCTGCTGACACTGCGCGCGGAGTTCTCCAAGACGAACCCGAAGGCCATGAGCCGCGCGCATGTCGCCGCCGGGATCTTCCAGCCGCGCTGGACTTCGACCAACGAGGATCACAATGGACTGAAGGATATCCGCGCGCAGTACCTGGCCATCGGCGGCAATTTCATTGTGCACGATGGGCCGACCGAGCTGCTGCCGGGAGTCTGGTTCCTGGGGCCGGTACCCCGGCCGAACAACGAGAAGAACTGGAACCCCGGGCTGTCTCTCGATACCCCGAGCGGGCGCATCGAAGACAATGTCCCCGAAGACAGTCCACTGCTGTTCGATACCCCGGAGGGAACCGTCATCCTGACCGGCTGCGGCCATGCGGGCATCATCAACATCGTAGAATACGCGCGCCAGCTGCAGGGGGTCCGGCCACTGATTGCGATCGTGGGCGGCATCCACCTGTTCGCGGCCAGCGATACCGCCATTGCCTGGACGGGCGAGAAGCTCAAGCTGTACGGACTCCAGAATCTGCTCGCGGCGCATTGCACGGGTTTCGAGGCCACGTATCGATTGCGCCAGATCATTGGTCTCAAACGCGAAAATGCCGTGGTGGCCGCGGCCGGCTCGTCCTTCACCCTGGGCAAGGGCATCGATCCGCTGGCGCTCGCGCGCTAGATACTTGACTGAGTCAAGCATCTGGCGCAGCCTGCGCCATGTGCCCGAGTCCCTGAAAAAGGCCGTTGCCCCCACCGCTGGCACCGCCATCGCGGCGGTGCGCGGTTTCAATCGTTTCTACACACGCCAGCTCGGCCTGCTCGAGAGGGGTCTGTTAGGCAGCGAATTCACGCTCACGGAGGCGCGGGTCCTCTACGAGCTCGCCCATCGCAGGGCGAGCACCGCTTCCGAGATCGGCAAGGACCTTGGACTCGACCTCGGCTATCTGAGCCGCCTGATCAAAAAGTTCGAACGTCGTCGCCTGATCGAACGCACCCGCTCGAGCAGCGATGGCCGCCAGCACCAGCTCAAGCTAACGCAGAAGGGACGTGACGCGTTCGATCCGCTGGATCGCGCGGCTAAAGCACAGATCGCGGACATGATCGACCCGATGACGAAAGATCAGCGTCGCGAGCTGGTTGAGGCCATGTGGAAGGCACAACGGCTGCTGCACCCTGAGAGCGCGCCTGCATCCTCCTATCGTCTGCGTTCACTGCGGACCGGCGACATCGGCTGGATCATCCACCGACAGGCTGTACTGTACGCGCAGGAGTACGGATGGGATGAAACCTACGAGCATCTCATCACGGATATTCTCGCGAAATTCGTCCGAGACTTTGATCACGCCGCGGAACGGGGCTGGGTGGCGGAGGTCGAGCAGAAAGTCGCCGGCTCCGTGTTCCTGGTCAGGGCCTCCCCGACGGTGGCGCGTCTGCGCCTCCTCTATGTCGAGCCCGAGGCGCGTGGACTGGGGATCGGCCGGCGCCTGGTGCGCGAGTGCATCGATTTTGCGCGCGCCCGGGGCTACCGGAAGCTCACGTTATGGACCAACGATGTACTGGGCGCGGCGCGGCGCATCTACGAGTCGGCCGGATTCGAACTCGTGAAAGAGGAGCGTCACCATTCCTTCGGTAAGGCCCTGGTAGGACAGACCTGGGAACTCCCGCTGTAGGTACCTAGTGCGCCATTGCGAGCAGCGCCGCGACTGTACGCCAATTTCGTGCCGTCGCGTCCACGCCGAGATGTCTTTCGGCAGCGGCGCCAAGCTTCGAGGTGCCCATGCCATCGGGGGCATACATATAGAACACCTTGCCCCTGATCTCGAACATCTCGCGGCCCGCGCGCAGGCGATTCAGCGCGGTTAGATCGGCCGACTTCGGTTTCTCCGCCAGAAAGAAAAGATGCAGCCGGTTGGGTTCGGCCTCACCCGCGGGAAATGGGTTGGCTGCGGCGGCGCGTTTGAGATCCGATGCAACCAGCACGAAGACCTTGGGGGCAAAGCCATGCGCCTGCGCGACGGCACGGGCGATGCGCGCTGCGAGTGAGCTTGCAGTGCCCGCGCGGCTTTCAAAGACGACGTTACCGCTCTGAATGTAGGTCCTGATTTGCGAGAGGCCCTCGGCCTCGAGCGTGGCCGTGAGAGATTTCATGGGGAGGGAGTTTTTGCCGCCCACATTGATGCCGCGGAACAAGGCGATCCAGGTGCTCACGCGGCGAAGCTATCACGATCACGCTTGGGGTACGATGAGTCCCAGGGGGTCTAATGTCGGCTCTGTCGGGCAATCTGGCTTCGGGCGTACTGGGCCATTGGGACTGGTCGGTCGTGGCCGCCTATGGTGTGTTGTTGCTGGTCGTCGGCGTCTCCACATCGCGACGGCACGCACGCGCCGAGGATTATTTCCTGGCGTCCCGGAACTCCCGCTGGCCTGCGATCGGCATGTCGCTGCTGGCGTCCAACATCTCCTCGACGGCGTTGATCGGCCTGGCCGGTGCGGCCTACGCCACGGGCATCTCCGTCTACGATTACGAATGGTCAGCGGCCGTCATCCTGGTCATTTTCTGCGTGTTCCTGCTGCCCTTCGTGCTGCGCAGCCGCGTCTACACCATGCCCGAGTTCCTCGAGCGCCGATACGACGTGCGCTCGCGGCTGTATCTGGCGCTGCTGACGCTGTTCCTGAATGTGTTTCTCGATTCAGCCTGCGCGCTCTACAGCGGCTCGCTGGTGTGCCAACTGCTGCTGCCCGGTGTGCCGTTGTTGCTGATCACGGCAACGCTGGCGGGCGTGGCGGGCATCTACACCATCCTCGGCGGCCTGCGCGCCGTCATCTACACCGAGACCTTGCAGGCCGTCGTGCTCATTGGCGGCGCCACCGCCATAGCGGTGGAAGCGTTCCATCGCGCCGGCGGCTGGCACGCCGTCATGACGCGCGTCGACCCGGCGGCGCTGTCACTGATCCGACCCATCGGCGATGCCGCAGTGCCCTGGCCGGGTCTTGCATTCGGCATCCCGGTGCTCGGCTTTTACTACTGGTGCACGAATCAGTTCATCGTCCAGCGCGTGCTGTCGGCGCACGATGTCGAGAATGGGCGCCGCGGGGTGCTGCTGGCCGGGGTGCTCAAATTACCGGTACTCTTTCTGATGGTGCTGCCGGGGACCTGCGCCATCCTTTTGTACCCGCACCTGGCCGGCGCGGATGCGGTCTATCCCACACTGATTTTCCATCTGCTGCCTGCGGGCGTCATGGGACTGGTCATCGCGAGCTTCATCGCCGCCACGATGGCTTCGGTGGCCTCGACCTTGAACTCGGCCTCGACGCTGATGACGATGGACATCGTCAAGCGGATCCGGCCCGGACTGACCGACTTCCGCCTCGTGCGCATCGGCAAGATCAGCACCGCGGCCTTCCTGGTGTTCGCCGTGATCTGGTCCTCGAAAGTCGCCAGCTTCGGCTCGCTATGGCAGTACCTTCAGGGAGTCCTGGCGTACGCGGTGCCGCCGATCGTCGCCCTGTTCGGAGTCGGGCTCTTCTGGCGCGGTGCGAACGCGGCCGGCGCCTGGTTCATGCTGCTCGTCGGTACGGCGTGCGGTTTCGGCGTGTTTCTGACCAACGTCGTATTCGGCATCACGCACCTGCACTTCTTATATGTGGCCCCGCTGCTGCTCGTCATCGACGTGAGCTTGCTCGCGATCGGTAGTCTTGCGATGCGCCGTGCCCCCGATCCGGGCATCGACGCACTGATGTTTACGTCGGCGGCACTGCGCGACGACAGCCGCCAGCTCGAGGGTGTGCCTCTCTGGCGCAACTATCGCTTTCAGGCACTGTTGCTCCTGGCGCTGACGGCTTATATCGTCTGGCTGTTCCGATAGAATCACTTCGTCAGCAGCATCACTGAATTCGTGTTGTCGTCGTTGAAATAGACCAGCTGGTTTCCCGATCCGTCCACGGTGGCGACGATCCCAAACAATGCTCCGGCCGTACCGCTGCTATCGAGTTGCACGGGTTGCCCCACGAAGCCACCGGGCAGCACGGGAGAAACCTCCACGACAAGATTGGGCGTTTGACCGGCACCGATATTGATGTCGCTGTTGGCGACGATGAGATCGCCATCCGAGAGCAGCGCGGCACTGAGGGGCGCAATGAAGGGGCCACCGTTGGCGATGACGCGCGCGGAGGAAGCCGAAGCGCCGCTGAAGGTCGGCGCTGGCGTCGGGGGCGCAGCCGTGGAGCTGCATTGTCCCTGGACGACGATGCCATCCGCGCCGATGCTCGAGACGTTTGCAAACGCGACCACACTGTAGGAGCTGGTATCGACTATATAAAGACTGTCGAGCGAGGCATCGTAGGTAAGTCCGGCCGGCGCGTAGATGGCGCCGGGAGTGCCGCTGGCACAGAAGCCGCTCGCGATTTGCATGAAGGTATTCTGCGCATCGCCGCTTAGCGTAATGCGATCGATCGTGCCGTCGGCGTTGGAAATGTAAATCGCGGCGGCTCCCGGATGTCCGCTGGCCGCGGCGTAAGCCTCGCCCCATGGGCTGGCAAAGGTGTCAGCCGAGAACGGTGTGTTCACGGTGCCATCCGGTGCGACCAGCGGATTCTGCTTGGCGGAATAGGCGGCGGCAGAAATGCTGTCATCGGGCAGCATGGTCAACGCATTGCAGCCCTGCAGCAGCGGCGAGTCGGCGATCCGATAAGCGGTTGCCCCGGCAGTGGGATGCAGACCCACGAGGGTAGTCCCGAGTCCCTGCGT
>Ga0302180_10000487_pt1 | contig 32632 bp, 24 predicted proteins | sample I_Palsa_E3_2_FD_200575 | JGI IMG/M metagenome (GOLD analysis project Ga0302180, IMG submission 200575) | Peat permafrost microbial communities from Stordalen Mire near Abisko, Sweden - I_Palsa_E3_2 | ecosystem: Environmental > Terrestrial > Soil > Palsa > Peat permafrost | place: Sweden...
ACCGCTTCCGCATTGAGGCTGACGGGCTCATCGCCACAGGCGTCGACTTCGCCTCGATCGTCGCCGAGCGCTACCGCTCCCGCTCGGGTGACGAGCTCTTGGCTTGGTTTCGCGAGGCACGCCGGAAGGTCCTCACCGTCTTCGGCGAGATAGAACCCAGGACACGCCTGCCGTGGTACGGCCTCCCGATGAGCGCCGCCAGCATGATCACGGCGCGCCTCATGGAGACCTGGGCGCACGGGCAGGACATCGCCGACGCGCTCCACCAGACGGTGGAGCCCTCGATGCGGCTGCGCCACATCGCCCACTTAGGCGTGCAGACCTTCAGATTCTCTTTTGAGAACCGGCGCCTTGACGCCCCGGTATCCGTCCCCTACGTGGCACTCGAGGCGCCTGATGGATCCGAGTGGACGTGGGGAGACTCGGCGGCACCGTCCTCCGTAAGGGGTCCGGCACCGGACTTCTGTCTCGTCGTCACGCAACGGCGCGCCGTCGAAGACACCGAGCTCGTGCGCATCGGCGAAGCGGCAGAGCGTTGGCTGCAATTCGCCCAGGCCTTCGCCGGCCCCCCCACTGTCGGACCGCGGCCCGGCTGGCACGGAAATGGCTGACAAGCAACAAGGGGGGTGAGACGTGCCGTCCGGATCGCGAACTGCTCCGGCTTTGTGGTGACCGGATCGAAGCGGCGAGGGAAATGGCCGAGGGTCGGTTATCACCCGCCGACTCCAGGCATCACGCCAATCGCGCTCGAAGCGACCAGTCCGGCAATCTCATCGTCCGAGTAGCCGTGCTCGCTGAGGATCTCCACTGTGTGCTCGCCGCACTGACAGGGTCCTCGGCGGATGATGCCGCCGTTCGGGCCCACCTTCACGAGGAGGCCGGGGTCCTCGAAGCGCCCAACGCTCTTCGAGGGGCTCTCGACGATCAACTGCTCGTCGCGCGCCACGAGATCATCGAAGATCGTCCGGCAGAAATCCTCGTCGATCACCTCGACGGGGACTCCTGCACGGTCGAGAATTTCGAACCACTCAGCGGCCGGTCGGGTGGCAAAGAGCCCCTCGAGGCGCTCAAGCAGATCGTTTGCCCCAAGGTCGGGGCCGCCGGAGGCGTCGATCGTCTTGGCGAGATGCCGACGCTCCTCCTCGGTCACGGCGGCGAGGAAGAACCAGTCCTCGTCGGAGCCCTGGTACATGCGATAGAAGGGGCTGAGGCCGTACTGGCCCGCGTCGATATGCCGCGTATCGCCGGGTGTGCCGTCCGCATGGATCCACGAGTACGAGTTGTGCAGTAGCCCTGCATTGACGATGGAGGTCGCGACGGCCTGTCCCTGCCCGGTCAGCTCGCGGTGATACAGAGCCGACGTTATTGCAATGGCCGCCAACATGGCATTGCCCGTGTCGCCCATGTTCGAGCGGCTCCACATCGGAGGGTTGCCTGAGTCACAACCGCCGTCCTCCCACTCACCTCCCGTCAGCGCCGCGATGGTCTGGTCCGTACCCGGAAGGTCCGATCGTGGGCCCTTCTCGTAGCCGCGGGTATTGCAGTACACAAGCCTCGGGTACTTCGCGTGCAGCGTCTCGTAGTCGAGGTTTAGCCGCGCCGCTGCTCCTGGGCGCCAGTTGAGCGTGAGGACATCCGCTTTCGCAATGAGCATTTCTAACGCGGCCCGCCCCCCCTCCGACTTGAGGTTGATGGCGATACTTCGTTTGCCCCGGTTCGTGCCCAGCCCCATGTGGGTGCCATTCCAAAAGGAGTCATACAATGCATTGACTTTGATCACGTCGGCGCCGAGGTCCGAGAGAGCGCGGCCGGTATAGGGCCCTGCGACGCCGAGGCCGAGGTCGAGGACACGGATGCCGTCGAGCGGATAGTTCAAGGGCGTCGGCGACAACGGAAAGGGCGCTGTCAAGGGAGCCGTCGCCGCTTCGGCCAGGACATCGTCGGTGTGCTCGCCGAGGCGGGGGGAAGGCCCGCGCACGTGGCTGGGCGTGTGCGAGAACTCGAGGAGGTTCCCCGCATAGCGGACGCGCCCGACTTCGGGGTCCTCGACCTCGACCACGCAGCCGTCGTCGAGAAATGACTGCGTGGCGAGCGCCTCCGATGGTGAGCGCACGACGCTGCAGCCCACGCCGGTTTTCTCGGCGGCTCGCTCCCAGTCCTCGGCCGGGAAGCGCTTGAACGCCTCAGCGAGCATCGGATAGAGGAAGTAGCCGCTGAGCAGGCCATCGGATTCCATGGAAATGCGGTCAGGATCGTCGCGGTAGGCCGCGTCGAGCTCGGTCGATTCAAGCGTCTCGCCCTCCGCCGAGGTGAGTACCCAACGAGGCCGCACGGTCCAATGGTGGACCCAGCGCCCGTCGGAGCACTCGAAGAGACCCTCGATCGCTCGGGAGTCGACCGGCCACATCCAGTAGAGGGGGGCGTCGGGTTTCTCCACCCGCTGCCAGTTGAGCGATACCGCGGCCAGGGCACCCTGAAGGAGGGAGGTGGATACCCTTTGGCCTTCTCCGGTGACCGCCCGCGCCCGCAGAGCGGCGGCGATCCCGAGCATGCCGTAGTACGTGGCGCCGATACTGGGCCAGGTCGAACGGGGGAAGATCGGCCCCTCTCGATCGGCGCCTCGCACCATGTTCTCCGGCTTGCCGAACTCAGGTTCTGGACCTGGCCTACCGGCGATGTATTCCATGGCCGTACCGAGACGACCCTTCTGGTCGTAGAAGATCCCGGTACGCGCCGCAACAAGAGCGTCGTAGCCGGGCCGATCCCGGTGGGCCGGGTGGTCGCCGTAGGCCGTTATCGAACATGTGATCAGCCGCGGATTGATCGTTGCCAAGCTTTCATGATCGATCCCGAGCTGCGTAGTCACCCCCGGCGAGAACGAGTCGATCACTAGGTCGGCGCCGGCAACCAGCGCACGAAACGCCACGCTCCCCTCCTCGCTGCGCAGATCGATCGTGGCGCTGCGCTTGCCCCGGTTCCAGACGTGGTAGCCGGACGATTCGATGAAGGGATCGCCCCCAGGTCGCACGATGCGGATCACGTCCGCGCCGTTGTCAGCCAATAGCATTGTGGTCATCGGGCCAGCGATCCCCCACGACAGATCCAGCACTCGGATCCCATCGAACACACCAGCCATCAGCCTTGCCTCTCGGTCGCCGGCCCCACCTTCGAGCTCGAACATAGCATCTACTATCTAGCGCTCGGTGATCTCGCCGAGCGAGGGGTTGCGCGTCGCCTGCGAAGGCCTCGAAGGCGTCGCGATCAGGCGGTGCCCTGGCGGTCAGGTGTCCGCAGTGCCCCGGCCGAAACCCCGGCGTACAGATCGATGAGCTTGTCCCGAGGGTCGTAGCAGCGTATGGGCCCCCAACTCGTCGCCCTCATGTGTCGGCGAAGGAAAATGATCCTCCGCACGTCTATAGTAACTACTATGTCAACGCCAAGGAGGGACTGATGACCGTGACATCGCCCGAGCGCCTGATCTCATCTGACGACCATGTCGATCTCGATCACGAGAGCATCAAAAAGAACCTCGAGAGCAAGTTCCACGACGATTATGACGAAGCCGTGGCCACCTTCCGCCAGTCGGTCATGGGTCTCGTGTCGAGCGACGCTAACCAGCGCTGGCGCCAACAGCAGGGCCTAGAGCCCGATAGCTCCGGGGGCATCGGTGGCAACCGCAACCACGCGGCCTCCGGTCGGCTCGGCCACACCGATCCCGAAGAGCGGCTCAAGGACATGGACCTCGACGGCATCGACGCTTCGGTCACTTACTCAGAGGTGAGCGCCTTCCGCTACCTCTACATGCTCAGGTACGGCTGGAAGGAGGCCACGCGCGCATTCAACGACACGCTCTCGCAGTTCGCCGACGCCGACCCGAACAGGCTCATCATCAACTACCAGATCCCCATCCACGACATCGACGCCGCAGTCGAGGAGGTGAAGCGGGCCGTCACCAACGGCTGTAAATCGCTGCAGCTACCCGTGTTCCCCTCCGAGTTGGGGCTGCCCGACTACTGGGACGAGCGTTACAACCAGCTGTGGGCCGCGATCGAAGACTCGGGGCTGCCCATCTGCTGTCACATCGGAATGAACACCGCGCTCGATAGCATCGCCCAGCGTGATCCCACGCCCCAAAAGGGGATCTTCGTTCCATGCGTACCGCTGTCCGCGGCCGAGGCACTCGGGATGTGGATCATGGGCGGCGTTTTCGAGCGGTATCGTGACCTCAAGGTCGTCTTCGTTGAGCCCGGCATCGGCTGGGTCGCCTGGTGGCTCTACATCGCGGACGATCTCGCAATGCGCCAGGGCTACGATTTTCCGGCGATCACCGAGCTGCCGAGCCACTACTTCCACCGCAACGTGTTCCTGACTTTCATAGACGAACCGAACGCTCTGCGAGACGCCCGTGAGCGCCTCGGCGTCGGCAACATCATGTGGTCATCGGACTATCCGCACCCTGTCTCGAGCTGGCCGCACTCCCACAAGGTCGTCGACGAGATGTTCAACGGCATCGACCCGACCGAGCGTGAGTTGATCGTCAGCGGCAACGCGGCCCGAGTCTGGAGGATCTGATCGGGTCGCAGCTTCGCAAACGCTCCGAAGCGCATAGCTCTACCACGCGCCGAGAACGACGGCGCTACGGCCCGAACAGAACACTGCGGTCTCCGCGCCGACCACCTGGTTGGCCGCGGTACCCCGGACCTGGCGTACCGCCTCGGTGATCAAGTTCATGCCGTGGATGTAGCCCTCGCCGATCAGCCCGCCGTTGGTGTTGATGGGTGTGGCGCCGTCAAGGCGCATCCCGCCACTGGCGATGAAGTCACGCGCCTCACCGGGGCCGCAGATTCCCAAGCCCTCCATTTGGAGGAACACCATGGGTGTCATGTTGTCGTAGAGCAGGGCCACGTCGTAGTCAGTGCCCGTGACCCCGGCCTCGTTCCAGATCCTGGTGGCGACCGCACGTGTCTCAGGAAAGTAAGTCAGGTCACCCTCGTAGTAGTTGAACATCTCGTGGCCGCCGCGCAGGTGCCCTTGGACGGCGGCCCGGATGCGGACCGGTGAGGGGTAGCGCGACGCCTGGTCGCTACGACTGACGACGAGAGCCACCCCACCGTCGCTCTCCTGGCAGCAATCATAAAGGCGCAATACCGGCTCAACGATCCAGCGAGAGGCCTGGTGTTCCTCGAACGACAGGGGCTTGCCGTAGTAGGAGGCCGCCGGGTTCGTCGACGCGTACTCTCTCGCCTGCACGGCGTAGAGCGCCAGGTCCTCGTTGGTCAGACCGAAGTGGTGGAGATAATGCTGGGCCCACAGAGCGTAAACCTTCATCGGTGTGTCGAGACCGTAGGGACGATAGGGGTTCCAGGTGGGGTCAGGGTTCCCCTTGAGCGGCTGACCGAAACGGCGGCCGGACCGCTCGTTGAACGCCCGGTAGATAAGCACGTGGTCAGCTACGCCGGAGGCGACCGCGACGGCCGCCTGTTGGATCGTGCTGCCCGAGCCGCCTCCCCCACCACGCGAACGCGAGGTGTAGCCGAGCTCAGGAATGCCGACCGCGGTGGCCAGGGCAATTTCGTCGTTCTCGTCTTGGGTGAAGGTCACCGTCCCCCGAATGTCCGCTGGCTCGAGACCCGCGTCGGCGATCGCCGCCGTCGCCGCCTCCGTGGCAAGTCGCAGCGTCGACCGCCCAGAGTCCTTCGAGAACTCGGTTTGACCGATGCCGGAGATGACAGCTCGCCCGGAGATCTCAGACACCATACTCACGCGTCCGTCGCTCGTTGGTTGCCCCCGCCTCGGCGAGCCGGAACTGCGGCAAGGTGAAACCCTCCTGAGAGATGAAACAAACCTCGACGGCCAGGTCGTTGGCCACCTCGTCAAGGTCACAATCTATGAGATTCGACACCACCCGGACCCCCTCGTCCAACGCGACCATAACGACCACACGCGGCGATTCATCCTTCTTCGTGGGGTGGTGCGAGAGGATCCAGGCGTAGATGGTTCCTCGACCCGACGAGACGAAGTCCACAAATTCGGAACTGGAGCACTCAGGACACTGCGGAGCGGGCGGGTAGCGCTGGTGGCCGCAGGACGAGCAGCGTTGCACCACCAGCTCCCAGCGCGCGGCCCCCTCCCAGAAATACCGGTCGTCGAGGTGGTCCAGGGGAGGCACCACGGCGCTCATCGAGTACCTCGAGCCCTTGTCATCCAAAGCGCTCGGCGGGACTGTGCGCTACCACCTGTATCGCCGTCGAAACTCATGTCCCGCCTCCACGTTCGCGTCTTAGATGAGTACCAGCTACGCGCATCTCACGGGTGCGAGCACGATCTCGAGGTCGTCCCTCCCGGGAGTGACTCGATGCATTGTAACCACTATGGTGGGGACCCCGATGAGACGGTCGGACTAACAAGCATTCCCACTTCCGGTACGCGGGTGGCCCCCTGCGACGGGCAGTTTGCTCTGGGCTTGCTCAGCGTCACTTGACACTCATGAGTGCTATCTGTGACACTTTTCAGTGCCAAGGTAAGCGAAGGTCCCGAGGTGACATATGGCCTGCCAGCAGTGCCGGTAGAAATCTGGACTGGAGGCACCAGTTCGCCTTCCCGAGCGCCCATAACTGCGCAGCGCCTGGAAGAGGCCGGCTGGGACGGCTGGGCCCTCGTTGATTCCCAGAACCTGGCCCTCGATCCCTACATCCTCCTCGCGCTGGCTGCCTCGGCAACCGACCGATTGAAGTTAGCTACTGGCGTCACCAATCCCTTGACTCGCCACCCTGCCGCGACGGCTAACGCCATTGCCACGGTGCAGGCGGCATCAAAGGGGCGCGCTGTCCTCGGCATCGGTAGGGGTGACTCATCGCTCGCCCACCTCGGATTGGCACCCGCCGCTCCCTCCGCGTTTGAGCGCTACCTTGTTCGACTGCAGGGCTACCTGAGGGGCGAGGACGTCCCGTTTGACGCTGCCGGCGATGGATCGGGAGTCGCTGCCGCGTCAAGCACGCTTGGGATGGCCGGCGGGCCCGAGGCCAGCCGGATCCGCTGGATTGCTGCGCTTGGCTCCAAGCTGGCCAAGGTGCCGGTCGACGTCGCGGCCACAGGCCCGCGAGTCATCGCAATAGCCGCCCGCTACGCCGACCGAGTCACCTTCGCAGTGGGTGCCGATCCGGCGCGGCTGAGGTGGGCGATCTCCGAGAGCCGAAAGGATCCTGGCGGACAGGTCGAGATCGGCGCCTACGTACCGGTCGTGGTCAACCCCGATCGAGACACGGCACAAGGCCTCATAAGTGGCGGGGTTGGCTCCTTTGCTCGCTTTTCTGTGATGCATGGCCGAGTGCACGGTCCGGTGGATGACGACGGGCGCGCCGTGCTCAAGACAGTGCACGACTCCTATGACATGAACCAGCACTTCACGCACGGTTCTCCCCAAAGCTCCCCCCTCACCCCCGAAGTGATCGATACCTTCGGGATTGCGGGACCTCCCGGCTACTGCGCGAAGCGGCTCCGCGAACTGATCGATCTCGGGATCACCAAACTCGTGCTGCTCGGTGGGGGAACCGGGATGGATAGCGACGCCCGCGCTCTATCCGACAAGCTGCTTACCGAGGAGGTCCTACCAGCACTGCGCCAGCCTTAATGCTGGATCATTGATTGGCTGCAATGGCGAACCATGCAGCCCTGGTCCGTCGGACCGGAAAGTGAAGACTGAACCTGAAAGGCGGCACTGACCTATGGACGATAAATCGTCATCCGCGTTCGCCGACGCCTCCAAATTCTTCCTCGACACGGTGAGTCTCGTCACCGATGATCGATGGGAGCAGCCAGGGCTAGGTGAGTGGACCGTCCGCCAGTTGGTCGCCCACACCAACCGGGCGCAAACTACCGTCGTCGAGTACATCAACAACCCCCAGCAGCCCGAACCTCCCGGCAGTGACTACTTCAATTCGGATGCGATCGCTGCCAGAGGCCGCGAAGCTGTTGCCGCACTTGGTGTCGACCCCCTCGGAGCTGTCAAAGCCGCCTCCATCACAGCGATCGAGCTCGTCGAGCGGTCGTCACCCACCACCACCGTAGGAAGCCCGATGGGGACGATGTCGATTGCCCGATACCTTCCGTCGCGCACCGCCGAGTTGGTCATTCACAGCCTCGACGTGGCTAGAGCGATCGACCAAGACGTGTCGGCTCCCGTGGGTTCCGTCGAGGAAGCCCTTGTCTTCGTGGCCCGAAGGTGCGCCCAGAGAACGCCCCAAGACGTGCTGCTCGCCCTTTCGGGTCGAGCATCGCTTCCCGCCGGCTACAGCGTCTTCTAACCGGGAGTCCGCCGAACGCTTGGCGTGAGAAATCAACGGCACCCAGGGGGTCATGTGGGATGTCTAGGCCGCCGTGTTGTGCGTACGTGGGAGGGCAGCTGGCACGTGCGCCAGGGTGAACGCCGTCCGCCACGGATCTTGGCAATCCGAGTTGGCATTCAATCAAAGAGACGAACGACAGGAATCCGCGCGTCTCCTTCACGTGGATGCCGGCGCCCACAGTGTTCGGATGGCCCGAACAGCGCGAGGGTCAGACAGCGAACCCGCGACCCTCACCGTGGCAATTCGATCCCCAGAGAGCTGGAACAGGAACTATTCCTATCAGCCCAGGTCAGAGAGTCCAGCTGGTGTCGAGCCCGTACCCTAAAATCGTCCGACCAGCAGGCACCTATGTGGGACCTATCGGGCACGAAACCGTTCCGGTGACGGAGCCGTCCGTCCAGACATCTTCGTAAAGACAGGCCGGTTCGCAGGCAGGCACAATGGGACCTTGTCGTGGTCGAAGTGAGGGAGGAAATGGCTGAGGACGACGTCACCGAAGTGGTCAACGAGACCCAGAACCACCGCTTGGTTCTGGCCCGAGATGGGCACGAAGGCGAACTGATTTACGAGCGCCGCGGCAACCAGCTCATTCTGGTTCATACCGAAGTACCCAAAGAGCTAGCAGGAAAGGGGGTTGGCGCCCTCCTCGTCGAGGCTGCCGTCATGTGGGCCGAGCGAGACGGTCTCGTGATCGTTCCTTGGTGTCCCTACGCTTGGCGGTGGCTCCAAGAACACGAGGCCGTTGCTTCCAAAGTTCAAATCGACTGGGACGCTCCGTCCGAATCAGTCCCTGGAGATCCTGGAATGCGAAGATGACCGAACTCGAACGGAGGAGACGTGACATTGCACACAGTCGAAAGGAGCTCCTCTACGCGGACGACACATGGGCACGCTTCTGATCTTCCAGGCCCCCGACGCGGCGGGAGCCTCGACGCTCTCCAACTCGTGATAATGGCACCAATGTCAGGTGTGTCGTATCGGCCGGTCCGTGCTCTCGTCTGCCACCGGTCGTGCTACGCGTCTCAATCCTCGCTCAAGGGGCGCTAGTGCCCATCACGCTCATCACCGGGGCGGGGGGCGGCATGGGGCTGGCCTGCGTGAAGGTCCTGCGCACCGACCCACTCCTACTGGTCGACATTGATCCGAAGGCCCTCAAGGCTGCACAAGCGCTTGCGCCGGATGCCAAGACAGCCCAGGCGGATTTGGGATCCCTCTCGGAAGTCGCAGCGCTGGTCGATACCGTTCAACAGCATGGTGGCCTGCAACACCTCGTCCACCTCGCCGGCGTGTCCCCCACCATGGTTGACGTTGACCGCATCCTGGAGGTCGATCTCATTGGTACCGCGATGCTGATTGAATCTCTAACCGAGAAGGCCAACCACGGCAGTGTTGCCGTCGCTGCAGCATCGATCGCCGGACACCTCCAGCCTGTGTCACCAGAGATCGACCGGATATTGGATCAGCCGCTTGAGTCGGGATTGCGCAAACGCCTGGAGAGCGCGCTCGGAGCTCCGCTCAGTACCGGGCAGGCCTATTCGCTGGCAAAACGTGGTGTTATCCGTCTCTGCGAACGAGCGGCCATCTCGTGGGGAGCCCGCGGCGGACGCGTGGTATCGGTGTCACCTGGTTTGATCGACACGCCTATGGGCCGCCTCGAGCTGCGCGACAACGAAGGAAAACGGGGGCTGATCGGCCTGACGCCGGTGCGGGCTCCCGCTGACCAGGGATCGCACGAGCTCCCCGGCAGGAACGAGGACATCGCCAAGGTCGTCGAATTCCTGGTCAGCCCTCACGCACGTTTTGTGAGCGGGTGTGATCTGCGCATTGACGGCGGCCTCGTCGCCGCACTTAGATCAATGACGGCCGCGGCCGATCCATCGCAATGATTCGCGTCGAGGCAGACCGATGAATTTACTTCCTCGTGAAGTCTCCGAGAGGCCATGCGTGTCGTCCATTCGGCTCGGCGACGCACCGATCATGCGCGACGTGTTCCATCACCCCATGCAAATCGCTGGCCCAGAACTGCACCTGCCCGGTCGTGACGACCTCGAACGGGGCATCGCGACCCGAAAGGTATTGATCTCAAAGTTTCTCGCCGAGAGGTCCTGCGTGTTTCCGGTTCATTTCTCCTGCGCCGCACTACGGCCGGATAGAACTGACGTACGACGGCAGGCCCACCTTCGCCCGGGGGAAGTCTGCCCGCGTGAACTGACCGCGGAGCCCGGATGACCCCTTGTGGTGCCCCGCGGTACCGGCGTCGACTACATCATCGAAAGTTCTCACAAATGTGACGACATGGAGGAAGACACGCTCATGGAACAATGGACCGATCGAGACGCTCGCCAGACCGCAGCCCGGTCGGAATACGAACACATCATGACGACGCTGAGCCCGGATCCGATGTCGGCCTATATCGAAGCTGGCGTCATCGGTTTCGTCTTCGGCGAAATGTGGCGCCGAGGCATTTTGACTCAGCGAGACCGGCGGTGGATCACCCTGTCGTGCCTTGGGGCGGTCGACGCCGCGTATCCGATCGAGACGCACGTCTGGGCGGCACTCAATAGCGGCGACGTCACCAACGAAGAATTCGACGAGTTCGTGCTCCACTTCGCCACGCAGCTCGGATGGCCCAAGGCCTCCGTGCTCACTGCGTCGGGCATGTTGTCGATGATCAAGATCGCCGAGGAGCGGGGTGAGGTGCTCTCGCCGCTCGATTTCGCCCCTTGGGCCGATCCGGTCACGCCCGAGGAGCGCCACCGCCGCGGCGAGGCCGCCTACCAAGAAGTACAGGGGTCATCACCCCCGCCGCCAATCACTGCCTTCAGGAGGGACGCATACCTCGACTATCTCTATGGGGAGATCTGGACCCGAGACCGTTACCTGACCCGGCGCGACAGACGGATCATCAGCATTTGCTGCAGCGCCGCCGTCGGTGTCGATACCGAGGTACGGGAGCACATCGCCGCTGCGCTGGCACATGAAGAGCTCACCTACGAGGAGCTCCAAGAACTGGTGGTCCACTTTGCCGTCTACGTCGGCTGGGTCCTCGGGAGGCGACTCGATGACGCCCTAATCGAGGTCGCCGCCGAGCGCGGCCTGCTTTGACGCTAGAGGGCGGTAGCTGATCGCGACACAGTCTGCCTCCGTACCGCCCATGTCGATGGAGACGACAAGGTGTCAAGGTCCATCGCCGGCCAGCGAGGAGCAATGCGCGAGCGAGTCCCGCACGTGGCCTTGACGAGTCGGAATGGGCTTTCACGAACACGAACGATGCCGGCCGAGTCGGACCGGTCTCGTTGCCTCAGAGCCGTGTTTGACCACAAACGCCAGCACCGGGCGATTGACGTCATGCCTCCAACTGTGCGACGAGCCGCGGCCGGCCGTTCGATCCGCCGATCGCGGCTCTTTCGCTGCGCAGTCGGGTCTGGGCAGCTTCGGCCTTCGAATCACCGGTCTGAGGCGGTAGCGCAAATCCGGTGTAGGCCACGCGACGCTCCCGACTCGTCGGGTGGGTCGAACGGTGAAGCGTGCAGGACATGTGTACGGTGAGATCACCCCGCTCGGCGCGCAAGGTTACGGCTGGCAAGTCGAGCGCATCGATCTGTGATCGAGCGATGTTCGCCCGATGCGAGCCAGCCATGACATCGAGACCACCATGGGCCTCGTCCATGGGTGTCAGGCAGACGCCGATCGTGAGGCCCGCACAAAACGTCGAATGTCCTCCGCGGTCACAGTCCTTGTGCCACGGGAGACAGACGAGTCCGTCGACGGAATCAACGCGCTTGAGCAGACCCTCCGCCGTCACGTCGGCAAAATGTTCACCAAACGGATCTCCCGGCCTGTGACCGTCCCCCAGCATGTCGCCGATGGCGGTGTAACGGGGGTCAGTGAAAAGTGCCTGCAGCGCTGGCGACTTGGCCGCGAAGTCAAGGATCCGGCACGGATAGCGCTCGCCACCGCGGGTTGTCGCCCACCAGGACGTGCCATCGTCGATTCGGGCCGAGCTGACGGCGCTGGCGAGGTCGGCGTCAATCTCGTCCACCTCGGCTTCGGTGAAGAAATCCTGAAAGAGCAGGAAGCCGGTTTCAGCCAGAAAATGAGCTGCCTCCGTGGTCTGCTCGCCGGGCTCGAACCGTTGGTCGAGCTCGAGCGGGGACCCGTCAAGAGATTGCAGCGCCACGGCGCCGGGTCGATACACGGGCCGTCCATCGAGGAGAGATCGAAGCACTGGATCCCACTCGTAGAGGGCCTGTTGAGAGGGGGGATCACCGCCAACCCGCTCCCCGATGATCAGCCCCATAGCTGTCCGTCGTTCACAGAAGAGGTCGGCGAATGCAGAATGGTCAAGTGTTACGCATGGCTCGGTTGAAGCATCTCCCGGTACGACGTCGATAGTCTGCTCCCGGGGAATAATCGTCCAGGCATGACCATCGACCCTGATGGTGATCGGTCCAAGGGCGAGCGCCGCCGCGTCGGAAGCGGCCCGCACGCCGTTTCGAGCAATAGCTTCTCGCCAGTCGACCTCGAAGAACGATTCGGGATCCACCGGCCCTGCTGCGCTCATTGACCGCGTGCGCACGTCCACCGTCATCCCGACCATCCCTGCATCACCGTCTACCTCCGGGCAGTTCGACCTGACACTTGGCTGTCACTCTACGCCCGGCCGAACTCCCTCAGCCCACCTTGAGCGGAAGATGGATTGCAACCGGCGACCCGCAACTTGGCAATTCGATCCCTTAGAAGCCTCTAGCTGGAGCTTTTAGAGTACGTGCAGGTCATAGGATCCAGTCAGTCTGCAGGTGTCCACACCATACGCTGAAATCCTGCGTGCTAGTGACACGTATATGGCACGAAGCACCATTACATACACCGAAGTCAGGACCACGACTGGCCGCTAGCTTGCTCTCTTTTCCTCGTTCAGTAATAGCGGGTTCGCCCCCTGTCAACGATTCGGCGGTCTGATTCAACACCGACATGTCAGGGCACGACGACGATGATCGGGGCATCGCGTCTACCGACAAGCCGTCGGCCCAGCGAGCCCGCAAGGTGGTGGCGAGCCTTAGTGGAGCGTCCAACGACGAGTAGATCGGCGTGGTCGGCGTTGGCAATCCGCAGGAGTTCTCTGGCTGCGTCCCCCCGGGTATAGACGAAAGCGACGTCGACACCGTGGTCACGACCGTAGGAGCGGACCTGGTCGCTCAGTTCCTCGGCCCTATCGGTCATTGTCTGTTGGATCACCCCGTAGGCAACGACAGCTCCGCCAAAGGAGGCTGCGGTTGCGGAAGCGCCAGAGGCCGGACCAACGAAGACGGCAACGGTGCGACCATCTAGGCGTCTCGTCTCGCCGCAGGCCCAGCAGAACGCGTCCCAGGAAGTATCGGACCCGTCGATTCCGACCACGATCCTTGCGTTGACGGGCTTCTCTGAGCTGTCGTGCACGTGGTCGCGGCTGTGGTCCATTCTCTGGCGGTGTCGCATCATCATGGGTGCTTCTGACCAGCCGCAGAGGGAGGCGCCGCTTGGGTTTGCTTCCGTCGTTCCTCGTCCAGTCTCTGGACGTGCGCGATCGCCGTCACGGCTGCGGAAAGTGCGTCTGCTTCGTCAGCGGGCAGATCGTCGATGAGCTGTGCGAAGACCTCCACGCCTGCTTGTCGCCTGGCTCGGATGTAATCCGTGCCATCGGAAGTGAGAGCCACCAGGGCCACGCGTCTGTCGGAAGGGTCGCTGCGCCGTTCTACCAGTCCCGATCGTTCGAGCGTGCTCACCAGCGCGGTCATGGACGGTTGCATCACGCCCTCGCGTGCAGCCAGATCGGTGATGCGGCGAGGCCCGGTCAGTTCCAGGGTTGCCAGGGTTGACAGCGAGGTCAGGCTCATGTCACGGGGCTGACTTCTCACCGCCGCGGCCATGAGGCCGTAGAGGGCTCGACCGATCGTCCGACTCTCGGTCCTGCTGTTCCTTCGGGGAGTCTGGAGTTTCGTACTCACGCACTAAGTATAGGCATATCAATATAGATTTGTCTATATAGATTCTACGATGGGTCGATGAGCATCACGAACGTCCGGCATCCAAGGCCGACGCTGGCAGCCCCGGCCAGCACCCCCGAGCGCATCCGAAACCGATGGTTCGATCTCCTCGTCAGCTCTGATCCTGGGCTCAACCGGCTCCGAGGCGCCGCCCAGAGCGTGCTGACCATCGCCCTTGCGTTGGGAGCCGAGTGGGTCTTCGTGCACCTGACCGGAGCACTGCAGATCGACAGCGGGGCCACTGCCTCCGTGGCTACGGCATCCAAGATGGCAGTGGCCAATCATGATCTCCTCGCCATCGCCATGCTGCTCGGTGCCATCATCGGGTTGATCGCGAGCATGGGTGTGCACGATCCCACGCCCAAGAGTCAGGTGATCACGTTCCTGCTCCTCCCCATCCCGATCATCTCGGCCCTGGCCCTCGGGATCGCTATCGGCGATCACCGCGTCGCCGCCCTGGTGGTCATTGCGCTGGTTCTCTCGTTCGGCACCTACCTGCGGCGATTCGGCCCGCGGGGTTTTCTGGCTGGGCAGCTGCTGTTCATCGGCTACTTCCTCGGCTTTTCCTTGCACAGCGCCGTCAGGATCGGTGACCTGGGCTGGCTCGCGGCCGAAGTCGGCGTGGGCCTCGGGGTTGTCGCGGCAGTGCGCTTCGCCCTCTTCTACCCCCATCAGGACAGAGCCCTCGAGCGCACCCGGCGTTCCTTCGATGCCCGGGCGCGTCACGTAACCTCACTCGCACTCGAGCTGTTCGACACCCTCCCGCTCGACCAGCGCCGTGCCCGACGGATGCATCGCCAACTGATTCGTCTCAATGAGGCTGCCCTGATGATCGATGCGCAGCTCGGCGACCCAGGCGCGGTGCCGGTCGGTTCTTCTGGCGAACTCCTTCACCAGCGACTGTTCGACATTGAGCTGGCGGTGACCAACATCGCACGCTTCGCCGAGACCATGGCGCGCCTGGACCTCCCGGCCGATCAACGGTCCGCAGTCCGTCTGGCCCTGATCGATCTCGCCAGCGGCGACAACGAAGGGGCGAAGACACACGCCGAGACCCTGATCGACCTGCTGCATGCGGCCGGCCACCGGCCCTCCGGCGAGGACCGGACCGCCACCGTGGTGGCCCACCGCTTCGCGGGTTCGGTCATCGATCTGTGTGACGCGATGACCGAGTGGACGGCCTTCGCCACAATCGACATCGAGAAGAGCACCTTCCAATCGCCTGTTCTGCTCATCGGTGGTTGGCTGCCCGGATCATCCCAGGTCAGCAGCGCGGCATCGCTCGAGGGCGGTAGCCGGTGGGGCGAAGGGGCCGGCCTGGCGCGCTACACCCGCAACGCGATCCAAATCGGTATCGCTGCCGGTGGAGCCATCGCCTTGGGAGTCCTGGTCTCTCCGCAGCGCTTCTACTGGGCGGTTCTCGCCGCGTTCATCACCTTCATGGGAGCGCATAATGCCGGTGAACAGATCCGAAAGGCGCTTTTCCGTGTGGGCGGGACTGTGATTGGCATTGGCGTCGGTTCGCTGCTCGTGAGCGCCGTCGGCCATCACACCCTCTGGTCGATCGCGATTGTCCTCGTCTCACTCTTCCTGGGTCTGTACCTCTTTCGGATCAGCTACGCCTTCATGGCTGTCGCCATCACGGTCACCGTTTCCCAGCTCTATCAGCAGTTGGGGGAATTCACGAACTCATTGCTGCTGGTCCGTCTCGAAGAGACAGCCCTCGGCGCGGCCGTTGCCATCCTCGTGGTAATGCTTGTACTCCCCCTGCACACCCGCCAGGTCCTGCGCGTGGCCCTGCGCGAACACGTCGAGGCCGTTGGGCGGCTGGTAGACCATGCCAGTGCTCGCCTCCAGGGCCGCGAGGATGGGATCGATTCGACACTGCGATCTGACGCCCGGGCAGTCGACGAGGCGTACCAGGCCGTGATCGCGACAGCTCAACCAATTCGCCGCACGCTCTGGGGCAGTGCCGACGAGGACACCGTCCGGGCTGTGCGCCTCACGTCGGCCTCTCGCAACTACAGCCGTAACCCAGTGGTCGACACCGAGAATTCACGACTTCCCGGTGCGTCCACTCACCTCGACATGGCACGAGCCAGTGCGACGCTTCACCAGTCAATTGAAGTAGTCGCTCAAGCACTTACCGGACCCCGGGACGGTACATATATCCGGTCTTCATCGCTCTTCGATCGGGCCGAGCGTCGCCTGGACGTCTGCCCGCACCGTGTCGCTTCCCCCGAGTTCGCCTTCCGTGACTTCAAGCTGCTCGACGGCACCATGGCCCACCTGGCCGAGCTCATGGGTCTCGGAATCACCGACTACGACACTGTTGGAATGAGGAGCTGAGTGGGGAACGCCGGTGCCCGGCGGAGCTGAGCGACACAATCCCGGCCTCATGATCGGTGTCGACGTCCTGTTCTCCTGCTTTCCTCTTCGAAAGAAGCGTTGTTAGAGGCTAATCGCCCCTTGAAACCTGCGGGACGGAAGAACCGGCCACCTCTGCGATCACTCTCTCGACACCGCTCAAGCACCATTCGACTCCAAGATTACCGGAGCGATTCAATCGGTCGGTGCGTGAGCTCTTCGATTGAGTACAACCAGAGACCGAATGAGTCTTCGACTCTAACCTTGGCAAGGTGGCGGTTTTCGTCCACGTGGTTCTTGCCAGTCCCTGGCCTGCGATCCGGTCCACCCAGTTTCCAGTACGTCCGTCCAATCCGTCGCTGTAGTAGAGCGGTCTACTATTTGTCGCCCTCACTGTCTCGTCGATTTCCCTACACGCGTTCGGCGCGATCGGCTCCAGAGGAGAAGCTTCTCGCCTGGGAGGGTCAATCTCCCGAGAACACGACACGCACATCGCCTGGCGTCGATGGTGATGTACGGCACTTTGCCCGCTAGTCCTCGCCGCCTAGAGGTACACCCGCTAAACCCATAAGCGACGGCTTTGCAACTGTTCTGCCACCGATCTACATGCGTGAGGGGTTTACCATTATCTTCGCAGGTAGCCCTGCGATTTTGCCGTTCGGCACGACAGCGAAGGACAGTCGACAATGGCCGGTGAGGAACCGATCACTCCCGAGACACAACGCGTCCGTAGGATCGATGCCTCGCTGCGGACACTGGCCATCGAATCCCTGCGTGCCATCATCGGCATTCTGATTGCCTTCTCTGTTTCATGGTGGATCAGCGGCGCACTGCACCTACGGAGTGGGTTTGGTGGCTACGCCGGCACGGCGGCGATCTTCGTGGTGGCAGCGCTCGCCGCACTCACCATCACCAGCGGCCTCCCGATCCACGATGCCCTAGCGGCGCAGCGGTCCGAGATCTCGCGCCAACAGGAGCTCCTCCAAGCTGCGGCGGACCGCCACCGGTTCAACTCCGACCTGCACACAGCGCTGGAGATGGCCGAACACGAGCCGGACGTGCTCCAGGTCATCGGTCGTGCGCTCGATAAGGTCTCCGATGGACCAGGCGAGCTTCTCCTGGCCGATGCCAGTCAGGCCCATCTCCATCAGGGCGCCGCATCTGTGACCAACGGTGCCCCGGGCTGCGGCGTTAGCACGCCCTGGGGATGTCCGGCCGTACGGCGAGGCCAGATCCTCGAGTTCTCAGACAGCGACGCGCTGGCGACTTGTCCGCACCTACAGGTGCGCCGGGAACAGGTATCGGCGCTCTGTGTACCCGTGACCGTCCTCGGCACGTCGACGGGTGTGATCCATCTGACCGGACCGGCTGACGAACCGCTCGATACCGCGCAACGCGCCCGGGCCGAGGTCCTGGCCGTACAGACAGGAGCCCGCCTCGGCCTTCTCCGGGCCCTGGTCACCAGTGAAATTGCCGCCACCACCGACTCGCTCACCGGCCAGTTGAATCGACGCAGTCTCGAAGAGGCGCTGCGCCGCTTGGACAATGAGCAGATTCCCTATGCCGTGGCCTTCGCCGACCTGGACAACTTCAAGGCCCTCAACGACACGCACGGACACGCTGCCGGCGATCGCGCTCTCCGTCACTTCTCGACCGTGACCGGGGCAACGGTGCGGACCGGCGACATGGTCTCTCGATTCGGCGGGGAGGAGTTCCTCTTGGTCTTCGTGGGATGCGACGTCACCGAAGCGGCGCCGGTCGTGCACCGCCTGCGCGCTGCTCTGGCAGAATCGGTGGTCGCGGCAGGGGTACCGCCCTTCACCGTGAGCATCGGCCTGGCCGATTCCACCTACGCCACCACGGCGGCCGCGATCATCGCCTACGCCGATGCCGCGTTAATGACGGCGAAGCGGGAAGGGCGCGATCGTCTGATCATCGCGGCGAAGCCCGATCAGGCGGTGCACGAAACCTCCTGGGCGGCCGGATGAACGTCGCGATGTAGCGAGTTGCCATCACCTTGTTCAAAACGAGGGGCCGTCATTGGCAGGGGATCGCCCACGGGATCGTTATGTCGCGTTAAAGATGCCAAGTCAAACCCGCCCTCTCAGAGCACGGGCATAAGGTCGGAAGCACCCTTTGGTTTACAAAGTAGGAACCTGTGAGTCCGAGAATGTTGTCCACGCCGAAGCAATCGAAAAGGGTACTGCCAATGCTCGATTGGCTCTCGCCGCTGGCGATTCCGTCGTTGCCGCGCTGATCCTCGACGAGCTCACCGAGGCTATTGATCAATCGCTCCGGGATGTCATCAGTTAGACCAAGATCGCCCTTATGCGCAAGACCCGGTACACGGCTGCCAAGCGATCGATGTCATCGGGATCCGAAGTGAGAATTGCGCCTCCACCGAGAAACACCGCAGTCGCGACGACTATCGCATCGACGGTCGCCTTGACTCCACGCATCCCGCTCTGGAGTTTCAATACTGCTGCCACCCTCGCCATCTCCTCAGTGGTTGGCAGAACTACTAGGTTTGTCCAGGGTTGATTCGCACGGGCATCCCGCTGGTCACCGTGGAGCGTCTCAGCAAGGATCACCGAGGGGTCCACAACGGGAATTCCGGCGGCCCTCGACCCCGACGGGCGGCTCGGGCGTCCTCGCTGTCGTTCCTCGCAACCGCCCAAAGTCCTTCGCTGTCGAGAACGAGAGATGGCCCAGGCGCCGGGCCAGCCTTGGATACTCCTCGTAGAACCACTGCATACGCCTCAGGCGATGCCGAGCCTGCTTCTGCCTCCATCTGGTCCACGAGAAGCCCGAGTCGATGCTGAACAAGTGCGCCCCGCAAAAGATCATTTGTGGACGCTGACAATGGCCGGTAGAGCGAAAGTGTCACCGGGGTTGTATCCGCCGCCCCAAGAAATTGGGTGAGTGTCGTGACAGCGTTGGGCTCACATGGTGCGGCCGTCCGTACAGTTCCCCACACGAGAGGGTGAATCCATGGGCACCGTTGGAACGCAAGAATACGCGGAACGGATGCCTCGAGGCGATCCCAAGGTCCCAAGACCTCTCTCGGATCGGATCATCTCCTCGATCACCCTCATGAACCTGTCCGCACCAATGGCACTTGTTGTCATTGCTCTGTTGACCGCCTTGTCGTGGGTCGCTGCGTATTTTCTCGGTGGCGGAACGACCGTGGCACCACACTGGTTCTACATTCCGGTATTCCTCGCTGGTCTTCGATTCGGTCCATTCGGTGCTTTGGCGATCGCCGTGATATCGATGTTCGTGGCGGGTCCACTACTGCCCGCTGACGTTGCCACCCACACACCGCAGGCGCTGAGCGATTGGGTAAGTAGGGGCATATTCTTTATAGTGATCGGCCAGTTCGTGACCCAGCTCTTTGTTGGAGTGCGGCGGATGTCAGCGCGCGAGGTCAACCTGCAGACGGAAGTGGTGCAGGGCACGACGGAATTGCAGGCTCGTGAAGCCCGCTTCTCGGCGCTCGTGGAGAACTCGTCAGACCTTGTCACCATCGTCGACCGAGACGGGACCATCTTGTTTCAGAGTCCCTCGGTTGTGCGCGTGCTTGGTTGGGATGCGGTGAGGACCGAGGGAACCAGCTTTGTGGCCGCTATGCACGATTCTGACCAGCAACGTTGGCGGACCATTGTCGATTTCCTGGTCGAGGACTCTGACGGTGAAATGGTTGCGGAGTGGCAGGTCCGTCATGCTGATGGCTCATGGCGCTTTCTTCAGTCCATCGTCACCAACCTCATCCACGAGCCCAGCGTCGGCGGACTGGTACTCAACAGCCGGGACGTCACCGATCAGAAGACCCTTGAAGATCAGCTCCGCCACCAGGCGTTCCACGACCAACTCACTGGTTTGGCCAACCGTGCCCTGTTCGCAGAGCACCTTGATCAGGCTCTGCGCCGCCAGAGCCGGGTGGGCGATGAGTTGGCTGTTCTCTTTATCGACCTGGACGAGTTCAAAACCGTCAATGACCTGCATGGTCATACGCTCGGCGACGAGCTGCTCAAGCAGGCGGCCGAGAGGTTGAGAGTCACCCTTCGTGATGCCGACGCCATTGCCCGCATAGGTGGCGACGAGTTCGCGGCGCTTTTCGAAGGAGTCGCTCTCGGTCGTGATGCCAGTGCAGCAGCCGAACGCGTCATCGAATCCTTTGCCCAGCCCTTCCTCATTGAGTCTTCGGAGATCTTCGTGACGGCGAGTATGGGGATGGCACTGAACGACTCTGGTACGGAGAGCGCCGAGGACCTGATTCGAAACGCCGATCTAGCCATGTACGCAGCCAAGTCGACGAACAAAGGCCGTTGTGAGGTCTTCTCCACCAACATGCATTCGACGATCCTCGACCGCATGCAAATGGAGCTCGATCTACGACGTGCACTCGACCAGGGTGAATTCGAGGCTTATTACCAACCCATCGTCGCTCTTCCTTCGAGAGCCATTGTCGGCGCTGAAGCATTGATTCGATGGAATCATCCCCAGCATGGCTTGGTCATGCCGGGCGAGTTCATTGGTGTAGCCGAGTCTTCGGGGATCATCGTCCAGATTGGTGCATGGATACTCCATCAAGCCTGCAAGGAGTTCGAGACCTTGACACGAGGGGTGGCCTGTGGTCAGAACCTTGGTATAAGTGTCAATCTGTCTACTCGCCAGCTCAGCGACCCGCTCCTCCTCGAGACCGTCCGCAGTGCTCTCGCCAACTCTGGCCTGGAAGCAAGACGCCTTACGCTTGAAATTACCGAAAGCGCCATCATGGTGGATGTCCCGAACACGTTCCGCATTCTTACCGAACTGAGAAGCTTCGGTGTGAAAATCGCCATCGATGATTTTGGGACCGGGTACTCCTCACTGAGCCTGCTCAGCGAGATACCTGTCGATACGATCAAGATCGATCAGTCCTTCGTCACCGACGTCGCCAAACGCCCCGAGCCTGGTCGATTGATTCGGGCGATCCAGTCACTGGCCAGTGACTTCGGCCTTCGTACCGTGGCCGAAGGGGTGGAAGACCTTGATCAGCTCAAGGCGTTAGAAGGATTGGATTGCCAAGCAGCCCAGGGTTTTTATTTCGCCAGACCGCAGCCTGCAAAGCAACTGGCCGAACTCCTCGGACGCGACAGATCTATTTCCGCGGTGACGACCTGAAACCTGCAACGAGTGGCCGGAAGCCAACAGCTTGCCGTCGGTACGTCCCTCGGTGCGCAGGTGTTCGTAGAACTGATCGACGCGAGATCGCCGACCAAGTGATCGCAGAGCTCAGGTTCGAGGTGCCGTTCGATGATGGAGCCGAGATTGCGCAGCCTTGTCAGCGACCAACCGGTTCGGCCTCGAGCGACCCAAAGATCGAAGAGCTCCCCGGCGGTTATGCGGGCTCCAATGGCGGGGCCCTATTGGCGTGCGCCGCTAACCGCTTAACTCCCGCAGTGCGTCTGCACGGCTCCCGTGAACAGTGCGCGTGACCCAGCCGCGCCTCCCGGTGTCGGGGTCGGGGTCGGCATAGCCCCGCAGTTCGAAAGATTCTGTCCCCGCTGGCGGATTGAACCTCTGAGGGTATCCACCGCGACAGCCTGCCCGGATCGAGGTTCGTGATGGGCAGTGATGGGCAGTGATGGCAAGATCCGATGCCTCGATGAACACCCTCTTTGCGTTGGCCCAGCTCAGACCACAAAGTGCGGCTCCCTCTTGGAGCGGAAGACGGGATTCGAACCCGCGACCCTCACCTTGGCAAGGTGGCGGTTTTCGTCTTGGGGATCTGCTCCGGTCCTGCAAAGTGCTGTTCCGTCCACCCAGTTTCCACTGCGTCCGGCCAATCCGTCGCTGTAGTAGAGCGATCTACTATCCGCTGCCTTCACTGGATCGCCCGTTCGCCGCTCGAAAGAGCGGTTCCCTATTACTCGTACCACGGAGACAGAGGAGGATGGACGAGTAGACGTTTGCCCCAAGGCTCATTCAGGCGCGAGTGGCATCCCCGTACCCGAGATGTACCTGGCACTTCCGGATGGCGGTCCTTCCAGATTCCAACATGAGACGGAAAACGACGGCGATATCATGCGAGCTGCCGAGAACAATGCTCGCTCAGCAGATGCCGATCAGTTCGAGCGCTGCGCTGGCGCGGCGTTCGACGGTCCCGTACCCGTGGGCAACTGCTGCGGTGTGCGCTTTTTTCAGAAGGTCGCGAGCCTTGTCGGTGTCACCCTCGGACTGGCGTTTGGCGAGCATGCTCCCCCAAAGGAGATCTGTTTTGGCAACGTAGAACTTGGCCTTCATGCGAGCGCTCATCGCAGCAGATTGTTTGAAGTAGGAATCTGCTTCGTCGTAGCGGTCAAGGGCAGTTGCGAGGCCACCGAGGGAGTGACTCACCAGGCCTGACGCCGTGACACTACCGGAGGCGACGGCCTGCTCGGCCCAAGGAGCGAGCCGGTCGAACAGCGGTCCGGCGTACATTGCGTCCCCACAATGGATCGCGGCTTCGGCATAGCAGTGCATAGTTGTAATCCACCCTGGTCCGATGGGGAGATCGAAGTCGGCGGCAGCGAACTCCTCCAACAAACGCCGGGCGTCCTCGGTATGATCGGCCTCTGCGTTGGCCATGGCCAGTATCGGAGTGAGCACCCGGGCGGGCGCGGAAGCCTCGTCGAGCATCTGCTCAATGAGTGGGATCAACTCGCCCATGGTTCCGCGTTGGGTACTTACGACCAAGATCTGTCCGCTCCAGAACAGAGCGGCGTCGGGCTGCCCACAGTCGGTGCCGATTTGCAGGGCCTCAGTCGCCAATTTTTCTGCGAGGTCAGTATCTCCGGCGATCTGTGCCCGCTTGGAAAGGTGGAATGTATTCGTCCAGCTCAGAATGGGCTGATCAATCTGCTCCGCCAAGGAGCCCATGGTCTCGATACAGCGATCCATCTCGTCGATGTCGCCAGCCAAAAAGACAGCCGATGCTCGTGCGTGCGCCGCAAAAAAAAGCAACACCGGGTCGCCCAGGCGCTCGGCCCGAACGAGGGCGTCGGCGGTCCGGGCCAAGGTTTGCTCGAGCAGGGACGGTACCAGTGACGGCAAGATAACCTGATTGATCACTCGTACAATGGTGCCGTCGTCACCCGAGGACTCGGCGATCGCCAACGCCTCATCGGCCAACGCCTGAAGTCGTTCCAGTGGGCTTCCGATGACGATTTCTGAACACAACGTGGCAAGCACCAGCGCCCGATCAGGGTCACCGGCGGGGAGGCGATCGAGAGCCATCTCCAAGACGTCGACCTTGTCGGTGTCAGTTGCATTGTTGTTGCCGGTATAACCCCGGTTGTTGGCCAGAGCGGCGGCCACGAGGCGGTCGGTATCGCCGAGGTCGGCAGCTTGGCGAGCCGCGGTGAGAAGCGTGACGCGAGAGGTCGGGTCCCCGATCTGGCGCTGGGCGGTGCCGAGCCCGATCGCCAAATCGATCCCCAGCACGGGATCGGGGTCGGTGACTTTGGGGTAGAGATCAAGCGCCTGGGCGTAATAGCGCAGTGCTTCGCCGGGGGCCAACGCACTGAGCGCTGAATCGCCCGCCTGTTTCGAGTATCCGATGGCCTTGGCCAGGTCGATGGGCTCGGTGGCGCCGGTCCAGTGCCGGGCCAGCTCGCCCACACGCGCACCCGGACGATCACCGCAGATGTCCTCCAGTGCTTCGGCCACCAGCCGGTGGGTCCGTGTTCTTCGGTTGTGACCGAGGTCCTCATACAAGGTGTGCTGAATAAGGGCGTGGGCGAAGCAGTAGCGGCCGGTGTTGGCCACCTCACGCACTAAGGCAACGGAAGCGGCGGCGTCAAGAATGTCGAGTAGGTCGTCCTCGCTGGTCTTCGTGGCCCGCGCCAACAGGTCGAGATCGAAATCCCGCCCGATCACCGAGGCCACAGAGAGCACCCGCACGCCGACGTTCCCCAATCGCCCGACTCTCGCCCCGATCACCACGCGCACACTGTCGGGCAGGGCCAACTGCTCCATTGCGACATCGGCCACCCACCGACCGGTGGTGTCCTGGTAGATCTTTCCGGTCTCCGAAAGGTGGAGCAGCACCTCGCTCACGAAGAACGGGTTGCCGTCGGTCTCGCGAGACAACGCCTTGGCGAGGCTTTGCCCGACGGCATCGAGGCTCTGACCAGTCGTCGCCTCAAGGAGTGCCACCACTCCGCTGTCGTCAAGTCCGGCCAGCTCGATGCGGGAGACGCCGCGGTGGCGGTGCAGGGCGGCCAGGGTGTCGGTGAGGAGGTGGGTCTGTGACAACTCGCTGTCCCGATAGGTCCCGAGGATCAGTACTCGCATGCTCTGTTCGGTCGCCGCCAGGTGGCGGAGAAGAAGCAGACTGCCCTTGTCGGCCCATTGGAGATCGTCGAGGACGAGGACGACGGGCTGTTCGTTGGACATCGTGCCCAAAAGTCCGACAACGGCGGCAAAGAGCAGAAACCGCTCGGTGTCGGAGTCGGTGGCCTTCGACGGTGGTAGTTCGCGCATGCGACTGGCCAGTGCGGGAACCAGCCGGGACAGCTCCGACCCGTGGGCCTTGACATGGGCCAGGAGTTGTTCCTCGGGAGCGTGGGTGACGTAATGCTCTAGAGCCTCGGCGAAGAGCTGGTAGGGCGTGGCGAGGTCCTCCTCGCAGTGGCCGAACAGCACGCACGCTCCTTTGTCGAAGGCTGCTCGGGCCGCCTCTGCCACCAACGTGGTCTTACCCATACCGGCTTCCCCCGAGACGAGGAGCACCTCACGCCCTTCGCCACCGGCAACCCGCTTAGCGGTGTTGGTTATCGTCTGCATTTCGGCTTCGCGTCCAACGACACCCACGACGGGCCGCACGACAAGGCGACCGGCCAGAGGCATCGAGGTTCCGTTTTCGGTTCCTATGAACGGCTCCCACACCACCTCGAAGGTTTGGACGGGATCGGTCAAGCCTTTCAGGGTCAGCTCCCCGAGGGACCGGTATACGTGACGACCGCGCCGTCCCGCGGTTAATCGCACCCACTCCTTCGCTAGGACTTGCCCGCCCTCGCACAAGGCGCACAGGCGCGCTGCCTCAACGACCGGGTCTCCGAAATAGTCGTCGTCTTCTCGGGTTACTTCCCCACCGCTGAGGCCAACCCGCAGTCCGAGCGAGTGTCCATGATTCCGGTTGTCCCGTTCCACGCCTTGTTGCATGGCCACAGCACAGGCCAGGGCGGCCGACGCCGAACCGAACGCGACCATGAGGCCATCACCGAGATTCTTGACCTCTGTGCCACCGGTCTCGGCGATCGCCTGGCGCAGAATCGAGAAGTGCCCGCGCCGGACCTCTTCGGCCGCCTCGGGCGACAGGCGCTGTGACAGCTCAGTGGACCCCACCACGTCGGTAAAAAGGATTGTTGCGCTCTCGATGGCCAAAGACAATCCTCCTGCCTGAATGGCACCACTCTAGGCATCGGCCGGAACGGCTCGCCGAGACAAGCATGAGGCGGCGAAGAATCGATCCCTAAGATTCGGACATCAATCACTGATGGAGCCGCGAGCGACAACAAAGGCAGTGTTTATTCATCTGGACCGGATTAGAAGTGCCTTTACCGGACGGTTCTTGGGTCCTCATAGCAATGGCGGGACGATTGGGTCCTTCGACGCCCTCGGAACAGTCCCGTATCGGTGGCAGCCCGGTATGCCTCATGGCAGGCTATGAGGACCGCGGCGGGAAACACATCGGGTGTCGATGCGGGGACGGAGGCTGAGATGGCCAAGTATCGGGGCATCCTTCCCCAACTCTCAAGTCCCACCGTGATGCTGACCGACAGCGGGATGGAAACGGACCTCATATTCCACGAGGGCTTCGACCTTCCCCTATTCGCCTCCTTCACCATGCTCGATGACAGGGAAAGCACCAACGCTCTTCGCAACTATTACCGACGGCATATTCAGGTGGCGAGAGACGCCAAGATCGGGTTTCTCCTCGAGGCTCCAACCTGGCGGGCCAGCATCGCGTGGGCAAGGCAACTGGGTCTCGACGAGACAGGAGTTGCTGACGTGAACCGCAGGGCAATCGACCTCATGGTCGATCTCCGCGATGAAGCAGGGGAGATGCAAGGACCCATGGTGATCAGCGGACTCATCGGGCCTCGCGATGACGCCTACAATCCGGTGCAGATCATGAGTGCAGAGGAGGCCGAGGGGTATCACGCTGCGCAGATTGAGACCCTCGCTGGAACCGAGGCTGATCTCGTGACCGCCATGACAATGACATACGCGGCCGAGGCGATCGGAATTGCCCGAGCTGCGCGGAGGGCCCGAATGCCCGTCGTGATCTCCTTCACGGTGGAGACCGACGGCGATCTGCCTGACGGGTCGTCGCTTGGTGATGCTATTGGAGCGGTGGAGGACAAGACTCGGTCCTATCCAGCCTATTACGGCATTAACTGCGCCCACCCGAGTCATTTTCTGAGCGTCTTGGATGCCGGGGAGGAATGGACCACCCGGATCAAAATGATTCGGGCAAATGCCTCGCGCTGTAGTCATGCCGAACTCGACGAGGCGGCGACACTTGATGACGGTGATTCAGAGGAGCTTGGTCGCCAATACGCGGAGATCCGCGAGCGATTGCCTCAGATCAACGTCCTGGGCGGATGTTGCGGGACCGATGTACGTCACATGAGATCGATCGCACGAGCTTGTACCTGAACTGGCCATTCCGGGACACAAGCCGACGATGAGAAGCTGGCCGTGTGTCTTCGGTAAGGGCCGTGAGGGAGTTAAAAACCACCCTTGACCTGCTACGTCGAGTCGAGAGCGGAAGACGGGATTCGAACCCGCGACCCTCACCTTGGCAAGGTGGCGGAATTCGTCTGGGAGGTCCGCTCCCGTCCGGCGAGGTGCTGTTCCGTCCATCCAGTTTCCACTCCGTCCTGTCGATCCGCCCCTGTAGTAGAGCGGTCTACTACGAGCCAATACCAGTGGTTGATTATCTGTGGCCACAAGGTGTGTTGAATTTCACCTCCGGATTCTTTGGGACACTCCACCGCCCCCCATTTGCCAGATGCTGGAAATGCCTAGATATGCGAGATCGCACGCAATCGCAATAAACCGAGCATTCCGGATGGCCCATTCCCAGGGCCACGGTAATCGACCATGAATTTCCCCATCAGTTCGAGGAAACAAACGCCGAGGCATTGGCGACTGTCAGTGGGTCTTGCAACGCACGGAGTTCTTTCTCGGAGGTCGGCAACCCAATCCTCGCTGCGTCATCGAGCGTCCTTTCCCGATTCGACTCCGGCCCCGTAGCCGATCGCCGTAGCTCGATCTGCTGCGGCATCCTGAAGGATCACGAAAATCGCTGGCCCGTTGTCAAGGTTGTCATCGATCGCGTTGATGGCGAACCATGGTTCATGGCAAGACAACGGCGAGCATTTGAGCATAAAAAGCCTCAATCTCTCTCGTGCGCCGCACGAACTTTCGATGACCCAAGGCATGCTAGTTGCCCAGACGCACAGCTCGTCCAGCATGTTTTCGAAATCCAGAGTCCCTGGTCCAGCGTCGAGGTAAAGGACTAACTGTTCCCACCGAGAAACGTCAGCAGCGCCGCATTGACCTCATCCGGATACGTCCATGCGATGTTCATCTATCTCCCTGTGCATCCTTGAGAATCGCCTTGGCAGTCAGCTCGTTGATCTCCCGGTGACGTGGGATCGTGACCGGATTCCCGTTGACTCGGTAATCGTTGCATCAACGGCGCTGCTCGCGAGGGCGTCGGGCAGCTCTCCTCGGTTGCTGACACCAAGTTTGCGGTACACGCGAGCGAGGTGATTTTGCACGGTACGAACCGAGATTTCCAGTTCGACGGCGATCGCGCTATCGGAATGACTGGCAGCAGCGAGCAGCGCTGTCTGCTGCTCTCGGCGGGTGAGGGTCTCGCTGGACTGAAATCCGGCCACCCAGGGAATGAAGGCGTTCTCACATCGCCCGTGCAGTGTGGTCGCTCGTACGTTGGCCGCCGCCGCGGCGCGCCCATCACCGGCGGCTCGACAGGCGCGGGCCGCCGCATAGGAGGCCTCGGCGGCATAGATAATCGTTCCCAGCGTTTCGAATCGGACGCTCGATGCGGTCAAGGCCCGCGGATCGTCGGCAACCCGCGCCCTCGCGTAGTCGCTCAGGCACGAATGCAACGGGCCGTCAATCCGCTCGGCAGCCGTTGCGGCAAGCTGAACCGCCTCGGCCGCTGCGGTGTAACGAGCGGCATCGTGAGCCGCAATCCCCACGATCGCCCATTCGCCGAGCGACGCCGCCTGTCGTGCCGCACGCAACGCTTGCTCGGTGGCTGCGTCGAGCGTTCCCTCAGCCGCAAGGAGGGCTGCTTCGGCAATCATCCAGTCGGCTTCGAACAAGGGGAAGCGGGGTGAGTCCGATGCTGCCAGGAGCGCCTGTCGTGCCTCGTCGACGAAGCCCGCCAGGGCGGCGCCTCTGGCCAGGAACGAGAGGTTGTAGGCAAGGTACTGCCCATCGAGTTCGTTGAGTGAGGCGACCGTGATACGGAAGAAGCGGGTCGCCGTGCGGGGCCGTCCACGCATCAGGGCAACTACGCCCATGGCCGACGCACCGCGGGGTCGGAGCCACTCGTCGTCCTCGGCCAATGCCCGGTCATAGAGCTCCCGTGCGATCTGCTCGGCCTCGTCCACTCGACCTACTGTGGAAACGCCGATAGTCGCGGCGACCATGATTGTCCCGAGTCCGAATGGGAGCACAGAGCGCGCCGCCTCCGCCGAGGGGAGTGATGCGCTCAATATGCGGAAGCAGTCGTTTACCTGACCGACGAGGCTCCCACTGGCGACGAGGACCATTGCCGCAAGAGTTCTCGTGACGGGGTCGGACGACAGGTCGTCGAAGAGTGGCCGGGCGGCCATCATTGCCTCGTCGGTACGACCATCAAGCGAGAGCGCTTGCGCTGTGATCGCCTGCAACTGGAGAGAGTTAACCTCGTGGTCGACCGACGTACCGGTGATCATTGCCGCGACCTCGCTCACCTCTCCGAGCCTGGTCCGACACAGCGCCCGTCCGTACGTGACCGCTTGGCGGTCCTCGCCGGACAGAGGATCCAGGACCAACCCGTCGAAAAGTCGCTCCGCCTCCGCCACCCGGCCCTCCATGATGAGAATCTCAGCCAAAAGGATCACGGCAGCGGTCGAGTCGCCTGCCTCCACCGCGGCCCGGGCGAGGCGTTCGGCGGTGACATGACTGAACGAGCGGGCGACGCGGGCGGCCTCGAGCAGGTCGTCGAGATCGGGCGTGTCGCCGCTTTCGAGGCGCCACACCACTGAGCGCAACACATCGTATGGGCGGGGTGACTCGGCCTGCGTGATGGCGAGAGCCAACTCCCTTCGGAGGCGCCTTAGCCTCAGTGGCGGAATATCTGCTCGCAGCACTTCGCCGTAGAGCGGGTGGCCAAGTATGAGCACCGGCCCTTCGATCCCCTCATCCAGCGAGGCGACCTGTTTTTCTTCGAGGGTTTCCATCAGGTCTGGACCGATGAGGGATTCGGCAATCCTTAGGGGCAGCGGCTCCCCGACCGCGAGCATTTGAGCCGCCGTCAACTCCTTTGCATTGAGCCCGGAGAGGCCGAGTCGAATGATGTCGGCCACTCCGGCTCCGACAGGAAGCTCGCCGCTTAGCCGCCAGACGTTCTGACTGCGCGAGATCGCTCCGGAGTCCACACCGGAGCGCACCAGTTCCCGCAGAAGCAATGCGTTACCGCCGGCTCTACGGGCGAGCAAACGAGGCAGACGGTCCTCCACGTCGCCGCCGAGAGCAATCTCGAGCAATGCTCGGATATCACCTTCCGCTAGCGGCGCGAGATCGAGACGGGAACACCCTCCGTCTGCCCACAGTCGAGCCACTCGATCAGGAGCGCGCTCGCCCGAACGCACAGTGACCACCACGAGCACCTCGCCGCCGCCGGTCAGGTGCCAAAGCAACTCCGCTGATTCGTCATCGAGCACGTGGGCGTCATCAACGAACAATACGGACGTCTCACCTGATCCAGACCCGGACCCTGGCGCCTTAGAGCGTCCGACAGCCCCCGCCCGCATTTCTCGAACATCGACTCCGGCTACTGGCATGAATGTAGGCAGCGGTAAGCCCGACCGAGTGGTGCACCGGACCAATTGAGAGCGCCACCCGCCGAGGTCGAGCTGCCGTTGCACCTCGCGCGCCAACGTTGTCTTGCCCACTCCGGCCTCGCCCGTGATCACGGTGCCTACCCCGTGCCTCAGAGCCGTGAGGATCGAGGCGACCTCCACGCCACGACCGACGATCGGCCAGTTCTCGATCACACGGCGAACCATAGATTCGCGACCTGAGTAGCACCTGATTGAGATCTGAGCATTGGCACTACTCATATGCATTGGCCTCATACAGGCACGATCTTCTCTGTTCAGCCATGGCGAGGAGAGCCAGGAGATACGATTTCACAGACGACAGTGTGCGATCGCAATCGCTGTTGCCAGCGTCGGCCGCCTCTCGATGATTACTCAGTCTCGCGTGAGGAGTCGGGGCATGAGGGTCCGATCGATGCCCAGGCTCGCCCCCACGCCACGACAAAGCGGAGCCAGCATGCTGCTTCGGGTGGCGGCCTGATCACAGGACTCGCTGCCGAGCAATTGACGGGCCTCGGGCGGGAGCGTGATGCGTCCGGTCGGCTCCACAGCGAGGATCCGATAGCGCCACTGCGGGATGGGTCGGTCGCCGTCCCATTCGCGGAGCAGGGACATGGCCGCCCGGGAGCGGGTTGGGCAACTGGCGTGCGCCGGTGTCAAGTAGGGCCGGGGAACCAGCCCTTTCAAATTTCACTTGAGACATCGAATGTCGGGTTGGAACCCACCGAATGGTGTCGGAGGACCGACTGGCAACCGAAGTCCACGCCCCCGGAGGTGGAAAGTGGCTGGCCAGAGCTTCGCACGACGCCGGCCGGATCGTGCACGTGCACGACCGCGGCGGTTAGGTCCGCGCAGACTCGACTCACCCACCCGGGACCCTCACGCCCCGAGTCCTCACACGAGAACTGAGTAGTCATCGAGAGGCGACTGAGTAGTGGAATTACTCATGTGCAAGTGCCGTTGTCCTGGCATGATGCAGAAAACCAGGTTCGTTCACCATCCGCCGCCGCGCTGTCGATGGTCGATCTTCGACGGTGTTGAGAGTTCACGAGCAGCAATCGAAAGCGAGGGCGTTTTGTGATCAACCCAACCATCGAAGAGTCTGCCGCCAATGGCCACCCGTGAGCAACCGATGAAAGCTCAGCTCCAACCACTCCTTGCTTCTTGCCTTTGACCTCGTCATTTCACCCTTTACCGCGCTGGTCACCCTAAACCCTGGAGGAAAGAATGAAACGAATTGTCGGCGTCAGTCTTGCCGCGCTATCTACGGCGGTCGTGAGCACATGCCCGCTCCTTGCGAGCACGCAAGCTCAGGCCGCTGTCGCTCCACTTGATGCCTCTTATGGATTGTCGACGAACACCATTAACTACGGCGGCCCGGCAACCGCAACGCTGGTGATCGGCGGAAAGACCTACAAGTTCAAGAACGGCACCTGTCAGTCGATCAAGGTGAGTGATATCGCGGTTGACGTCACTCTAGGAAGCGTGGTCCAAGGGAAGGACGGTGGTCCGGTGAAGGGGAATGGCAAGAAACCATATTTTTCGATCGACCTCGCGTCCTCCCCTCCCGACATCATCAATGACATCTACTACGGAGGAAAGATACTCGCGGAGAGCGGCGAAATCTCGGTGACGGGCAGCGTGGTCAAGAGTGGATCGTCCAAGGGAACGTTCTCCTCCGGGGCCTCCACCGGGGCCTTCTCCGGATCGTGGAACTGCCACGGCAAGTTCCTTAAGCACT
>Ga0302180_10000488_pt1 | contig 32612 bp, 31 predicted proteins | sample I_Palsa_E3_2_FD_200575 | JGI IMG/M metagenome (GOLD analysis project Ga0302180, IMG submission 200575) | Peat permafrost microbial communities from Stordalen Mire near Abisko, Sweden - I_Palsa_E3_2 | ecosystem: Environmental > Terrestrial > Soil > Palsa > Peat permafrost | place: Sweden...
GTTTTTCTTCCGGCAAGTTGGCGTCGATCTTCGGCGTCGACACTGCGGTGACGCGAAAGACCACCCAATCGGTGGGCTGATCGCCCTCGGCGCTGCCGAAAGCATCTTTGGCGGTTCGGAACACCGACGCGACAATCTTGGTGGAGAGGCCGGGCCCCGGTTTGTTGCGCTGGAGGTTGTCTGCGGTCTCCACTTTGAGGTTCTCGGCCTTGGCAAGGTCGTCAAACGAATTGCCGTTCTTGAGCTTGTCGAGGAAGTCGGTTGCTTTCGCTTTCAGCCGCGTGGCGATTTCGTCCTCGCGCCAGCGCGCCTCGACCTCGCTCTTGACCTCGTCAAGCGTGCGATCATGCGCCGGCGTAATGGCGGTGACGTCGTACCAAATGTATCCGCCGTCGGCGGCGACCGGATCGTTTTCGACGCCGACGTCCGATGTAAAGGCGGCGGCGATCACGTCGGCCGCGTGGGGGAGGTTGCTCACTGGCTTGCCGCTTGGATCGCGCCCGGACCGATCGATCTCATAGTTCACGACCTGAAGGTTTGCTTTCTTCGCCGCTTCTTCCAGCGTGCTGCCGCCGGCGCGCGCATCTTCGATCTGATCGTGCAAAGCCTGCACCTGGCTCTTGGCGCGCTCCGCCGCAATGTCGTTGCGGATCTGTGCCGTTACGTCGGCGAGCGATTTCGTTTGCTCAGGCTCGATCTTGGTCACCGTGACAATTACCGTGCCGAAGCGTCCCTTGATCGGCGCGCTGACCTCGCCTTCCTTGAGTGAAAACGCCGCGTCCGCCACCGCTGGATCTACAATTTCGGATTTCGGCACAGTGCCGAGATCGATATCCTGATCTTTGAGGCCGCGTTCGGCTGCAAGGGCGGCAAAAGTCAGCCCGTCCTTGAGCCGCGCTTCCGCGGCGTCGGCGTCCTCGATTTTCGGAAAGACGATCTGCTCGACGCGCCGGCGCTCGGGCGTGACGTAGCGATTGTGGTGTTCTTCGTATGCGGTTTTGATGTCGGCCTCGGAAATGTCCATCCATTTGCCGAGGTCAGCAGGCGTCACCTGGACCGTCGATACCTTGCGGTATTCGGGCGCGCGGAAGAGGATTTTGCGCGCTTCGAAATACTTGTTCAGCTCGTCCGCCGTCGGTTGCGGGATATCACCGGCTTGTGCCGGGCCCAGCCGCAGATAGGCGATGCTGCGTTCCTCGTTCTGGAATTGATTGATTGCGCTCAGCCACGCCTTCGGCACCGGCAAGGCGGCGGTCAATGAATCGACGATTTCGCGGCGTAGCGCCACCCGGCGCTGCTCGGCGATGAAACGCTGTTCGGTGTAGCCGGCGCTGCGAATTAATTGTTGGAACCGCAGCCGATCGAAGCTGCCGGTCGGCGACTTGAAAGTCGGATCGGCGGTAATCCGCTCCACGATCTCTGAATCGGGAATAGCCAGACGCAACTGCCGGATGCGCTGATCGAGCCCGGCTTCCGCGACCATTTCGCTCAGCACCTGCCGGTCAAGCCCCGCGGCACTCGCTTGCTCCGGCGTGACCGGCCGCCCGACTTGCCGGCTGACTTGCTGCACGCGCTCGTTATAGACGCGGCGGAACTCCTCGATCGGAATCTCGGTACTGCCGATCTTGGCGACCGTTGAACGGCCGAAACCGCGGAAAATGTCGTTGATGCCCCAAATCGCGAAACTCAATGCCAAAAGACCCATGACCGCACCCATGACGGTGCGGCCGAGCCAATTGGCGGAGGCTTTGCGGATACCTCGGAGCATGTTCGACCGTTCTTGTGTGAGTAGGTTAGCGCCAACAGATGTCTCGTTACTCGTTACCGCAGAGCCTGTTTTATCCTCTTTTCGCGGGAGACGAGTTCATCATAGCGGCAGCGTATAATAAGGAGCCACGCGCAAAGCCGCAACCACCGGAAAGTTCTTGCTAAATCGCCTCTTTTTTATCTGCAAGGGCTCTGCTAACGCGTCGTTGTCACAGGCATTATCCGATAGTCGAGCCAATGAAGCCCCACCGTCCGCTGGTTGCCGGCAATTGGAAAATGAACGGCCTCAGAAGTTCGGTTGAGGAACTGCAAAAGATCATTGCGGGCGCAAAGGCGCTGTCCAAGGTTGAGCTGATGGTGTGTCCGCCGGCGACCCTCGTCGCTCAGTTTGCGGTTGCCGCGGCCGGGAGCGGCGTGGCCATCGGTGGCCAGGATTGTCACGCGCAAAAATCCGGGGCGTTCACCGGCGATATCTCGGCCGAAATGCTCAAAGACGCCGGCGCGGCCGCAGTCATTGTCGGCCATTCCGAGCGGCGGCACTATTACGGGGAAACCGACAGCACCGTGCGGGCAAAGGCGGAGGCGGCGCAGCGCGCCGGTCTTTTGCCCATCATTTGCGTTGGCGAAACCGGTGAGCAAAGGGAAGCCGGGCAAACGCTGGCCACGGTCGGCGCGCAGCTCGGCGGCTCGACGCCCGACGTCGCGAATTTCGCCATTGCCTACGAGCCGATCTGGGCGATCGGCAGCGGCCGGACGCCGCAGCCAAAGGATGTCGCCGAAGTGCACGGCTTCATTCGCGACCGGCTGCGATCGCGGCATGGCGAGAAGGCCGACGGAGTGCGTATCCTCTATGGCGGATCGGTCACGCCTGCAAACGCGCAGGAATTGCTGGCTGTTGATAACGTCAATGGCGCCCTTGTCGGCGGCGCAAGCCTTAAGGCCGCTGATTTTCTGGCTATCGCCGCGGTGTACCGTTAACGGCTGTCCCGCTCGGGCGGCCATAGAAAATTCGCGTTGTATCATGTAGAGAGCCGCGCGGCCCCCTATATCCGGGCCGTAGCACAAGGACCGAGGCCGGACTTCCCGCATGCTTACCGTCGTCATTGTCATTCACCTCATGCTGGTCCTCGCCATGATTGCCGTGGTGCTGCTGCAGAAATCGGAAGGTGGCGGCCTCGTCAGCTCGACCAGTGGTTTTATGACCGGCCGCGGGACGGCAAACGTTCTGACGCGGACCACGGCATTCCTGGCCGCTGGTTTCTTCGTCACCAGCCTCGCGCTGTCCTGGCTTGCCGGATTGGGCCGTCACCCCGCGTCAATCATCACCCCCGGCGCCCCCACGACGCAGGAAGCTCCGGGTGGCCGTCCCGCTGCGCCGCTCAGTCAAAGCGGCCGCGGCGTGCTTGAGCAATTGGGCGGCGCGCCCGCGCCAAATGCCCCGGCAGGGCCGAATCCCCAGCCCGGCGCTCCCCAAGTACCGCAATCGAAATAGGACAATCTGCGAAATGTCCTCCGCTCCCCTGGCACTGATGACACAAACGGCCGGGGCAGCTTCGACGCTCCATGAGGATTCCGTCTCAGCATATTGCTACTTCACTATAATTTCCGTTCGCCACTCCAGGAGCACGGCAGCCATTCGACAATATCGCTCGTCGAATCGGCGGGTACCGGTTAGAGCTTAAGTCCCATGGCGCGGTATATTTTTATCACCGGCGGCGTGGTCTCCTCCTTAGGCAAAGGTCTCGCTTCCGCGGCGCTCGGCGCGCTCCTGCAAGCGCGTGGCTATAAGGTTCGCCTGCGCAAGCTCGACCCCTATCTCAACGTCGATCCCGGTACGATGTCGCCGTACCAGCACGGCGAGGTTTTCGTCACCGACGACGGCGCTGAGACCGATCTCGATCTCGGGCATTACGAGCGCTTCACCGGGCGTCCAGCGACCCGCAGCGACAACATCACCACCGGCCGCATCTATCAGGAAATTCTCACAAAAGAGCGCCGCGGCGACTATCTCGGCGCGACCATCCAGGTCATCCCGCACGTCACCAACGCGATCAAGGACTTCATCCGCGATGGCAACGAAGGTTTTGACTTCGTGCTTTGCGAGATCGGCGGCACGGTCGGCGACATCGAGGGACTTCCGTATTTCGAAGCTATTCGCCAGCTGGGCAATGACCTGCCGCGCCGCCATGCGGTCTATATTCACCTCACGCTGATGCCGTTCATTCCGAGCGCCGGCGAGCTCAAGACCAAGCCGACCCAGCACTCGGTGCGCGAGCTGCGCGCCATCGGCATTCAGCCCGACATCCTTCTCTGCCGCACCGATCGGCCAATCCCCGAGAGTGAGCGCAGAAAACTCGCACTGTTCTGCAACGTGCGCGAAAGCGCCGTGATCGAAGCGCGCGACGTCGACAACATCTACGCCGTGCCGGAAGCTTACCAGGCCGGCGGACTCGACAGTGAAGTCCTTGATGCTTTCGGCATCGAGAGCCCGCCGGCGCCGGATCTGGTGACCTGGCACCTCATCAACGAACGCATCCGCAACCCGGAAGGCGACGTCACCATCGCCATTGTCGGTAAGTATACCGGCATGAAGGACGCCTATAAGTCGCTCATCGAGGCGCTGTCCCACGGCGGTATTTCCAACAAGGTCAAAGTCAATCTCGACTGGATCGAAAGCGAGGTCTTCGAGAACGAAGACCCGGCGCCGTTCCTCGAACACGTCGACGGCATCCTGGTGCCTGGCGGTTTCGGCCAGCGCGGCGCCGAGGGGAAAATCCGCGCGGCGCAGTTCGCGCGCGAACGGCAGGTGCCGTATTTCGGAATTTGCTTCGGCATGCAGATGGCCGTGATCGAGGCGGCGCGCAATCTGTGCGGAATAGAAGAGGCGAACTCAACCGAGTTCGGTCCGACCCGCGAGCCGATTGTCGGGCTCATGACCGAGTGGATGAAGGGCAACGAGCTGCAGAAGCGCGGCCTGGCGAGCGATCTCGGCGGCACCATGCGTCTCGGCGCGTACCCGGCCTTGTTACAGCGTGGCAGCCGGGTAGCTGACATCTATCAAGCTGCGGAGATTTCGGAACGCCACCGCCACCGCTACGAGGTCAACACCGCCTACAAGGACAGATTGGCGCAACACGGCATGCGGTTTTCCGGCATGTCCCCCGATGGTCTATTGCCGGAAATCGTCGAGTATGAGGATCATCCCTGGTTCATCGGCGTGCAATTTCACCCCGAGCTGAAATCGCGGCCGTTCGCGCCCCACCCGCTGTTCTCCTCGTTCATCGAGGCGGCGGTCGATAAGAGCCGGCTGGTGTAATCTACTGTCATTCCAGACTTGCCGCTTTGCGCCAACGGAACGACGTTCGGGAGGAGACCTATGATTTACGAGCTGCGCATTTATTCGTGTATTCCCAACCGCCTGCCAAAGCTGCTCAAGCGCTTCGAGGATCACACGCTCAAGCTCTGGGAGAAGCACGGCATCCGCCAGGCGGGCTTTTGGACCGTGCTGGTCGGCGACGGCAACAACGACCTGCACTACCTGCTCGCGTGGGAATCGCTCGCCGAGCGCGAAAGGGCCTGGGAAGCGTTTCTAGCAGATCCGGGATGGCTCAAGGCCCGCGACGACAGCGAGCGCGACGGGCCGATCATCGCCAACATCAAGAGCGCGTTTCTCAAGCCGACTGCGTTCTCCGCTGTCAAATAGCGCGGGCGCGGGTTGACCCGGCGCGGTGCCGCGATCAACGTCCCCGCCGCAGAGAGACTTATGGCCGCAAAGCCCAATTCGACGGTGACAATCGGCAAGGTGCGCATCGGCAACGCGCGGCCGCTCGTGCTGATCGCTGGGCCTTGCGCGCTGGAAAGTCGCGCGCACGCCTTTGAAATGGCGGCCGCGCTCAAGGAGATTGCCGCGCGATGCGGTATCGGCCTCATCTACAAAACGTCGTTCGACAAGGCGAACCGGACCAGCGGAAGAAGTCCGCGCGGCTTGGGACTTGGCAAAGCCTTGACGATCTTTGCTGACCTGCGCGCAAAACTCGGCGTGCCGGTGCTCACCGATGTGCATGAGCCCGATCAATGCGCGGCCGCCGCGGAGGCAGTCGATGTTCTACAAATACCCGCGTTCCTTTGCCGGCAGACCGACCTCCTCGTTGCCGCCGCTAAAACCGGCCGGCCGGTCAACGTGAAGAAGGGGCAGTTTCTCGCGCCCTGGGACATGAAAAACGTCGTCGAAAAAATCACCGGCGCCGGCAACCGCAATGTGCTGGTGACCGAACGTGGCGTTTCGTTCGGCTACAACACGCTAGTCTCCGACATGCGCGCGCTGCCTCAACTGGCCAAGCTCGGAGCGCCGGTCATCTTCGACGCCACTCATTCGGTGCAGCAGCCCGGCGGGCAGGGCACCGCCTCGGGGGGCGAACGCGAGTTCATCCCGGCGCTGGCGCGAGCCGCAGTCGCCGTCGGTGTGGCGGGCATTTTCATCGAGACCCACCAGGACCCCGACCAGGCACCGTCGGACGGCCCAAACATGAGCCCCCTCAACGAGATAGAGCCGCTTCTTACGCGGTTGATGGAGTTTGACCGGTTGGCTAAAGCCGATCCGGTTACCAGAACTAAAGTGGCCGCCGAGCGCCAGGCCTAAACGGCCCTTGTCGCGACGCGCGAAAATCCCCATCATGATGACGTCATCGGCCAGGGGTGCCGCGCGGCTTTTGTGCGGCTGAGATTACACCCGTCGAACCTGTCTGGGTTATTCCAGCGAAGGGAGCCGCGTTTGAACGTTACGTCCGCAAAGCCAAGGGCCGTGAACCGTCCGCGCGTCGTCATTATCGGCGCGGGCGTGATTGGATTAGGTATTGGCTGGCGGTTAGCTGCCCGGGCGGACGTGACCATTTTCGATCGCGGCAAAGCGGGCATGGGCGCAAGCCATGCGGCCGCCGGCATGTTGGCCGCTTGCTGCGAAGCAGAACCGGGTGAGGAGGCGCTGGTCGCGCTTGGCCGCGAGAGCCAGGCGCGCTGGCCGGGCTTTGCCGAAGAACTTGAGCGCGCTAGCGGCATCGATGTCGAATTAAGGTCGGAAGGCACCCTGCTCCTCGCCTTGACTGCTGACGATCAGGCCGAGATCGCGCATCGGCTTGAATTTCAGCGGCAGCTTGCGCTGCCGCTCGAATGGCTTTCGGCGGCGGATACGCGCAGGCGCGAGCCACGTCTCGCCGGCAAAATCGCCGGCGCGGTTTTTTCGCCGCAGGACCATCAGGTGGATAACCGTAAGCTTGCTGCAGCGCTGCACGTTGCCGCCGAGGCGGCCGGGGCCAAAATCGTCGAAGATAGGCCGGTCAAAGAGATCGTTGCCCAGGGCGGCGGCCGCGTCAAAGGCGTCTTGCTCGAAGACGGCGTGATCGAAAAAGCCGATTGCGTCGTGCTGGCCGCCGGCGCTTGGTCGCGCGGTATCGGCGGGCTGCCGCCGGATCGGCGACCGCCGGTGCGTCCGGTCAAAGGCCAGATGCTGTCGCTTCGCATGGACGCCGCAGCGCCGCTTCTCAGTCACGTACTCTGGGCGCCGGGAGCTTATCTCGTGCCGCGCCGGGACGGCCGGCTCATTGTCGGCGGCACGGTCGAGGAAAAAGGCTTTGACGACACGATAACAGCCGGCGGCATGCTGACATTGTTGGAAGCGGCCTGGCGCGCAGTGCCAGCGATCGAGGAATTGCCGATAGAGGAGACCTGGGTCGGACATCGTCCCGGCAGCCGCGACGACGCGCCAATCCTCGGCCGCGGGCCGCTGCAAGGCTTGGTCTATGCGACCGGCCATCATCGCAACGGCATCTTGTTGGCCCCGGTTACAGCGGACACGGTCGCGCGCCTTGTGCTCGATGATATTGTCGAGCCGGCGATCGCGCCGTTCGGTCTTGAGCGTTTCCTGCCCGCACGGGCGGCCGAATGATGTCTGTGTGTTGGAGAAACCGATGACGGAGCGGGTTATCCGCATCAACGGCGAAAGCGAACCGCTCGCGGCGGCGACGCTTGCGGCGCTGCTTGAGGAAAAGGCCGTCGACACTTCGCAACGCGGCATCGCGGTCGCGGTCAATGGCGCGGTTGTGCCGCGCGCGGCCTGGCCGTCCACGGAGTTGCGAGCGGGCGACAGCATCGAAATCGTGCGCGCCCGCCAAGGAGGATAAATGTCCGATCCGCTGATCATCGCCGGCCAGCAATTCTCCTCGCGCCTGTTTCTTGGCAGTGCCGGCTACCCCAACCGTAAGATCATGCTCGACTCCATCGCGGCAAGCGGATCGCAAATGGTCACCGCTTCGATCCGCCGCATCAGCCTTGCCGGCGACGACGAGAGTCTCATCGATTTGCTGGCCGGACGGGTGCGCTTTCTGCCCAACACGGCGGGTTGCCAAACCGCCAAGGACGCCGTGCTGACCGCCGAACTCGCCCGCGAAGCGCTCGACACCAATTGGATCAAGCTCGAAGTCATCGGCGACCGCGAGCTTCTTTATCCGGATGTGGAGGAGCTCATTCGCGCCACTGAAACGCTGGTAGCGAAAGGCTTTGTGGTTTTGCCCTATTGCACCGAGGACCCAGTGACCTGCCGCAAGCTCGCGGACGCCGGCGCTGCGGCCGTCATGCCGCTCGGCTCGCCGATCGGTTCGGGACTGGGGATTTCCAATCCGCATCTGATCGAGCTTGTCTGTACGCGCTCGCCGGTGCCGGTGGTGCTCGATGCCGGTATCGGCACCGCGTCGGACGCGACGCTGGCCATGGAGCTCGGCTGCGCCGCCGTGTTGATCAACACCGCCGTGTCGAAAGCGCGCGATCCGGTGCTGATGGCAAAGAGCATGCGCGCGGCGGTCGAAGGCGGCCGCATGTCGCGCTTGGCCGGCCGCATCCCCAAGCGCGCTCACGCCGAGCCGTCGAGCCCGCAATTGGGACTGGTGGGGACGTAAGGTCGCCGCTACTCGGCGGCTTGCGCCACCGAGAGCATCTCGCGCACCAGCGGCATGACTTTCGTGCCGTAAAGTTCGATCGAGCGCATCATCTCGCCGTGCGGCAGCGTGCCGGCGCTGTATTTGAGATCGAAGCGTACAATCCCAAGCGCCTTCGCGGTCCCGGCTATCTTGCGCGCGACGGTTTCCGGCGCGCCGACATAGAGCGAGCCGCGTTCGACTTCTTGCTCGAATTGGGCGTGCGAGATTGGCGGCCAGCCGCGCTCGCCGCCGATTTTGTCGTGCATGGCCTTGTAGCCGCGAAAATACTCCGTGCGTGCCTGCGCGTCGGTGTCGGCCATATGGCCGGGCGAATGCACAGCGATTTCTTTCACCGGCTTGCCCAATTGGGCGAAGGCGCGATGATAAAGATCAACGTAGGGCCGAAACCGTTTGGGGTCGCCGCCGATAATGGCGAGCGCTAAAGGAAAATCGTAGTGAGCGGCGCGCACTACCGATTCCGGGCTGCCGCCGACGGCGATCCACGTCTTCAGCGCGCCCGTTTCGATCGGCGGGTAAACGTGCTGGTCTTTCAGCGGCGGCCGCAGCCGGCCCTCCCAAGTCACGGGGTTGTTCTTCACCAGCGCCGCGAACAGGTCGACTTTCTCTTCGAACAACACCTCGTATTGCGACAAGTCGTAGCCGAACAGCGGGAAGGACTCGGTGAACGAGCCGCGGCCGAGCGTGATCTCGGCGCGCCCGCTGGAAATGGCGTTGATGCTCGAAAAGCGTTCGAACACGCGAATCGGGTCGTCGGTCGAAAGCACCGTCACCGCCGAACCGAGATGGATCTGCCTGGTGCGCGCGGCGATTGCCGCGAGCACGACTTCGGGGGCCGACACCGCGAAGTCGGGCCGGTGATGCTCGCCGACGCCAAACGCGTTGACGCCGAGCTCGTCGGCCAGCACCGCTTCCTCGATCAGGTCGCGGATAACCTGCGCGTGAGTTTGCGGCCGGCCATCACCGCCAACGCTGACGTCGCCGAATGTGTCCAGTCCAAATTGAAATTGCTCTGCCATAACGGTCTAGGAAAGCCTGATCCGGCGCGTGAGAGGATCGATTTGTCAGGGGATTGCGCCCGAAGCACAACAGGTAGGGTCAGGAGGGCGTTGTCGCAACGGTCCGGCCGGGAAGGCCCGAAATTTGGCCAATAAGCCGTAAGAAAACCGGGGACGAAGCACCTTGCCCGGTGCTGGTAAGCGTTCCGTCAGGTTCTCCTTGAGTCGCGCGGCAAGCGCGGTCAAATTGGCATCAGGTAGAGGTCGCCCCATTCACAGGGAACGCCTCCGCACCAAACGTGCGACAATTCGGAGGAATGTGCACCATGTTCAGAACAGGCGTTGCGGCGGCGATTGCGTTAGGGCTGGCGACCGGCTCGGCTTTCGCCCAGGAAAAGACCGTCAAAATCGGTTTCATCAGTACCTTCAGCGGGCCGACGGCCGTCATCGGCAACGACATGCGCAACGCCTTTGAGCTTGCGCTTGACCATCTCGGCCGCAAGCTCGGCGGGCTTCCGGTCGAAGTCATTTACGAGGACGATCAGCAAAAGCCGGATGTTGGCGTGCAAAAAGCCCAGAAGCTGATTGAATCCGACCACGTCGATTTCATCGCGGGCTTCATCTGGTCGAACGTGCTTTTGGCGGCGCTCAAGCCAATTGTAGATTCCAAGACCTTTTTGGTGATTAACAACGCCGGTCCGTCGCAAATTTCCGGCGAGCTCTGCTCTCCGTATGTGTTCTCGACATCGTGGTCCAACGATCAAACGGCGCGCGCCATGGGCCGCTACATGAACCAGAAGGGCATCAAGAGCGTCTTTCTGATCGGGCCGAATTACGCATCGGGCCGCGATCAGCTCGGCGGCATGCGCGATCTGTTCGAAGGCCAAGTGCTCGGTCAGGAGATGACCCGCTGGCCGGACCAACTCGACTTTTCAGCCGAACTCTCCAAGGCACGCGCGTCCGGCACCGAGTCGATCTTTGTGTTTTATCCGGGCGCTTCCGGCGTTCAATTCATCACGCAATATACGCAAGCCGGCCTCAAGGGGCAGATTCCGCTCTATCAGGTATTCACGGTCGATGAATTGTCGATCCCGCGGCTTAAAGAACTCTCGCTGGGAATTCTCGGGGCCCAGGAATGGGTCAACGATCTTCCCAACGAGGCCAACAAGAAATTCGTCGCCGATTACATCGCCAAGTATAAGACCCGGCCGTCGTATTACGGCGCACAGACCTACGATGGCGTCAGCCTGATCAACAGCGCGGTCGCCGCGGTCAACGGCGACCTGTCGAAAAAAGACGACATGCGCCGCGCCATGGAGAAGGCCGATTTCAAGTCGGTCCGCGGCAACTTCAAGTTCGGCAACAACCACGTTCCGATCCAGAACTTCTATTTGCAGGATACGGTGAAGCAGGGCGACGAATACGTCCTCAAGACAGTGTCGACCATTGTCGAAAACGATCAGGATCGTTTTCACGACAAATGTCCGATGAAGCTCGGAGAATAATCTTTGCGCCGAGCTGAGGACACAAAGTCGCTCTCGGCCGCTCGCGGCAAGAGCGGACGGACGCACTAGCGCGGCATGCTGTACTTCATCGAGCAATGCCTCAACGGCGTTCAGCTCGGAATGCTGCTGTTTCTGCTGGCGGCCGGACTAACGCTGGTGTTCGGCATTATGGACCTCGTCAATCTGGCGCACGGCTCGCTCTACATGCTGGGCGCATATTTTGCAGCCAGCTTCGCCACTCTGACCGGAAGCTTTGTCCTGGCCGTCATCCTGGCGATCGCGGCATCGTTGATCGCCGGAATGGTACTTGAACTCATTGCCATCAGGCCGCTCTACGGCCGCGATCATCTCGACCAGGTCTTGGGAACGTTCGGCCTGCTCCTGTTCTTCAACGAGCTGGTGCGCTTGGTGTGGGGGCCCGAAGGCCGCACCTTGTCGTTGCCCCATGAAATGCTGACGGCGGTGAAGGTCCTGCCGGGGGTCTATTATCCGGTCTATCGCCTAGTAATCATCCTGGTCGCACTGGCAGTGGCGGCGATGCTTTATCTCGTGGTCATGCGCACGCGGCTCGGGATGCTCATTCGCGCCGGCGCCTCGAACCGTGAAATGGTCGGTGCGCTCGGCATCAACATCAAGCTTCTTTACACGCTGGTGTTCGGGCTCGGCGCGGCGCTCGCCGGCTTCGCCGGCGTGATGCAGGCGCCGATCCTGACCGTACAGATCGGCATGGGCGAGAATATCCTCATTCTTGCGTTCGTGGTGATCATTATCGGAGGTATTGGATCAATCCGCGGTGCATTCGTCGCTGCGTGTATCGTCGGCTTGATCGATACGGTCGGCCGGGCGTTTTTGCCCGACGCCTTGCACGCGGTGCTGAGCAGAAGTGCCGCGTCAACATTGGGCCCGGCGCTGTCCTCGATGTTGATCTACATGCTGATGGCCGCAATCCTCGTCTTCCGGCCGGAAGGCTTGTTCCCGGCGGCGACCCGATAATGGTGTCGCTCGATCCTCCGGTCGACGCGGCGTCGCATTTCTCAATCTCGCCGCGCATCGCACTGACACTGATACTACTGGCAACGCTGGTGTTGCTGCCCCTCTATACGGTCTTCACGGGCAACGCCTTCGTGGTGACGTTGTTCACGCGCGTGCTTATTCTTGCCATCGCCGTGGTCAGCCTCAACCTGATCACGGGCTATGGCGGCATGGTGAGTTTCGGCCACGCGGCGTATTTGGGCATCGGCGGCTATGCCGTCGGTATCCTTGCGGCGGAAGGTATCAATTCCGGTCTCGTGCAGTGGCCGGTGGCGATTGCGGCGTCCGCACTCTACGCGCTTGTCGTCGGCGCACTTAGTTTGCGCACGCGCGGGGTCTATTTCATTATGATTACGCTGGCGTTTGCGCAGATGATCTACTACGTCGCCAGCGGGCTCGCTCGGTACGGCGGCGACGACGGCCTCACCATTTACAAGCGCAGCATATTCCCCGCGATCGACCTCAACAACAAAACGGTGTTCTACTATCTTTGCTTTACGCTTTTGTTGGCCAGCATTTATCTGGTATGGCGGTTGGTCAATTCCCGCTTCGGCTTGGTCATCCGCGGCGCGCGCTCCAACGAACGGCGCATGCGCGCCATCGGCTTCCCGACATTTCGTTATAAGCTCGTCTCCTTCGTCATCGCCGGGGCGCTGTGCGGCCTTTCCGGTGCGCTGCTTGCCAATCACACCAACTTCATAAGTCCGGCGCTCATGCATTGGACGCGGTCAGGCGACCTGATTGTCATGGTGGTCCTCGGCGGGCTCGGGACGTTATTCGGCCCGTTGATCGGCGCGGTAACGTTTTTGCTCCTGGAAGAGGGGCTTTCGCGCGTCACCGAATATCCGGACCTGATCCTCGGGCCTATGTTGCTCCTGGTCGCGATCTACGTTCACGGCGGCATCGGGGGATTGCTGGCAGGCCGCCGTGGCTAGCTCATTTCTTAAGGTTGAAGGGTTGACCAAGCGCTTCGGCGGCGTGGTGACCGCCGATGCGCTCTCGTTCGACATTCCGGCCGGCGAATGTCACGCCATCATCGGGCCGAATGGCGCCGGCAAGACGACGCTGATCAGTTTGCTGGCCGGCGAGATTTCGGCGCAGGGCGGGACCATCAGTTTTGACGGCGCCGATGTTACGCTTTTGCCGCCATATCGCCGCAGCCTCGCCGGGATTGCCCGCTCGTTTCAAATCAGCTCGCTTTTTCCCGATTTCAGCGCGCTGGATAATGTCGCGCTGGCCGTTCAGGCACACCGCGGTCATTCGTTTCATTTTTGGCGCAATGCGCGCCATGACGAACGCCTGCGTAAGCCCGCGCTCGAGGCGCTGGCGCGTGTCGCCCTTGCCGACCGGGCGCAGGTTCGCGTGGGCCGCTTGAGCCACGGCGAACATCGGCAGCTTGAGATCGCCATGGCGTTGGCAACACAGCCGCGACTTCTCCTCCTCGACGAGCCGATGGCCGGCATGGGACCTGAGGAGTCGGCGGCCATGCTCAAATTGCTGCGCGAGCTCAAAGATACGCTGACCATTGTTTTGGTCGAACACGATATGGAAGCGGTATTCGCCCTGGCGGACCGCGTCACCGTGATGGTGTATGGCCGCATCATCGCTTCCGGAGAGCCGGCCGCGATCAGGAACGATCCCGACGTCCGTCGCGCTTATCTTGGCGAACAGCAAAAAATCGCCGCGCAGGCCCGCGATGCCTGACGCAGTGCTTCTCGAGGTGACCGACGTCGAAACCAGTTACGGCTTGAGCCGTGTGCTGTTCGGCGTCTCGCTTGCCGTCGCCGCCGGCGAGATGGTCTCGCTGATGGGCCGAAACGGCATGGGCAAAACCACGACCGTGCGCTCGATCATGGGGTTGACCGTGCCGGCGGCAGGCTCGATCCGCTTAAGCGGAACCGAACTTCGCGGGCTGCCCGCCTATCGCATCGCCAAGCTCGGCATCGGTCTGGTGCCGGAAGGCCGCCAAGTCTTTCCCAATTTGACCGCGCGAGAAAATCTGCTCGCGACCGCAGCCAACCGCAACGGCGTCGCCGACCCATGGACCATTGAAAAAATTTTCGCGCTTTTCCCGCGGCTTGCGGAACGCGCCGGCGCCATGGCCAATCTCCTTTCCGGCGGTGAACAGCAGATGCTGGCGATCGGCCGTGCGCTGATGACCAATCCACAGCTCCTCATTCTCGACGAAGCGACCGAAGGGTTGGCACCTTTGATTCGCGAGCAGATCTGGCAATGCCTGGCGAAGCTTCGCAGCGCCGGCCATTCAATCCTGGTCATCGATAAGAATGTCGACGCGCTCACCAGCATCGCCGATCGGCACTACATCATCGAGCGCGGCCGCGTGGTGTGGACCGGCGACTCGGCGGCACTGGCCGGATCGGCCGACATTCAGCATCGCTATTTGGGAGTCTGAAAATACGACGTTCGATCCTGGTGATTGTGGCCGACGGGAAACTTTAAGCTTGAAGTATTTTGGCCTTTTGCCTAACGTCGAGGTCCGGGGCCTTCTACAGCAGCGCACGACAAAGGGCGGCTGCTGCTCAACGCACGACGGCAAAGAAGCCGCATCTGAAATCAAAAACTCGATTCGACAGCACAATTAGGCAGGGGAGTCACATGGTCAGAAAACTGGGCATGGCCGCTTTGGCGGCATCCGCCATGGCAATCGTATCCGGCGTGAATGTCGGCTGGGCGGCTGATAAGCCAGTGTTCGGTCTGGTGATGTCGTTCAGCGGCTGGTTTGCGCCGGTCGACGCTGACACCATCGCTGGCGCGAAGCTCGCCGTCGCCGACGTCAACGCCGCCGGCGGCGTGCTTGGGCAGCCGATCGAGGTTGTGGAATTCGACAATAAATCCGAGCCGCCGCTCGGCGCCGACGGCGCGGTCGATGTCATAGGCAAGGGTGCCAAAGCCATTCTGTTCCCCAGCGATTTCGATTTCGGCGCTCCGGGCGCCTATGTCGCCCAGCAGAAAGATATCATCGCGTTTTCCGGCGCGTCCGATCCCAAGTTCGGCGTGCAGGGCGTAGGACCGCTGGCATACTCGACCTCGAACGCCAGTCAGGCTCAGGGCGCGTTGCTTGCCGAGTGGGCATACAAGCAAAAAGGCTGGAAGAACGCTTACGTTCTTTTGGACAATACGATCGCCTACACTAAGTCGCTGTGCGCGAGCTTCGCGACCCGCTGGACGGAGCTTGCGGGAAAAGAAGGTCTGCTCGGACAAGACACCTTCCTCAACAACGATCCGTCGATTGCCGCGCAGGTGACGAGGATCACCGGGCTTTCCAAAAAGCCTGACCTCATTTTCTTCTGCTCGTACGCCCCCGGCGGTCCGAGCGCCATTCGGCAAATGCGCGCTGCGGGAATTGAAGCCGCTATTGTCACCGGTGAATCGCTCGATGGCGATTATTGGATTGGCTCGGTGCCCGACTTGAGCAATTTCTATGTCATCAGCTACGGCTCGAAATACGGCGACGATCCGGACGCTGAAGTGAACGGCTTCTTCAAGCGCTTCGAAGCCAAATACAACAAGAAGGCCGACGTCTCCTACGGATTGCGCGGCTACGCCGCCGTGCAGGCCTGGGCAATAGCCGCCAAGCAGGCCGGATCGCTTGATGGCGCCAAGGTGGCGGCCGCCCTCGATACCTTCGACAAGAAGTCCCTTGTCATCGGGCCGACGACCTATACGCCCAAATTGCACATCCAAACGACCCGGCCGATGGCGATCCTGCAGGCGACTAACGGCAAGTTCGCCTCTATCGGCCGCTTTTCGGTGGAGAAGTTTCCTCCGCTGCAATGACAATCGGCTGCCGGGCGGGCGCTTGACATGCAGCTTCAGGCGCGTGGCGTAACCGTCCGTTTCGGCGGCCTCGTCGCGGTAGACGACGTCAGCGTGTCGCTGCAACGGGGCGAAATCCTCGGCCTCATTGGTCCGAACGGCGCCGGCAAGACGACGCTTGTCAATGTCCTTTCCGGCTTTCAACGGCCACTCGCCGGCGGCATTTTTGTCGGCGAGCGCGATTGCACCGGGCTTGCCCGCCACGGCTTTGCGCATGCCGGCGTGGTGCGGACCTTCCAGGCGGTGCGATTGTTTCGCGGCCTGACGGTCAGCGAGAACGTGGAGATCGGCTATGTCAGCCAAGGCGTTGGGCGCGCGGAAGCGCGACGGCGCGCGGCGCCAATTCTCGACGAGCTCAAACTCGGCGACAAGGCCGGACACCGCGCCGCCTCGCTGAGTTACGGCGAGGAGCGGCGGGTCGGTCTTGCCCGGGCGCTGGCGACAAATCCGCGCTTTCTCCTTCTCGACGAACCAGCGGCCGGGCTTGCTGCCGCCGAGGCCGAGGAATTGCGCGATGTTATTGTCGGGATCAGATCCAAATACGATTGCGGCATCCTCGTCATCGAGCACAACATGGCGCTGGTGATGAATCTTTGCGAGCGCATCCAGGTCCTCGACAGTGGCAGGACGCTCGCTGCCGGGCCGCCCGATGAGATCCGTGCCAACGCGGGCGTGCGCCGCGCCTATTTGGGCGGTGAAACCCTGCAATGAGCGCCATCGCGCCTTTGCTCGCCGTCTCGGGGTTGGTGGTGCGCTATGGTGCAGTTACGGCGGTGCGCGGACTCAATCTCGAAGTCGCCGACGGCGAAACCGTCGGCGTCGTCGGTCCTAACGGCGCCGGAAAGACCTCGCTCCTTTCCGCCATTGCTGGAATAGTACCGCCGCTTGCCGGCCATGTCACATTTGCCGGCGCGCCGCTTTCCGGGATTGCGCTCGAGGACGTGGTGGGACGCGGCATTGCTCTCGTTCCCGAGGGCCGGCACATCTTTGCCGCGCTGACGGTGCGCGAAAATCTTCTGCTCGGCGCCACGGTGCGGCGCGACGCTCAAGCGGTGCGGCATGACATTGAGCGCGCATTTGCGATGTTTCCCATCCTGGCGGAACGCCGCCACCAACCTGCCGGGCAATTGTCCGGCGGCGAACAGCAGCAACTCGCCATCGCTCGGGCGCTGCTGTCGCGCCCGCGGCTCCTCATGCTTGACGAGCCTTCGCTTGGGCTTGCGCCGAAGATCGTCGACCAGATTTATGCGCTTCTTCACACCATCAGAGGCGACGGCGTCACTATTCTGCTGGTGGAGCAGAACGCCGAACGGGTTTGCGCGGTGTCCGATCGCGTTTACGTCATGAGCGGCGGCGAATTCGCGCTGAGTGGCAACGCCCGGGACATAGCGGATGATCCCAGATTTGACGCCGCTTATTTCGGCGTGCGCATGCGCGAGCAGGCCGGCGCCTCCTGATGGAGCGTCTGGTCCAAATCGTCGTTGATGCGGTCAGCGTCGGCAGCCTTTACGCACTGACCGCCCTTGGCATCGGCCTGATTTTCGGCGTGATGCGCTTGATTAATTTCGCCCACGGCGAATTGATCACGCTCGCGGCTTACACGTTGCTTGCGCTTTATGGCATGCCGGTGCCGGTGATGATTTTCGGCGCCGTGGCGGTGGCGGTGCTTTTGGCGCTACTGATCGAACGCGCGGCCTTTCGGCCGCTCCGCAACGCCGATCCCACCACGCTGTTGATCTCTTCGTTCGCCGTAAGTTTCTTCTTGCAGAAGCTTCTTATCCTCGTTGTCGGCTCGCGCCTTAAAGGGCTTGATTTTCTACCGGCGCTCGGCCGGCAAACCGAGATTTTCGGTATCCGGCTTCAGCTCCTTCAGATCGTCACCATTGTTGTCGGCATTGTGCTCTTGGTCGCACTGACCTGGTTTCTCAAGGCTACGCGGCTCGGCTTGCACATGCGGGCCGCGGCGGAAGATTTTCGCATGGCGCGCGTGTTGGGCGTGCGCGCCAATAACGTGATTGCCGTGGCGTTCGCGCTAAGCGGCTTCCTCGCCGCCGCGGTGTCGTGCCTTATCGTCGTCCAGACTGGGGTCGTGCAGCCGCGAATGGGTCTGCAATTGGTGATCATCGCCTTTGTCGGGACGGTGATCGGCGGTCTCGGCAGTCTGCCCGGCGCGGCGTTAGGCGGATTTCTGGTCGGCGCCGGCTCGATCTTGCTCCAAGCGCTTTTACCGCCCGATCTTCGCGCCTTTCGTGAGGCTTTTGTCTTCCTGGCCGTCGTCGCCATTCTGCTGTTCCGCCCGCAAGGATTGATCCCGGCCCGCGGCTTGCGGGAAAGGATTTGATAGTGGAATTCGCCCGCGGACGAGCCCCAGAAACGTTGCGACGGCTGTGGCCGCTCGTTGCGCTGGTGGCGATTGTCGCGGCGATAGCGATCGCCGCCTCTTTCGCGCCCGCCGTTCCGCAGCGGCGCACGACGCAAGCGCTGATCAACCTCGTCGCCGTCATCGGTCTTTACGTTTTTGTCGGCAATTCCGGAATTCTGTCATTCGGCAACGTCGCCTTCATGGCGATCGGCGCTTACGTCTCAGCGCTGCTCACAATGAAAGCGGCCGCCAAGTCGGTTTTTCTGCCGGATCTGCCGCAAATAATCGCCACGGCTGAATGGCCCGCATTACCGGGCGCGCTTGCCGGCGGGGCAGTGGCCGCGCTGGTTGCGCTGGTGGTTGGCTGGCCGCTGATGCGCCTTTCCGGCGTTTCGGCGAGCATCGCAACCTTCGCCATCCTTGTGGTCGGCTATGTCGTGTTCGGCAATTGGACGTCGGTTACCGGCGGCCAGAACTCGCTGATGGGCCTTCCGGCTTACGTCGATTTGTGGACGGCGCTCGGCTGGGCGATAGCGGCGCTGGTCATTGCTTTCGCTTATCAAGAGACTCGGTCGGCGCTTCTTCTTCGCGCCTCACGGGAAGATGAAACCGCCGCACAGGCTTCCGGCGTCAACGTCGTCGTGCACCGCTTGCGGGCGTTCGTCGTCTCGGCTTTCTTGTCAGGAATTGCCGGCGTACTGCTCGGTCATTTTCTCGGCATCGTCCGGGTCGAGAACTTTTATCTCGATCTCACGTTCCTGATTGTCGCCATGCTGCTGATCGGCGGACGCGGCAGCCTCACCGGTGCCGTTGCCGGCACGATCGTGATTGCGCTCTTAACTGAAGGGCTGCGCGAGGCGGAAATCGGATTTCAGATCGGCGCAACCAACATCGCCGCGCCGGCCGGCACCGGCGACGTTATCTTGGCCTTGCTTATGCTGATCATCATCCTGTTCCGTCCCGATGGAATCGCCGGCGGAAGAGAGCTGACATGGCCGTTCGGCCGCCGCTAGTTTCGTTTAACGCAGGGACCAAGCCTGTTCAGCTCAGTGTGGCGTAGTATCGGATGGCGAAGTCGATCCATTCGGGCGCCGACCAATCGGGATGTTCGGCGCGAATTTTTGGCGCGAGCTCGGCGACGATCACATCCGCCCCTTTGCCGGCCTCGCGCTCCCGCCTCACGCGCTGTCCCAGATCGACAATGTAATCCCGCACCGCGTCGACGATTTCGACACCGCCGAGGTCGCCATGCCCTGGCACCACAATCGCCGGATTCCACGACGCCACCTCGGTGAGGATATGCGCCCAGCGGGCCGCGTCGATGGTTGCGTCGTGCGGAGGAAACCAAGGGAAGATCGGAAATATGCGCTCTTCCGCGAGATCGCCGGTGAACAGGATGCGCTCCTCCGGCAGCCAAACCACCTGATCGCCCGCGGTATGAGCGAGCCCCCACGTTCGCAGCTCCACGCGCCGTCCGCCGAGATCGATGGTGGTCGAAGCTTCATCATAGACTTCATCCGGCTCGACGAGGGCCGTGCCCTCAAGAGCCGCGGCGATGCCGGGACCGAAAGTCTTGAACATGCCGAGATAAAGTTCGCCCTTGGCGCGTAACTCATCGCGCTGCGCGCTGTTGTAATGAATCTTTGCCGCGCCCTTGAACGCCTGCGCGCCGAAGCCGTGCTCCGGATGGAAATGCGTCAGCGTCAAGATCAGCGGGCGGCGGCCGGCTAAACGCTTGGCGGTTGCTAGAACTTTTTCGCCATTCTCCGGCCCCATGCCGGTATCGACCACGAGCGCCGCGTCGCGGCCGAGAATAATGCCGATATTCGGGACCAGCGGAACGCGCCGGTCGCCGATGACATAAATACCGGCGGCGATTTCCTTGACGGCGCTGGGGTCGACGATCGGCGCCGGCGGGCCAGCGGAGGCATCACTCATGGCAGGATCGCGATTAGTGTTTTGGGCCGGGCTATTGGACATTTTAAGCCTAAAACGTCAAGATGACGTCGACAAAAGAAGCCATGAATGCGCACGCGGTGAGCGAGACATTTCCGAACGACGCGCTGATCGCGCTGCATTATCAAAACGACATCTGTCATCCGCGCGGCCTAATTCCGTTTTCGCTTCATCGCGGCACACGTGCCGCCGCGCGCTTTCTCGAAGGGAGCCGCCGTGCGCTTGAAGCGGCGCGGCGCGCGCGTTGGACAATCGCCCACATGCACATCGTCTTCGCCGCGGACTTTTCCGATCTTCCGCGCAACTGCCGCCTGTTCGCGAAGACGCAGGAATTAGGCGCACTGAAGCGAGGCTCCTGGGGCGCCGCCGCGTATCAGGGTTTTGAACCGCTCGACGGCGAAATTTTTATCACCGGAAACGCCAACAGCGCATTCCGCCGCACTGGCCTTGAGGATTTGCTGCGCGAGCGCGCGGTCGAGCGGATCAGCGTCATGGGCTTGGCGACGCAGTTTTCTGTCGAGCACACGGTGCGCGATGCCGCCGATCTGGGTTACCCGGTCCGATTGTTCGCTAATTGCTGTATATCCGGCGACCTGAAGGCACACCGCGCGTCGCTGCGCACGCTCGTTATGCTAGCGGACGTGGTCGACAGCGCGGGCGTGTTTGAAGCCTGAAAAACCGGCAGGGCAATGTGGCCGTTCAGAAGTCCGCATCATTCTTGCCGCGAACTCGCCATGCGGACTTCTGAACAAAAGGCCACACCAAAACGATAACTTGCTAGTGTCCTTTCGTTTCCGAAGTTCGTAAACGAGAGTGCCGCACAATTATACGAACTTCGGAATCGAGACACTAGCGGGGAGGGCGCATGTTCACGGACGGATTGTTGCGCGGCCGGCGCATTCTCATCACCGGTGGCGGCACCGGCCTTGGCAAGGGGATGGCGGAGAAATTTCTTTCGCTCGGCGCTGACATTTTCATTTGCGGTCGCAGGAAATCGGTGTGCGAAGCCACCGCCGCCGAACTCAGCGGCAAATTCGGGGGCAGCGTGCGCGCCTATGGTGTCGATATTCGCGACGCCGCGGCGGTCGACGCCATGGTGGACGACATCTTTACCGGCGGCCCGCTGACCGACCTCATCAACAACGCGGCCGGCAATTTCATCTCGCGCACCGAAGATTTGAGCCCGCGGGGCTTTGACGCGGTGGCCAACATCGTGATGCACGGCACGTTCTACGTGACGCAGGCGGTCGGACGCCGCTGGATCGCAGGCGGTCATCGCGGCAACGTCGTGTCCATCGTGGTGACCTGGATCAACAACGGCAGCCCCTACGTCGTGCCGTCAGCCATGAGCAAATCGGCCATTCACGCCATGACTATGTCGCTGGCGACCGAATGGGGCCGCTATGGCATTCGGCTCAATGCCATCGCGCCCGGTGAAATTCCGACCGAAGGTGCGGGCAAGCGGCTCAATCCCGGCGGTGAGCCGGGCGCCCGGACGGAGCGCAGCAACCCCATGGGCCGCGTCGGCCGCATCGAGGAATTGCAAAATCTCGCGACGTTTCTGATCTCTGACGGCTGCCAGTGGCTGACCGGCGAGACTATCGCGCTTGACGGCGGACAAGGCCACGCGACCGGTGGCAATTTTTACGAGCTGCGCCATTGGACGGACGCGCAATGGCAGGCCGCGCGCGAGGCCATCAAGGCGCAAAACGAAAAGGACCGCGCGCAGCGCTCGGTGTGAATAGGGACTTAGACGCGGCGCCGCAAATCAGCCGCGGCCGGACGGCATTATCGCAAACACGCGCAAGGGACTGCCGCTGCCGTCGCGGATTTTCAGCGGCGCTGCGACGACCAACGCGCCGGTTGGCGGCAGGAGGTCGAGATTGCACAGGCATTGCAGCCCGTATTTTCCGGCGCCGTGCATGTAGTAGTGACACGGGTAGGGCGGCTTGAAGTGCGCCGCCTGTCCGGCATCGGTGCCGATGGTTTCGGTGCCGAAGCCGAGCACATCACGCTCGTTCACCAGCAAGCGCACGCAATCGGGTGCGGGGCCGGGCGTGTGTTGGCCGGTCTCATCGAGATTCTGATAGGCGACCGGGTCGCTTCTTTTCGACCAATCGGTACGCATCAGCACCCATGAGCCCGCCGGAATGCGGCCGTGCCGGGCCTCCCACGCGGCGACGTGGTCGGCGGTGAGCAGAAAATCGGCGTTTTCGGCGGCTTGCGCGCTGCAGTCGATCACGCAGGCCAGCGCGATAAAATGCTCGACCGGCAGCGCATCGACGGAATTATTCGGCAGATCGCGGCCGGAAATCCAATGGATTGGCGCGTCGAAATGCGTGCCGGTGTGCTCACCGAAACTGACGTTGTTCCAGTACCAGGCCGGGCCACTCTCGTCGTAACGGGAAATTGGCTCCATGCGAAAGGGACGCGACTGTCCCATTTCCGGCGGCAGCACGATCGGCGGGAAGTCGGGCGACAACGTCTGTGTCAGATCGACGAACCGCACGCGAGGGGATGCAGCGAGGCTTTGCAACCACCCGCGCAGCGCATCATTCGCCGGTTGCGCGGTCTTCCGGTGAGTCTTTTTGCTTGTTGTGTTGTTTGTTTGTTTGGGGAGGCCTTTCTTCTGGCGCTTCCTTCCGGCCGCCTTCATCGGTTGCCCTCGCTCAGCTCGCGCTCCAGCGCCTTGGCATTTTCGCGGTGCCGCGCCAGCCAGTCTTGTGCGACCTCGCCCGGATAAACGTCCTCCATCGAGCCTTGCAACGCCTCGACCAACGCCGCGGCCAGGCCGATCGGCGAAAGCTTTGGCGGCAATTCAAGCTGGTCCCACTCATCGTCCACCGGCCCGGGAAAAAGATTGATCAGCCGCACGCCGGCCGCGTAGAGGTCGCCGCGCAAGGCCTGCGACAAGGACAATGCCGCGGCTTTGGACGCCGAATAAGTGCCGTGCGGCGGATAGTTCGATAGCGCGAAGATTGACAGCACGTTGACCCAGGCGATGGCGTTTGCCGGCCCGTCGGCGGCACGGGCTTTCAGGAGCGGAGCGAATTCTTTCGCGAGCCGCAGCAAGCCGAAATAATTGACGTCCATTTCGAGTTGCGCCGCGTCGAGCGCGCCACGTGCACCGATTGCCAAAGTGCGATGACAATCGGCAGTGTTGACGAGTATGTCCACCTTGGCGCCGATCTCACCCGCGAGCTCCTGCACCGAGACGCTGTCGGTGACGTCAAGAGGGACCATGGTGACTTGCGGCAAGTCGCGCAACTTCGCCGCGCCCGCGATCTTCTTCCATGGCTCGGCTTCGCCGACCCAGATCACATCCGCGCCGGCGGCCGCCAAAGCGCGCACGACGGCTTGACCGATCACTGACTTGCCGTCGGTAACGAGGATTTTTCGCGCCCGCGGATCGCACGTCATTTCGCGCAGCTTCGGATCGACGGACAAATCAGTGCTCCCGATGGATGGGACGGCGAAAAGCGCGGCCTGACCGGCGCGATCGAGCGCCGCTTCCACACGCACGCGGCACGGCGCGCGGCGGACGCGCTCGTGCACGTAAGCAACCAAATTGGCGCCGCCGTCGAGGCGCACAATGCCAATTCGCCAGGGCAGCCGCTCCCGGAAATAGAGTTCTTGTGCGGTGTGCAGCACTGTTTCGGCAACAAGTTCGCCCTCGCCATTGTGCGGACGCCAAAGAAGGCGCGCGGACAGACAATCACGACAAACTTCGCGCGGCGGATACTGCACAGCGCCGCAGTCGCGGCAGACTTGCAGTTCGAGTGCCCCGCGCGCGGCGGCAGCCGTAAGGCCGAGAGCAACGCGGCTGCGCTTGTGCGGCGGCAGGGTCGGCAGCGGCGTGCGCAAAATGGGGTTCTTCCGCTTCGCCTGGGCCGGAACTTGAGCCACCTTTGCCTCCTTTGGCGCATCAATCGGCGGCGAGCACGACGGCGCCGCTGCAAATGCCCCGATCGTAGTTGATCATGCCAAATCCTGAAACGAGTCCATATTTGGCCCCGGCCACCGGCGCGCCGAGTGTCTGGCCGGTAAGCTGCCGGATTGCTTCGACGGCACCCAAATGGCCGCCGGCCGCTCCAGCTTGCCCGGCCGACAATTGTCCGCCCGAGGTGTTGCACGGAAACGTGCCGTGGACTTCGAAACTGTTCGCCCGGATGAAGTCGGGGCCCTCGCCTTTGCCGCAAAAGCCGAGGTCCTCGAATTGCAGCACGTTGATGACCGGGTAGTCGTCATAGACTTCGATAAAGTCGATGTCGTCCGGTGCGAGAGCGGCCTTCGCGTAAAGCTCGTCGCGATCCATGGCCCAGCCGCCGCGATATTGGATGGGATCGTCGGGAAAGGCGTTGTGGCGTTCGATCGCAGCCAATAGCCGCGCGAAGGGCAGGCCGAGATCGCGGGCCGTCTCCTCGCGCATGACCAAAAACCCCTCTGCGCCGGCGCAAGGCATGACGCAGTCAAACAGGCGTAGCGGCTCGGCCACCAAGCGCGCGTTGAGATATTGCTCGAGCGTCAGCGGCTTCTTGAACAGCGCTAGCGGATTTTTCAGCGCGTTGTTGCGCTGCGCGACGCACAGCTTGCCAAAATCCTCGCGCTGCGCGCCGTAGGTGCGCATGTAGTACGACGTCAGCAGCGCGAAGCTGGTATTGGGGCCGCCCGATCCGTACGGATAGACGGCATCCTGGGCGAATTGACTGAATGCCGACGCATTGCGCCGAAAGCTATCGGTGTGATTGGTGTCGCCGGCAACACACGCCACAATCTCGGCATCGCCGTTTTGCACGGCGCGCGCGGCGCGGCGGATGGACACGACCGCCGAGGCGCCGCCCATCGGTATGTTATCAAGCCAGCGCAGCGTCAAGCCGAGATGCTGAGTGAGGCCTACAGCGGTGTCGGGGGCAAGCGTGAAGCTCGCCACCGCGAGACCATCAATGCGTTGCTTCGGAGTTTTCGCGGCCGCCAGAAGTTGCGCCAGCGCGCGGCCGAGAAACCAATGCGCGCCCTTGATGGAATAGCGCACGTATGGCACCGTGACGGGAGCCGCAAGCACGACGTCACCGTAGCCGCCGCGTGCCGTCATACCGATCCGCCGAGATAAGTCGCGTTTACGCGCGGGTCGCGGACCAGTGCCGCCGCCGGGCCCTGGTAAGTAATTTCGCCGGTTTCGAGCACATAGCCGTAATCGGCGGTCTCTAGCGCCGCGCGGGCATTCTGCTCGACCAGAAGGATCGACACGCCGGCATCCCGCAGCGAGGCGACGATGCGAAATATCTCGCGGACGATCAGCGGCGCAAGCCCGAGGCTTGGCTCATCGAGCATCAGCAGAACCGGCTGCGCCATCAGCGCCCGGCCAAGCGCCAACATCTGCCGCTCGCCGCCGGAGAGGGTGTGGGCTTTTTGCCTGCGACGTTCGGCGAGGCGTGGAAACCGTTCGTACACGTCTTGCAATCGTTGCTGCACGCTGCTGCCCCTGCGCCGCGCATAAGCGCCGAGTACAAGGTTATCGGCCACAGTCATATCGCCGAAAAGCTCGCGACGTTCGGGCACGAGGCAAAAACCGCGCTCGACGCGCTCTTCGACATCCACGTGATGAAGATCGATCCCATTGTAGATCACCGTTCCGCGCGAGCGCAGCAAGCCGGCCGCTGCCGCGAGCAGCGTCGTCTTGCCGGCGCCGTTCGGGCCGATGACGGTGACGATTTGGCCGGTCTCCACCTCCAGCGCCACGCCGCGGACCGCCTCGACCTTGCCGTAGGCGACGTGGAGGTCCTTGATTTCCAGCAAATTCGTCATGCCACGCTGCCGAGATAGGCTTCCTGGACGCGAGGATCGGCGCGAATCGCGGCCGGCACACCCTCGACCAGCTTGGAGCCGAAATCCATCACCACAATGCGATCGACCAGTGTCATGACGAATTCGACGTCGTGCTCGACCAAAAGCACGGTCACGCCTTCCTTGCGCAGCGCGCGCAAGAGTTGGGCCAGCGCCCGTTTCTCTGGCCGGCTCAAGCCAGCCGCCGGTTCGTCCAGAATGATCAGCGCCGGGTCGGCGGCGAGAGCGCGCGCGACTTCGAGGATACGCTGGCGGCCCAGCGGCAAATTGCCGGCAAGCTCATTCGCGTGGGCGCCAAGGCCGACGCGCTCGAGCTGATGCAACGCCTCGAAACGCGCACGCGCTTCTTCGGCCCGATCAAGCCGCAATGCGCCGGCGATAAAACCGGAGCGGGTGCGCAGGTAAGTACCGAGCAGAACATTGTCGATCGACGACATGCTCGAGCGCAGCTTCACATGCTGGAACGTGCGTGCAATCCCTGCCTCAGCGATGCGCCGTTGGTTCGCGTGGGTGATGTCATGTCCAAGGAATAAGACAGTGCCCGCGTCCGCGCGCAATGCACCGGTGATGAGATTGAACAGCGTGCTTTTGCCCGCGCCGTTCGGGCCGATCAACGCCACGATTTCGCCGGCTGTGACGGCGAAGCCGACCCGGCTCACCGCTTCGAGCCCGCCAAAGCGTTTCACCAGTCCTTCGGCCACCAAAAGCGGTTGGCCCGGCTCAGGCATTTTCCGCCGCGGCAGCGGGTCGGCCTTGCGCGGCGCGGGTTTTCTACGACGAGGCAAATAACGCAGCACCAACGGCATGATTCCGCCGCGGGCAAATTGAAGGGCCAGCACGTAAATGATCGCAAAGAAGACGGCCTGGAGCTGTTGGCCGTTACTTGAGAGGTGCGGCAGCAGGTCTTGCAGCGCATTGCCGAGCAGGGTCACCAGCGCCGATCCCACGACCGCGCCGAAGATCTGACCGGAACCGCCGAGGATCGCCATGAACAGATAGTCGATGCCCATGCGGACATCGAAGGGCGCGGGGCTGACGAAGCGACTCATGTGCGCGTAGAGCCAGCCGGACATCGCAGCCAACAGCGCGGCGACGACGAATGTGATCAACCGAACGCGAAAGACGTTGATGCCGAGGCTTTCAACCATCACCGCGCCGCCGCGCAGACTGCGGATCGCGCGGCCCTCGCGCGATTGCAGCAAGTTGGCGATCGCCAGCATCGCCAACGCAAGCATGGTCCAGATCAAATAGTAGATCGCGGCGTTCGGCTCGAGCGAGAGCGAGCCGATCCAGATCGGCGGCACGTCGGTCATGCCGTTGTGCCCTCCGAGCGCCTCGATGTTGCCGAACAAATAATAAATCGACAGACCCCAGGCGATGGTGCCGAGTGGCAGGAAGTGTCCGCCGAGTCGCAACGTGACCGCGCCGAGGAGTGCCGCTACGGCTCCGGTCACCGCAAGCGCGAACAGGAGCCCGAGCCAAGGCGAGGCGCCGTGCACCGTCGTCAGCCAGCCGGTGGCGTAGGCGCCGATGCCGACGAACGCGGCCTGGCCGAACGACGTCAAGCCGCCGACCCCGGTCAACAGCACAATACCGAGCACGACCAGGGCATAGACGCCGATATAGTTGAGGAGCGTGATGGTGAATTGCGCGGCCCATAATGGCGTTGCAGCCACAATCACAAGGGCGGCTAACGCGGCCAAGTTCAGAGTGCGGCTCCTCATCCCTGCACCTCCTCGTCCTCCTCATCGACCTGCGTCAGCGTCAGCGAGCGCCACAGCAGAACCGGGATGAGCAGGCTGAAGACGATGACCTCCTTGAGTGAGCTGCTCCAAAACGACGCAAAACTCTCCAGGAGTCCGACGAGCAGGGCACCGATCGCGGTTCCAGGATAACTGGCGAGGCCGCCGATGATGGCGCCGACGAAAGCTTTCAGTCCGATGATGAAGCCGGAATCGTAGTAAAGCGTTGTCACCGGGCTGATCAAAATGCCCGAGATGGCGCCGAGCAATGAAGCAAGCAGAAACGCGAGTGCGCCGGAACTCGCAGGCCGGATGCCGACAATGCGCGCGCCCACGCGATTGATGGCAGTCGCGCGCAGCGCCTTGCCGGGCAAAGTGCGCTCGAAGAACAGAAACAGCAGCAGGCTGAATACGGCGGCTGACGCCACCATCAGCAGCGTCTGTGAGGTCACGATCACGCTGCCGAAGCGGAAGACCTCGGTGGTCAACGGCTTGGTGCGAAAGCCTTCCGGTCCAAAAAATAAAAGCCCGAGCCCCGATAGCCCAAAGGTCAGAGCAACCGAGACGATGAGAAGCAACAGGACCGAAGCGTCCGCGATCGGACGGAGCGCGATGCGTTCGATCAACGGTCCGATTGGCGTTACCAGCGCGATGGCAAGGACGATCTGCACCATGGCGGGTAAATCCGTTCCCGCCGTCAAGTAAGCGATGACCGCGGGAATAAGCGGCAACACGCCGTAGAGAAATACCCCGCGCGGAATTTGCCGTGAGCGGCCACGCCGCCACAGGTGAACGGTCTCCACCACACAGGCCGCCAGCGCCAGCGTAAGGATCAAATAGATTGTGCCGGGCAGGCGGTTGAGCTGAATCGAAGCAAGCGTGAGCGCCGAAAATGCGACAATATCGCCGAACGGCACGAAGACGACACGCGTGACCGAGAATATCAGGACAAGTCCAAGCCCAACGAGGACGTAGATCGATCCCGTCGCGATGCCGTCAACGCCAAGAATAAGGGCGATGTCCGGGTTCATTCGCCGCCCGACGCCGCAGGGCGTTCATGCGTGCGCGGGATGGGTGCGCTCGCTGCGCGCTGCCTTCCGGTCGGCATCATGACGTGGTTTCAGTTGCGCGTTGTCCGCCCAAGGATCAAGAAGACCATTGCGGCACACTTGGTTCAAGCTTAAAAAGTCGGCCAACAGCAGCGCTGGGGCAAAGGCCGCGCGGGCCGGCGTTACGGGCCAGTTTGGGAGGTTCTCGTGAGCAATCGGCTATATCTGCTTGGCGGTGTCATGATCGCCTCGCTGCTTGCCGCGCCGGCGATGGCGGCGGACATTACCGTCGGGCTGGTCACGTCAATGACCGGCCCAAGTGCATCAATCGGCATTCCTTATGCGAAGGGCGTGGCCGCGGGCGTTGCGTATAAGGACGAGGTGAATGGCATCAAGCTTAAGGTCATTCAGCTTGATGATACGTCCGACCCTTCGACCGGCGCGCGCGACGCCCGCAAATTGATCGAAGAAGACAAAGTCGATGTCCTTATGGGTGCCGGCAGCACGCCGATCACGCTTGCAATCAATGCGCTGGCGCACGAACTAAAAGTCCCACTGATCGGTCTTGTTCCTTTCAATGTGCCGGGCGAGGCCGGCTCGTGGGCGATTTCAATACCGCAGCCCGCCGACCTGCTGGTGTCGACGGTTGCCGACTACATGAAAAAGACCGGCGCGAAGACCGTCGGCTATATCGGCTTCAACGATGCGTGGGGCGATCTGGTTTACGGAGGGCTGGAAAAGTCCGCCCCTGTCGACGGTCTGAAGATCGTCACCAATGAGCGCTACGCGCGCGCCGACACGTCGGTGACCGCGCAGGCGCTGCACATCGTCGCGGCGGCGCCGGACGTCGTGCTGACCGGAGGATCGGGAACGCCGGGCGCGTTGCCGTTCATTGCGCTGCGCGAGCGCGGCTACACCAAGGAGATTTATGGCACGGCCGCGCTGATCAATCCGGACTTTATACGCGTCGGCGGCGCCGCGGTTGAAGGCATGATCGCTTCGACCGGGCCGGTCGTGGTGGCCGATCTGCTTCCGGACTCGTATCCGACCAAGAAAATCGCGCTTGAATACCGGGACGCGTATCAGAAAGCCCACAATGAGCCGGCGCGCGGCGCGTTCGGCCCTTACGCATTCGACGGCTGGCTGGTGCTTTTAGATTCCGTCAAGCGTGCACTCGCCACGGGGGCCCAAGCGGGCACGCCGGAATTCCGCTCTGCTTTGCGCGACGCCATTGTCAACGCCAAGGACGTCGTCGGCACCCACGCGGTGTATAACTTCTCGCCGGGTAAGAATTCCGGCGTCGATCAGCGGTCGGTAGTCTTGGTTAAACTCGTCGACGGCAAGTGGACCCTTGTTCCGTAGGGCCAGTGCTGGCTAAAGGCCTTTCGGATTCGCCAAGAACTCCGCGATGATTTCAGGCGGCGGCTTGAAATAGTCGGAAACGCGGCTCACGCCGAGCCCGGTCAGGCGCTTCAGCTTGACGGCAAGCTCCGCCATTTTGACCACAATCGGTATGCCGTTGATGACCGGCGCGCCCTCGACGGCGTGTCCTTTGATGGCGGCAAATAACAGCATGGGGATGCCGCCGCCCGGAATGAGTACGTCGCAGCCTTGCGCGACGAGCGGCCGTGCCTGTTCGGCAAAAAGACGCTCAACCTCGGCGGCGAGCGCCGCCGATTCATAGGCTTGCAAGAGTTGCCCAGGCTCGAAAGTCATGGCGTGCACGCCGGCGACGCGCCGCTCCAGGCCGTATTTGCCAATCTGATGATGAAACCAGGAAATGTAGCGCGGGTGGATGGTGATTATCCCGCTGCGCTGCCCAAGCTGGCAGGCATAGAGCATTGAGGCTTCGCCGAGCGCGACAACCGGGATGTCCACGACCGAACGCGCCTCGTAAAGGCCGGCGTCCTGAAAGTGGCCGACGACGAAGGCGTCGTAGCCCTCGCGTTCCGCTTTGACCGCATTGCAGATCACCTCTCGGGCACAGCGGAATTCAACGACCGGATGGGCGTAATTGTCGTGCGGCGTGATCCCTCTTATGTCGACGGATGTGTCGGGATCGACAATCGTCGCGAGGTGTTGCCGGAGTCGTTCCCAGTAGTCCTTGCCGTGCTCCTCGTCGACGAAGCTTTGATACCAAATGCGGATCGGGTCCAAGAGTGGCTCCAAGGTCGGATCCAAGATCGCGTCTAAGACGCTCGTTACAGGCTGATGCTGGCGATACTTGCGCCGCCGCAGACGTAAAGCAGCTGTCCGGTGACGAACGAGTTTTGCGGATCGGCGAAGAACAAAACGGCGCGGGCGACATCGTCGCTGCGTCCGAGGCGGCCGACCGGGATCGATTTCGCAATCGCGTTCTCGCGCGCGCTGCCGGCTGGCACCACATCGCGAAACATATCGGTGTCGCCGATCGGACCCGGCGCGACGACGTTGACGGTGATGCCGAACGGCGCCAATTCTAGCGCCCAGGTTCGCGCCATCCCAATCATTCCGGCCTTGGTCGCGGCGTAGGACGTTCGCGTCTGCAAGCCGAGCGCGGCGCGCGAGGAGATCAGCACGATGCGGCCGAATTGCCGTTCCCGCATTCCGGGCAGTACGGCTTGCACGAGAATGATCGCAGCGCCGAGATGAAGCTGCGTCAGCTCGTGCAAATCCTTTTGCCGCACGTCGGGCAGCAGGGCCGGCCGGATGACGCCGGCGTTATGGATCACGGTTGAGATTGCATATTGCTTGGCGATCCCGGCCGCGGCCCGTTCGGTGGCGCGGGCGTCGGTCAGATCGACCTCGACGGCGTGGAGCGCAGGGTCCGACCAGTCGGGCCGGCGGCGCGCCAATGAGACAACGTCATGGCCGCGCTCGATGAGGTGGCGGCAGATGGCAGCGCCAATGCCGGCGCTGCCGCCGGTGACGACGGCGACCGGACGCTCGCTCATATCGGCATCTCGGGGCTCACATGAATAGTTGAATGCTGCGGAAGGCGGCGTCGCAATTGACTAGATCGACGCGCTTCAACTTGATTTTCAGCTTACCGCCGACCATCGCCAAAGTATGCGTTGCCCACGCGGCGTACAGGTCCTGCTCGTCGAGCCTCGTTTCCACATAGTGCATCGGCGTCCAGGTGACATATTCGTTAGCGGCTTCGTCGCGCCGATCGACCTGCGGCGTTTGCAGCACATGATGGCAGCGGCTCTTCGGCTTTTGCGAGAAGGTGCGGTTGCCTTTGAGACGTTCGATACGGATGCGCAACAGAAGCTTGTCCTCGTACATCAGCGACGTGGTCAGCCGCGGATCGGTCTGGCCCCATTCGAGCGGCATCCAGTAGTAGCCGTCGTCGGCGAACAGATCGAGCCATTCCTCGAAGCGGTGTTGATCGATGAGCCGCGCTTCGTGCACGACGAATCCTGCGAGTTCCTGGTCGGTCGGCGCGGACACAAGGAATTCCGTCACATCGACAGAGTCATGAATTTCGACCAGGCGCGGAACTGGTTTCGCATCTGCCACTCGGACGTGCCGTTGATGACGGCGCTCTCCTGT